>Ga0209633_10005998_pt1 | contig 10496 bp, 11 predicted proteins | sample Cruoilmetagenom1_FD_187290 | JGI IMG/M metagenome (GOLD analysis project Ga0209633, IMG submission 187290) | Oil polluted marine microbial communities from Coal Oil Point, Santa Barbara, California, USA - Sample 1 (SPAdes) (version 2) | ecosystem: Environmental > Aquatic > Marine > Oil seeps ... | reverse complement strand
TTTAGCACTCTAGATATAGTGGAACTTGAAAATCTTTTGTTAAATCAAAAATTTGAGAAGGAAAATATAGCTGAAAAATTAAAAAATATAAATATATCAAAATATATTAATGGTGTAAATAATGATGAATTTATTAATTTGATGTTTGAGTAATTTTGAAAAAGAGTATAAACTCTTTTTTTTTATGAAAAATATTTGATTTATTTAAAAATATATAGTATAGTTTAATTGTAGAACAATTAAACATAATGTTAACCTGGTTAAACCCAGGTTTTTTAAGAGATTAACTTGTTGGACATTAGTATATTTGAGGAGGTAATTGGAATATGAGTACAAAAAAAGATGTATGGGCAATTATTGGAGCAGGTAATGGAGGACAATCGGCAGCTGGACATTTAGGAATTCAAGGTTTTCAAGTAAGGATCAATGATGTTGTTAAAGAAACTATTGATGTAATTAATGAACAAGGTGGAATATATCTTGAAAATGGTGTTGTAAATGGATTTGGAAAAGTTGAATTTGCATCATTAGATATGGCTAAAGTTGTTGATGGAGCAGATATAGTTATGGTAATTGCACCGGCATTATATCATAAAACAATTGCTACTGATTTAGCAAAAGTAGTTCAAGATGGTCAAATTGTATTTATACATCCAAGTGCTACAGGTGCTGCACTTGAATTTTACGATATTTTTGAAAAAGAAAATTGCAAAGCGGATGTTATTCTTTCAGAAGCAATGTCACTATTATATGCATGTAGAAGTCCTAAAAGAGGAACTGCTTCAATAAAAGGAATTAAAAGACAATTAATGGTAGCTGCTTTACCTGCAAATAAAACTGAAATGGTAGTTGAAAAATTAAATAAAGCATTCCCTGAAATGTATGCAGGCAGAAATGTTCTAGAGACTAGTTTTGAAAATTTAAATGCTGTTGTGCATCCAACTCCAACACTTTTTAATACTTCACTTATCGAATCGGGAAGAAAATGGAAATATTATTATGATGGTATTACAAAATCAATTGGTGATTATGTAGTTGAACTTGATAAAGAAAGAAGAAATATTGGTAAGCAATATAATTTAGAATTAAATTCAGTAATAGATTGGTACGATATTTTATATGATGCACATGGTGATAATTTATCTGAGATTGTTAAAGATGTAAAAGCATATGCTGAAATTACTGGTCAAGAATCAATCTATACTAGATATGTTTTAGAAGATATTCCAATGGGATTAGTTCCATATAAAGCTTTAGCTGATTTAGCTGGAGTGAAAGTTGAACGAATCGAAACGATTATTAATTTAGGAAGTCAATTATTAAATAAGGATTTTAAAAATGAAGGCAGAACATTGAAAAGAATGGGCATAGATGGAATGACAATAGATCAAATTTTACATTTCGTTGAAACGGGCGAAAAATAAACATACTCCTTTTAGAAACTAGCGTATAAAATCGCTAGTTTTTTTGTTACATATAATTGTTAAAAAGATAACTATCTTTAATTATCTAAATGTAGTATAATCAAAGAAGTGAGAGGAGTTTATATGATAATAACTAATGGATCTATCAAACCAATAAAAAAGAAGAATTTTTTTGAAGAAGTAACAGAACAAATAATAATGTTAATAAAAGAAGGAAAATTTAAGCCAGGTGATAAATTACCAGGTGAAGTAAAATTAGCAGAAAGTTTTAATGTAAGTAGAAATTCAATTAGAGAATCATTAAAAGCTTTGGAATTGACTGGCGTTTTAAATTCGTGGCCAGGAAAAGGGACTTTTGTATCTAAAAGTGTTTTATTAAACATAAGAAATATGGAATTAATTGAATTAATAAAAGAGCAGAGTACTTTTAAAGAACTTATGGATGTAAGATTGCTTATAGAACCTGAATTAGCTTCTATGGCCGCTAAAAACGCAACTAAAGAAGATATTGAAAAATTATATGATGTTGTTAAAGAAGGTGAAGAAGCACTTAAAGCAAAAGAGTATGTTATAAATATTGGAATGAAATTTCATACTTTGATATACGAAATATCAGGAAATAAAATACTTGCTAATTTTATTAATTCAATTACTGATTATTTAATTGCACAAAGAAAAGTTATAATGATGAAACATTTAAGCCACTATATTGTAGAGGTTGAAATGGGTGAACATATTGCAATGCTAGAGTGTATTAAAAAAGGCGAAAGTGAAAAAGCAAAACGATTAATGTATGAACATATTAAAAACTCTATGGATATTGTTATTAATGGAGAGAATGAAATTGAAAAAGACTCAAATTGATGAGTTTTTTTTTTTGAAAAATTTATACAGCAAAAATTGTTTTTTTTTATGTACAATAAGTCAGTAGTATGTTATAGTCTAATTGTAGGACAATTCTAATAGTTCACAAATTATTGGATCGGTATTATATTTTAATCAGAAAGGAGAATAAATGAAATTATTAAAGAAATTAATAAAGTTTTCTATTAAGTTTCAGAATCAAGCTACATTCTTTGCTATGATAATTTTACCATTTATAGTAGTTGTTCAAGTTTTATTAAGATATGTTTTTAAAGCGCCATTAATGGGTATTGAAGAATTATTGTTATTTCCAACCATTTGGTTGTATATGCTTGGAGGTGCAGTAGCATCAGAAAAAAGAGAGCATATATCATGTGGAATTCTAAGTTTATATATTAGAACCGAAAAAGGAATGCAACGATTTAATGTTCTTAAAATGTTTTTTTCATCAATAATTAGTTTATGGGTTACATATTGGGCATTTTGGTATTTTAGTTATTCATTATGAGTATATTTACAATTTATTATTTGGTTATGGACATTAGAATTTTACAAGGTAAAGAAAACCAGGATTTAGAGGAGGAAAATTAATGCTTACGATTGTTTTATTAGATGTTATTTTGTTAGTTGCGTTGTTAATGCTTAGTATTCCGCTTCCGTATTGTTTTGGTGGAGCATTAGCATTTATGGCAATATTTGGTGATGTATCAATGAAAAGTATGATGTTATGGGGATTTAATCAAATCATTAGTCCTGTATTATTAGCTAGTCCTTTATTCATTCTTGCTGGAACTCTTATGGGCTCTGCTGGAATTGCAAAAAAATTATTGGATTTTGCAGATATATTTGTCGGTAAAATAAAGGGTGGTATTGGTGTTACAGCAGTATTCACATGTGCAGTAATTGGTGCAATATCAGGTAGTGGATTTACAGGAGTAGCTGCAACTGGTCCAATATTAATTCCAAGAATGGTAAAGCAAGGTTATCCAAGAGGATATGCAACTGCTTTAGTAACTGTATCATCAGTGTTAGGATTATTGATTCCACCAAGTGTTATAATGATTATTTATGGATGGGTTACTGATACTTCTATATTAGCAGCATTTTTATCTACAGTAGGTCCAGGAGTATTAATAGTTATATTATTTTCTATTATTAATCTTGTATGGGCACAGAAATTTGATGGAATTGTTATGGAAAAAGAATTACCAAAATTAGAGAGAAGAAAAGTTAATAGAAATAAATTTATAACTGCTATACCTGCTTTATCAATGCCAGTAATAATTTTAGGTGGTATTTATGGGGGAATCTTTACTCCTACTGGAGCAGCAGCTGTTTGTGCAGTTGTAGCAATCCCAATTGGAATTTGGGTGTATAAAGAATTAACAGTTAAGAAATTATACACTTCAGTTGAAGAATCTGCAACATCGGTTGGAGCAATTATGACTATGATCATTTTAACTTTGATGTTAAGTCAAACATATGTATTATTACAAGTACCACAGGCTATAATTACTATTTTATTTCATGTAACTCAAAATAAAATTATTTTATTAATAATAATAAATATTTTCTTATTCTTAGTAGGAATGATTGTAAATGATGTAACTGGAATGATACTTGTGGCACCATTATTATTACCACTAGTTACAAAGTTAGGAATAAGTCCAGTTCATTTTGCTGCTATTATGGGTGTAAATTTAGCAATGGGTGGTGTTACTCCACCGTATGCTAGTATTTTATACTTGGGTATGAGAATTGGAAAGGCAGAGTTTCATGAAATATTAAAACCAACTATGGTGTTTTTAATATTAGGTTATGTACCAGTTGTATTTATTACAACTTTCTGGAGTGATTTATCATTATTCTTACCAAGATTATTTGGTTTGATTTAATAGGATAATGTAAAAATATATTATGTAGATAAAAAGGGAGGAACAAATGAAAAAAATAATTTCTATAGTATTAGTTTTAGTAATAGCATTAAGTTTAGCGGCATGTGGTGCATCTGATGATGGTGGTGGAGCAGCGTTACAAGAAAGAAAATGGAAAATTGGTCATGTTAGACCTACTGAAACATCTACAGATGATGATGTAAATGTATTTGCAGCTGAATTAAATAAAGCCTCTGAAGGAAATATTACTCTTGAAGTTTATCCTTCAAGTCAATTAGGTAACTATACAGTAGTGCAAGAAAGAATTGGAATTGGTGATGTTGAAATGCAATTAGCACCACTTGGAACTAGTGTAGATAAATCAATGGGAATTGCATCAGCACCATATTTTGCATCAAATTGGTCTGAAGCAAAAACACTTTTCGATATGGATGGAGTTTTAATGACTGCATTAGCAGAAAAGATGGAAGCACAAAATCTTAAATTATTAGCACCATATCCAAAATATTTTGGTGGAATCGCATTAGCTAAAGAACCTAAAAATCCAGAAGATCCATACGAAAGTACTGGAATAAAAATAAGAGTTCCTGGAATTAAATCATATGAAAAAACTGCTCAAGCTTTAGGATTTATTGCAACACCAATAGCATTTTCAGAAGCATTTACAGCTATTCAAACTGGAATAGTTGATGGGGCAATTGGTTCAGGAGCTGAAGGATATTACTCAAGTTTTAGAGATGTAGTTAAATATTACTTACCAGTAAATGATCATTTTGAAATGTGGTTCTTATATATGAGTAATGATTTATGGAATAAATTATCTGATAAAGAAAAAGAAATAGTATTATCTTCAGCTAAGAAGTTAGAAGATGGAAGATGGGATAGAGCTGAAGCTGAAGAACAAGATTATTTGAAAAAATTAGCAGATGAAGGAATTGTAGTTTATGAATTTACAGATGAAGAATTAGCTACTTTTGCTAAAAAAGTAAGAGAAGAAGTATGGCCAGTTATAAAAGAAGACTTTGGTGAAGAATTATTTAATGCAGTTGTAGATTCAATTAAATAATAGAATATAATATTAGAAAAATAAAAAAACTCTATTTCATTATGAAATAGAGTTTTTATCTTAATTAAGATTATACATATTATCCTAAAAATAATTTTAAATCATCTTCAACAGTACCAATTGGTGAAATTCCAAAGTTTTCAACTAATACATTTATAACATTTGGTGACAGGAATGCTGGTAATGTTGGTCCTAGGTGGATATCTTTAACACCTAAGTATAATAAAGCTAATAATACAGTTACAGCTTTTTGCTCATACCAAGCAATATTGTAAGCAATTGGTAATTCGTTAATAGTTTCTAATTTGAATATTTCTTTTAATTTAAGAGCAATTAATGCTAATGAGTATGAATCATTACATTGACCAGCATCTAATACTCTAGGAATTCCGTTTATGTCACCTAAATCTAATTTAAGGTATCTATATTTTGCACAACCAGCTGTTAAAATAATAGTATCTTTTGGAAGTTTTTCAGCAAATTCAGTATAGTAATTTCTTGATTTCATTCTTCCGTCACAACCAGCCATTACAAAGAATTTTCTTATTGCACCTGATTTAACAGCTTCTACTACTTTGTCAGCTAGTGCAAATACTTGTTCATGAGCAAATCCACCAACTATTTCTCCAGTTTCAATTTCTGTAGGAGAATTTAAAGTTTTTGCTAATGCGATTATTTCACTGAAATCTTTTTTTCCATTTTCATTTGGTAAAATATGTGTACATCCTGGGAATCCAGTAGTGCCAGTTGTAAAGATTCTTTTTACAACTTCACCTTTAGGTGGAACAATACAGTTAGTAGTGAATAAAATTGGTCCATTAAAAGTTTCAAATTCTGCTTTTTGTTGCCACCAAGCATTTCCGTAATTTCCAGCTAAGTGATCATATTTTTTAAATGCAGGATAATATTGTCCAGGTAACATTTCACCATGTGTATAAACATCAACACCAGTACCTTCAGTTTGTATTAATAATTCTTCCATATCATGTAAATCATGACCTGAAATCAAGATTCCTGGATTTTTTCTAACACCTAAATCAACTTTAGTAAGTTCTGGATGGCCATATGACGTAGTATTTGCTTCGTCTAATAGACTCATACCATCAACACTAAACTTACCAGTTTCAAGAGTTAATGCAACTAATTGATCAACTGTTAAACTGTCATTTAATGTTTCGCTTAATGCTTTATGCATAAATGCATAAATTTCATCATTTTCAAAATCTAAGACATATGCATGATGAACATATGCTGCAAGACCTTTTAAACCAATTATAACCAATTCTCTTAATGATCTGATGTCTTCATTAGCAGTAGCTAAAACTCCAACTTCACTTTGATCACCTTTATTAGTTAATTCTTCCTCAGTATTTCCAGTCCAAGTTAAAATATCCATATCTTTATTAAATGCAATACCTCTAGAATCTAATAAAGTATTTAAAGAATTTCTTAATTCTAAACCTTCTCTTACTTTATCAAAGAATTGAGCATCATCAAAGTTTGCATTAGTAATTGTCATAAATAAACTGTGAATCATGTAATCATCAGCTTCTTTTGTTTTTTCTCCATTTTCTCTAAGTATGTTTGCTAAATATGAAATTCCTTTAACTGTGTAAATTAGTGTATCTTGTAAATTAGCAGTTTGAGAAGGTTTTCCACAAACACCTACTTTTGTACAGCCTGTTCCTTTTGCAGCCTCTTGACATTGAAAACAAAACATTTCGCTCATTTTATTACTTCCTTTCAATATATAAATTTTGGAATTAACATTAATTCCAATATAATTTGACTTTCTAAACGTAGTATAATACAATTCATAACACAAGGATGTTGCATATGCAACCAAAAGGAGGGCTTTTTTGAAAAAAATTCTAAAGACAAATACCTATAGTAATTACCCATTATTTAAGGGTGTTAATCAGAATTCTATAAATGTTATAATGAATTGTTTTAAAAGTGTTGAAAAAGAATATAAAAAAGGAACTTATATATGGCATGCTGGAGATAAAGCAGAATATGTAGGAATTGTTATTAAAGGACAAGTAAATATTGTTAAAGATGATATTTCGGGCGATAGAGTTATAATAAATACTGTATATAATCCAATGATATTTGGAGAATCATATGCGATTGCTAAAATTTCTGAATATCCTGTATCAGTTCAAGCTGCAGTTGATAGTAAGATAATTTTAATTGATATTGAAAAATTAATTACGCCATGTTCTGTGGGATGCTCTTTTCATAATAAAATAATTAAAAATTTAGTTGAAATTATTGCAAAAAAGAATATTAAATTGAATAATAGAATTGAATGTATTACAAAAAAAACAATTAAGCAAAAATTAGTTTTCTATTTAGTAGATGAAATGAAAATGAGTGAAAATGATGAAATTAAAATTCCTTTTAATAGAAATGAATTATCTGATTATCTTAATGTAAATAGAAGCGCACTTTCTAGAGTTCTTTCAAAACTTGAAGAGGATGGAATACTTATTTTTAATAAAAATAAATTTAAAATACTTAATTATAATAGAATTAAAGAAATTATGGAAAATTAATGAAGTATAATTTCGAAATAAATATGAAATTGATTGAAATGGATTTGCTTTTAAAATTTTATAATAAAAAAGAAGTTCATGGATATTGTTTAAGTTGTCCTGATTATAATAAAAATTGGTCATGTCCAACACATGATTTTAATGAATATGAATATTTAAAGAAATATAAATATGCATATATAATTAGTGGAAAAATTAATACTCAAAAAGAATTAAATGAAAGAGAAGTTATTAAGAAATTTGAAAGTGAAAGAAGAATATTTAGTGATTTATTAATGGATGAAGAAAAATATCATAATGATTCTATAGCTTTAATTGCAGGTAATTGTTATAAATGTGATAATTGTAGTAAATTAGATGGGAAAGAATGTATTTTAAAAGATAAAATGCGTTATTCACTTGAATCATTAGGATTAAAAGTAAGTGATATTTTAAAAGAAATTTTAAATCAAGAAATATTATGGGTAAAAGAGAAAAAAACGGATTATTTACTTACAGTAGGTGCGATCCTTCTTTATGAGAAAGATGAATTGAGACTTATTAAATGATTATATAATGGAAGGTGATATTTTGATTTTTTCCAAATTCGATTTTGAAGTTATTAGTAAAAATAAGGATGAATATACTATTAAAATATCAAATTTAAAAGAGAATGCTGTACTGACTTTTAATTATATTACTAAGAATATTTGTTTTTTAAATGATAATGAAGTTGTTAAGTTTTTAAAAGAAAATAAATATCAATTAAGTAAAATTCTTAGAAATAAAATGGAAAGCACTTATAATATAAGTTTTAAATTAAAAATTGTTTTAAGAGATAATAAAGATATAGTTGCATTTAATGATAATAGCAAAATTGCTGTTTTAGATAAATTAGATGGGAAATATAATAGTTTTGTAGTAGATAATGGTATGGATGATATATATGAAGTATTTACTGATGGTTCATATTTAGAAAAACAAGAAAAAGGTGGATTTAGCTATATTATTAAATCGCCAGATGGTGAGTATGAGCTTTTTCAGAAAAGAACTGATGTGAAAAGTAGTAGTTTAATTGAACTTTTAGCAGCAATAGATGCAGTGAAATATTTAAAAAACAAAAAATATATTAGGATAATTTCAGATAGTCAGTATGTAAAAAAGGGACTTACTGAATGGGTAATGATATGGAAATTAAATGATTGGAAAACAGCTAATGGAAAAGATGTTAAAAATAAAGAATATTGGATTATGTTTGATAAATTATGTAATAATAAATATATAGAATTCAAATGGGTTAAAGCTCATTCTGAGCATTTTGAAAATTCACTTTGTGATATTTATGCAAAGGAAATTGCTTTAAAAAGTAAGGAGTAATATGGATAAGATATTTAAAAGAGAAGTTTCTTTAATAGGAGAAAATAATTTTAAAAAATTAAAAAATTCACATGTTGCTGTTTTTGGTGTTGGTGGTGTAGGAGCATTCGCAATTGAAGCTCTTGTAAGAGCAGGAATTGGTAAAATAACAATTATTGATTTTGATGTAATAGAAATTAGCAATTTAAATAGGCAAATTCATACTAATACTGAAAACATTGGGAAATTAAAAGCTGAAGAAATGGGAAAAAGATTGAAATTAATAAATCCTGAACTTGAAATAACTATTATTAATAAAATTTATAATATTGAAACACATGATTTGATTTTTAATGAAAAGTGGGATTATATAGTTGATGCAATTGATATGGTTAGTTCTAAATTATTACTAATAGATAAGGCAAATAAATTTAATGTACAAATCATTTCGTCTATGGGTACAGCAAATAAAATTGATCCATCAAAATTTTTAATAACTGATATTAAAAAGACACATACATGTCCTCTTGCAAGAAAAATGAGGAAAAGTATAAAAGAATTAGGCATAAAAAAATTAAAAGTTTTATTTTCAACTGAAAAACCAGATAATTTTATGCATGATATGAATGTAAAAGGAACTATTTCATTTGTTCCATCAGTAGCAGGATTATTGATAGCATCTGAAGTTGTTAAAGATATAATTGATATAGGAGATAACTATGAAAAGTAAAAGAATTGCTTATCTTTCAATATTGACTGCAGTTGCGATAGTATTAAATATTTTTGAAAATTATTTACCTATGCCATTTATTGCTCCTGGAGCTAAAATTGGTTTAGCAAATATTGTTACAATGGTATGTATTATGTCTATTTCATATAAAGACACATTTTTAATTATGATTACAAGAATAATATTGGGAGCAATTTTTGGTGGTGGATTAAGTGGATTCATTTACAGTATTTCAGGTGGAATATTGAGCTTTATTTTTATGGTAATAGTAAAAGAAATTTTTAAAAATAAAATTTCACCAATAGGAATAAGTGTAACTGGTGCTGTATTTCATAATATTGGGCAAGTAATTGTTGCTATATTTATAATTAAAAATGTTTTATTAATTAATTATTTGCCAATTTTAATTATTATAGGTACTGTTTCAGGGACTTTTATTGGTTATTTAACAATTTATTTTAATAATCATTTTAAAAAAATATCAAAAAACTTTCTTCATATATAAATATTAATAAAAAAAGTTTAAATGTTTTTTAAAAAGGTAATAATATCACATAATAGAGAGGTGATATTATGAAAGAAATTAAACATAATATAAAAATTTATAGACATTCTAGACATAAT
>Ga0209633_10005997_pt1 | contig 10497 bp, 11 predicted proteins | sample Cruoilmetagenom1_FD_187290 | JGI IMG/M metagenome (GOLD analysis project Ga0209633, IMG submission 187290) | Oil polluted marine microbial communities from Coal Oil Point, Santa Barbara, California, USA - Sample 1 (SPAdes) (version 2) | ecosystem: Environmental > Aquatic > Marine > Oil seeps ... | reverse complement strand
GACTACGTACAACAATATCTAATTTTCCGTCAACATCCATATCGGCAATTTCCATATCATTGATATGATGGAGTGCCAAAGTACTAGGTGTAACTCGATGGAATGACCATGTACCAGTTACGGCTCCTGATCCCGGATTTACATATACATACAGGTCAGCTTGCTTTGAACTGCCTGAATGGTTATCTGAACTTACAATTAGATCTAGATCACCATCACCATCCATATCAGCTAATTTTGCTGAGCCTAGAAAAGAACGTAATTGTGAGCTATTACCAAATTCGTGACGAGTCCATGAGTCTTGAATATTCGAAGGCGCCTCAAACCATGCAAAGGTTTTTCGACCACTTGCATGTTTTCCGCCTTCAAGGGCAATTACATCTCCTAGATCATCACCGTTCAAATCGCCAACATCGAGCGAACTAACACCACTTACAGAACCGCTGGCAACATCTTTGGCATTTTCAAATTCTGGGTTTTGGGCAAAAGCTCTATTTGTACAAATAAGAAACAAAATAATTGTCAGTATAATGTAAAATAGGCCGGTTGTCTTCTTTTTATAAAAAAAGTTTCCTAAAAACCAAATGTTGATTGATGAGTTAAAGTGTATAATTGTTCCCATATAAAGATTATTATTAAATTTTGTATCACTTTCTTAAATAGAGCATTTGAAATAAATAATTCAACTCTCTTTTGATTTATATGGGGTGATTTACTTTTTAATTACGCCAATAGCTTCTGTTTCTTGTTTTGAAGTCAATTGTATAAAATAAACGCCATTACTTAGCCCTTTTAGATTTAAGCTGCTTGTTGGCGTATTGATTGTTCCTAGTTTTAATATTTGTCCGGTAACGGCGATTATTTGATAAGTCCATCCTTTTTCTACTTCAGGAATTTCTAAAGTAACCACTCCCGATGTCGGGTTAGGATATAACAATAATGCTGAGTCAACTATAGGATCATCATCATTATCAAGCACAGACTGAAGAGGATAACCATTTTCATTGGCAACACCATTCTTATCTACTACATATAGGAAAAGTGGTGTTGCTGCTATATTTAATCCTGCCAAATTGGTATTAATTACAATTTGATTATCATTCCATTCAGCGGGAATTTGGACTTCAACATTACCACGTGTTGCCCAAGTATTGCCTTCACTTATCACAACCCGATGCCAAGTATCGTCTACATACATCGCATCATAATACATCACCGAACCGGGCTGTGCATTATGTGATACTTGCGATTGAACGATCGAATTATATTTATTGGGCTCATCGGAAGTTCTATTTCTAAATTTATTATCTGTACCTAATACACCTTTCTGATAGAAATTAAATGTACCGTCAACAACATCTATTGACGATGTTTCGTATTGCAGCTCTTCAACTTTCCACTCTCTAGGAAGTTGGTATAAAATTTGATTCGTAAACTGACCTGACCATGTAGTTCCTTGTGTATATTCTGGAGTGATTCTGAATTTTGAATTTTCTGCACCTTGAGCATTGAGATGCATATTGTTAGGAGGGTACGTATTACCAATTCTATTCACCCTCATACGAATGGTTTTAAAATTAAACGTTCTAATTAACTTCTCAACCGCGGTCAATGTCGCTCCAGAATTGCTGGTCATTTGTTCATCTTCAATAAAATCTATTGGGGGTTGTGCGCTAATTGTTCCTTCTATGTTATTATATTGAACGATGTGGGTCATATAGGTTATATTGGGATGTGCTTCTATAACTCTAACGATAGTTCCCGTTGCACCCGATGTTGTACCGGTAATAACGTCGCCAACATTAAGAGTTCCTGAAATCAGATTAACTCTTGTTCTAAGTGCTTCGTCAGTTGTGATATCAAAATCTTCATAAGTTTTTCTATATAAATAGAGCTGGTCACTTTCAAAATTGATGCGCGAGAGTGCTATACCACTAGAGTTACCATGATCTGTGCCAAAAGATTGCTGCGAGCCGGGCGCAACAATAGTGGTTGATAAAGTACCTAAATTATCATCATCACTCCATGCCGTCATCCTGCCTAAGGAAGATGGACTAGTACCAAAATCTGCTTTCCACCAAAAGAGCGGTTTTGCATTCGCTTTTTCAGTAAATGCCGTGCCATTTATAGTGAGTGTTGCATTAATATCACCCGTTACATTATTGATAGAAGGTTGGGCAATAGCGTCATATCCACCAAAAGCAAATAAAACAAATACCAATTTAAAAAGAATTATGGTTTGTTTTAATAGCTGTTCTGAAGACCGTTTACTTTGGTCTAGATTAATTTGTTTAGTTGATTTCATTACTTTATTAAACTATATGAGTTGATAAAGCAATATTGGATTGATTCTTATTAATTTTTTGAATTTCTTGTTTTTCAACCGAGGTACATGAACCTGTTGACTTGCATGCATTAAGTGAAATGATTGCAAAAACAAAAAGGATTACCGTTACAATTTTCTTCATAAGTTTAGCATTTTAGTTTTCTCAGAATACCTTTTTAATCAATTGATTAAAGGGAACCGAACTATCTATAACGCTAAATTGGACTAATTTATTTTGAATAGTACTGATTAATTTTTTTGAAATGGATTTTCTAGAATTCCATTTAGTAATTGATAACCATTTAGTTACGTCTTTAATTTTATGATGATATCGTTCTGAAAATAATTTTATCAAGGCATCATTTTCTAAAGGATCTTTAAATGTTGTAAGTTGTTTGTTTATCACTTTTATAATATTACTTATTTTGGTTTTTCGATGTTCTAATACTTCATCTCGAACTGCCATTACAAAACAAGGCCACGGCGTAGTAATATTATCAATCCTTCTAAAAATACCTTGATCTACATAAGGTTTTGTGGTAAAATGTTCCCATAAAAAGTAATCTGCCGTACCACTACTTAATGCTTCAATACCTCCGTTGAGATTTTTAACGAGTTTATATTGTAAATTATCTATATCAAAGCCCTGTTTATAAGCATTTACTTTTGCCATTAATTGTGAGCCTGAACCGTATCGACTGATAGCTATATTGGCATTTTCTAATTCTTGAATGGTTGTAAAATTTGACTTAGCTGCTACATGAACTCCCCATAAAAGAGGAGATTGCACATATACTTTCACAATTTTACTAGGATTGCCATTGATGATGTCTTTGATAATACCTTCGGTTAAAATAATGGCAATATCAATACTGCCATCCCGTAAAGCAGCACACATAGCGCCTGTGCCACCCGGAAATTCTTTCCATTGTAAATCAATACCTTTCTTTTTGAATAATCCTTTTTCTATAGCTAAATGCCAAGGTAAATTAAAATGTTCTGGTACGCCACCAATCGTTATTTTTTGCATTATAATGACTTGAGTTCTAGTTGTTGTTTTTTGGTAAAATTTTTAATTACTAATTCATAAGAAGTGTCAATCCATTTATAAATGACACTATCTTCCACAGAATTATCTAATATCACTTTATTCCAATGTTTTTTACTCATATAAGCTTGTGTGTCTAGACAAGAATAACGAGCTCTTAACGTTTCTATTTCTTCAGAGTGCGCTTTTACACTGATACTTTTAAATGATTCAATATCTGTTGCAGTAAACATTTTCCCCAATACTTTAAAAACAAAAACATTGGGCAGTTTCGGAAATGGAAAAGATTCGGTCACTCCTTTTTTTGAAAGACAATATGAACGGTATTCTTCAATATTCATGATACCAAAAGCATGTTAAAATTATTGATAGAAAAAAAGAAATCATTTTTATCACTCATTTTGATTTGTTTTTGGTATAAGCTATTCGACAAGTTTGTCTAAGGTATATTGTATCAATGCTTCTACTGTTTTATACGGATCTTTACTAAAAGTGCCATTTACCCTATTTGCTATGATGGCATTCATAGAAAGTGCATTATGGCCAAGCAAACGAGCTAGTCCGTAAATTGCAGAAGTCTCCATTTCAAGATTTGAAATTCGAATACCATTAAAATTAAAGCTATCCATTTTACTATTCAGATCGTTATCTTGAATAGCTAAACGTAATACTCTGCCTTGTGGACCATAAAACCCCGGTGCTGTTGCTGTAAACCCGACAAAAACTTTGTCACTTTTTAATCTTTTTTCTAAGCTTTCACTGCCCTTGATAATATAGGGTCTTGCTTTGTCGTCGCTCCAATTCGTATGTTCGATAAAAGCATCTTCTATTTCTTTTTCAAAAAGATGTTTCGCTATATATGAATGTAATAAACCATCTAAGCCCAATCCGTATTTACCCATAACGAAGCTGTCAACCGCAATGTCACTTTGTAATGAACCAGAGGTGCCTATTCGAATAATGTTAAGCTGATGATGTCTTGGTTTTACAGTTCTATTTTCTAGATCGATATTTACCAATGCATCTAATTCATTGACTACAATGTCGATATTATCTGGACCAATTCCTGTTGAAATAACAGTTAGTCTTTTACCTCTATAGGTGCCTGTTACTGTTTTAAACTCACGTTTTTGAATATCAAATTCAATAGTATCAAAATGTTTTGAGACTTTAGGAACCCTGTTTTGATCTCCAACAAAAATTATAGTGTCAGCAATATGTTCAGGCTTTAAATTCAAATGGTAAATACTTCCATCAGGATTTAAAATTAATTCAGAAGGTGCTATTTTGCTCATTATTTTAAATTATAGGTCTTATTTATCTTATCAATAATGTCATTACTTGAAATGCTAGATTTTAAAAAGACAGGTTCAGATTGTAATTGATTGATAACAATACCGTACAAATGTTTTGATGCATCTAAATACAAAGTGTCTTTTAAATTATTAACTGCAACCATATCTTTTTCTGAAATAGTAACTTTTACATCTTTATTACTTTTAAAAGTATTTACAATTCGATTGGTTAATTTTTCAAAATCACCATCTAATTTAACTAACTTATCAGACTGATTGTCTTCGACCATTTTGCCAAAATTAAATTCAGTTGGTCTAAATATGATAACTTCATTTTTTGTAGAGGTATATATTTTTCTTTTATTTGGAAGATCGATCTCGTCTTTTAAGAAAAAGAATTTTTCTTTAATCATTGAAATTTCATCTTCAGCTTCTAAGTTGTTTATACTGTGCTTTCTAATGACCTTTAATAACTCATTCGTCCTTTCTAATTGAATAAAATGATTGGTATTTTCTAACACTAAAATTTCAGAGCTTGGCAGATCATTATGAAATTTTTTAGAATCTTCAACAAGTTGGGGACGATCGTTTGTGCCGTATAGAATATCAACTTTTGCCTTAATCTGTTTATAGTTGTTAGAAATTTCTTTTAAATCACTATCATAATTTACATGCTCTTTTGAAGTTGCATATAAAACTTTAGGTTGTGACCATAATTGTTTTCTAATAGTTAAAAAGTTATCCGATAAAATTTTAGAACCGATTTCAAACCTGTTCATAAGACCTTCTTCTATTTTTTGAGAAGCAATGGTTTTGCCTATTAAAACACTCATACCTTTACCAACTATAGGTGTTGTTATTATTTTAAATAAAACTTCAGAGTTTTTTAATTTATATAGAGGTGACGCTACAATAATATAAGATTTCACCTTGTCATTTTTTGCTGTCGCCATGCGAGCTGCAATAGAACCGCCATATGAATGACCAACAACGACAACAGAATCTAATGCTAATTTATTTATAAGTTGATTTACCATATTTACATTTGCTTTAATGGTAAAATCATAATTATTGGCAGTACTGAAACCATTACCAGGTCTGTCAAAGGCAGTTACGCGATGAGTTGTTGATAAACTGTCAATAATGGGTTGCCAATCTTCAATAGAACCCGGTGTACCATGAATTAATAAAATGTCTTTCCCTTCTCCTTTTTGGACATATCTGATGGTTTCCTCACCAATATCTATAAACTGACCTTGCCAAGATTGCGTGTGTTTTAAATTTCCTTCATTAAAACTTTTGGTATTGATTTTCCCTACAATAAATAATGTCAGTGCTATTAAAACAATTAAATAGAGTAAATATTTAAATAATTTTTTCATTGATTATTTTATTTTGATATTGTTAAATCATTTTAATGATTAAACTTATTTAATAACACTTCTAACTGTGGTTTTTTAATTATCCACCAACACGTTTGACCTTAAATCCTTTTTCTTTAAGCATTTCCATTATTTTATCTCTATAATCACCTTGAATTATGATTTTATCATCTTTAAAACTACCACCAACACTTAATTTTGTTTTTAATTCTTTAGCCAACTTTTTAAAATCAGCAGTTGCACCGGTATACCCTTCAAGTATGGTTATAGGTTTGCCTTTTCTTTTTTCATATTTACAAATGATGGGGTCGTCTTGTAACCAAATATCATTTGTTTCCTTCCCTTTAGGATGATTCTCTTTTTTTGGAACATGATCTGGAAATAAATTTTTTAGCTGATCTTGTAAATCCATTGTTTATATTTTATTGAATTAGAATATATAATGTCTTAGTATATTAAAATTTATGTTGCTAAAACTCCCTTCCCTTTGGGGAGGGTTGGGGAGGGGTCTATTTCTTTAACAAACCCAATTCGACTAGCCGTTCATTTAAAAACTCACCGGCAGTAATATCTTCAAATTGTTTTGGATGATCTTTATCAATACAATTTTCTAAACAGTTTAATGGCATATCACTAACAGGATGCATAAAAAAAGGAATTGAATAACGTGAAGTTCCCCATTTTTCTTTAGGTGGATTCACAACTCTATGAATTGTAGATTTTAATCGATTATTAGAATGACGCGATAACATATCACCTACGTTGATCACCAATTCGTCTTGCTCGGCCATAGCATCTAACCATTCACCTTTATGGTTTTGTACTTGCAGACCTTTACCTTGAGCACCCATTAACAAGGTAATTAAATTAATATCACCATGGGCAGCAGCTCTTACGGCATTTTTAGGTTCTTTGGTAATGGGAGGGTAGTGAATGGGTCGTAAAACACTATTACCATTTCTTGCATATTTGTCAAAATAAAGTTCTTCTAAATCTAAAAATAATGCCAATGCACGTAACACATAAATACCGGTTTTCTCGAGCATTTGATAAGCTTCTTTGCCAACTATATTAAAGTCAGGTAGCTCTTTTACGATGACATTTTTCGGATATTCTTTGGCAAACTTTGAATTAGGATCAACATACTGACCAAAGTGCCAAAACTCTTTTAGATCACCTTCCTTTTTACCTTTAGCACTTTCTTTACCAAATGAAATATAACCTCGTTGTCCACCGCCACCTTCAATTTCATATAATTTTTTGACTTCACTTTGAAGGTCGAAGAATAATTTTATTTGTGTGTAGAGCTTCTCAACCAATTCATTATTCAAAAAGTGTCCTTTTAAAGCAACAAAGCCAATATCTTCATAAGCTTTCCCTATTTTATCAACAAAATGTTGTTTTCGTTGAGAATCATTTGATAAAAAATCTGATAGATTTACACTTGGTATGTTGGCCATGATAATTTGTAAAAAATGAAAAGTAAAATTAAATAAAAAATATTATTTATCCTTTTTGTATAAAGGAATTAAGTATGAAATGGTATAATTAAATCCGAAACCAGAATTATTTAGAAAAACTCTATTAAAACCAGGAACAAATAGGTTTTTAAACCCTTTGGGTTCTTTGGTGGTGATCATTTTTTTTCCGCTAAAACTAAAACCTAAATATAAATTATTAAGCGTTTCGACTTTAATACCCAACACAATTTCCGCCCACTGTGCATTCAGATTATCAAATTTTTGTCCGCTTTCAACAGTAGCCAGGTCATCTAAAAAAGGGTCATTGTTAACTGTAAAACTATTCAAGGTCTGGCTAAAGGTACTATATCCATATCGAAAACCTACATAAATGGCATTTTCCATGTTTAACCAATTTTCGTAGGCATTATAATCAATACCTGCTTTTATATAAGAACCATTCGTGGTAGCATTGATAAAATCTTCATCAGAGACATCCTCTAAATATCCTAATTCAGCAGCTATAAATAGTTTTTTTGAAATTCTATAATCGCCAACCAATTCTAAACCTTTTCTACCTTCATCAAAAAATGCATTTACCGGATTGAATAGGTCTATACCAACTCTCAATCCGTATTTATTTTTAATGATAGTGTCATTTGACTGCGTATCATTTTGAGAAAATAAAACCAAACAGCTCAGCAAAAAGACTGTATTAATGAAATATTTTAACATGTGCTGTAGTTTCATTATCAATAGTTTGTGTGATGATTTCAGTATCTAAAATCCAATTTTCAGAATCCGTTTGTAGTGTATAATTTGCGTTGTTAAAAATAGTTTTAAATCCGCAAGAACGCCCGACAAAAACATCTTCACGTCCATACGCAACCGTTAAAGTATCTCTATTAAATGTATTTTGATCACTATCTAAAGTTATAATAAACCGAGTAATATCTTCGGTAGTTTTAAGTGGTATAAGTATTGAGTCGTTTGATGAGAAATTTATGGAATCATTTTCAACGCCCATAATTTTTACAGATAGTTGACTGAATTTTTTAAGCAAAGTTTGATCGTCATTATTATAAAATCTAACAACTAGATGAGGTGTAATTTCATCAATACAAATGTCGTCTCGTTCGCAGCCAGTAATTACCAATAAGAGAGCTACTAAAGTTAGAAGTGTTTTTTTCATTAAAAGAGAATTACTTTAGGCTAACAATTTTTTGTAGCCCATTTGTTGAAAGCCGAATTTGTTCTTCCAATAGTACGTAAACAGTTAATTATGTGAAATCTTGGAACTTCTTTTTTACTCCCCCAAAAGGTAATAGTTCGAGTACAGTCTGGGCATTTCCAATGATGATGAGAACCACTTATTCTGTCCTTTATGCAGCCAAGGAATAATAAATATTTTTCCCAGCATTTAGTTGGAACAGGTCGGTTATAGTTACCCATTAAACGGCAATTGGATAGCTTTCGACTTCTATATCTTCTGGAAGATTGAACTCTTTTCTAATATCTTCGAAAGTTGTTTGACTGAGATTTTGAAGCCTTTTTCTAAAATATTTGTGTTTTTCCCATCCTAATTCGGCTAGAAAATTATGAATTTTGTTTACTGGAAGTGAAAATAAATCTTTTGCAAAGGCATCAAGACTAATTTTCATCATTTGATGAGCTTCTTTTATAGTATCACCATAAGAAGATAATTTGAGGCTAGGTATATATAAAATATGAGAATTCCCTTCTTTAAAACCAATGGCAACTAATTTAGCTTTAAAATCTTGGTTATTTAAATCAATTGTTAGAGTTTCTTTTGTCATAAGTCTTTTTCAAAAGTACAAATATTTTGATAAATGTCATAATTACGTTATTAATTTAACATAAAAACAACATAATTCTTATTGTGTTAAATAGATCTTGGATATAAGGATAAAGTTATATTTAGAAAAATAATTGATTTAATTATTGTGTAAATAAAACTATAATTTAGTTTAAAATACGACAAATATCTTTGAATATAAATCAATTAAGTTTGTTATCCTCTTTTAATTCAAGTAATACAACATTTTCTACATGATGTGTTTGCGGAAACATATCGACTGCTTGTGTCTTTACAATTTTATATGTTGGGTCTAATATAGCCAAATCTCTTGCCTGTGTAGCCGAATTACAACTTATATACACAATTTTTTGCGCCTCAATTTTTAATAATTGTTCAACTACTTTTTTATGCATGCCATCTCTTGGTGGATCGGTAATTATCACATCTGGTTGTCCGTGAGTACTAATAAAATCATCTGTAAAAATTTTTGCCATATCGCCTACATAAAATTCAGCATTCTTAATATTATTAAGCTTTGCATTTTCTTTGGCATCAGCAATAGCTTCCGGCACACTTTCAACACCAATTACTTTGTTGGCTTTTTTGGAAATAAACTGAGCAATAGTGCCGGTACCGGTATAAAGATCGTAGACTAACTCATTACCTGATAGGTCGGCAAAATTCTGAGCAATTTTATACAATTCGTAAGCCTGGTCAGAATTGGTTTGATAAAAAGATTTTGCATTGATCTTAAATCGCAATCCTTCCATTTCTTCAAAAATATGATCTTGACCTTTATATAAAACTATTTCTTGATCATAAATAGTGTCATTTGCTTTTTGATTGATGATATATTGTAAGGAATTAATTTCCGGGAATTTTATGGCGATATGATCTAATAACAATTCTCTTTTTTTCTTATCATCTTCAAAAAATTGAATGACTAACATAATTTCTCCTGTAGAAGCAATACGGAGCATCATTGTGCGCAATAATCCTTTTTGCTCTCGAGGATTAAAAAAGGATAAATTATTTTCTATGGCAAACTCTTTAATTGAATTTCTTATTGAATTTGAAGGGTCTTCTTGTAAATGACATTTGTTAATGTCTAAGATTTTATCCCACATGCCGGCAATATGAAAGCCTAATGCATTTTTATTGTCAATT
>Ga0209633_10005996_pt1 | contig 10497 bp, 10 predicted proteins | sample Cruoilmetagenom1_FD_187290 | JGI IMG/M metagenome (GOLD analysis project Ga0209633, IMG submission 187290) | Oil polluted marine microbial communities from Coal Oil Point, Santa Barbara, California, USA - Sample 1 (SPAdes) (version 2) | ecosystem: Environmental > Aquatic > Marine > Oil seeps ... | reverse complement strand
TGGCCCACGCGGTCTTGTAAGGGTGGATTCTTAACCCACGCGACAGGTGGCAGCCACTAAAGTCCCGATAGAATCGGGACGAAAGTGGATGATAGTACACTATTTCATAAGCACCTCGACTATACGGAAGTCCTGAATATAACCCCCGATGTAAAATACATTTTTACACACCTCCCACCCAATTTTGGGACGATATCAAAAAATCATCCAACCTTGTCAAATTGACATTTTCCAATATCCACGCTATAGTAGCTTTATGAAAAATGCTATGCAGAGATTCTTTGACTTCCCGGAATTGTTTCACCACTATTTTCAGCAGCTTGAACAGCGTTTCACGGACACCCGCGAGATTTCGTTTGCTCCGCCACAAATACCGGCAGCGTATAAGACATCCGATTCGACTGATTTATCATCTATCGGGGCGGTTCTTTGGGATGTCTATGGCACATTGTGCGGCGTGGACCTTGGCGACCTGGAGAAAACCCTCGAATATGATGAGCATCTGCTCCGCGCCGCCGGGGCGACTATGACCGAGTTCTCACTAACGAAGCCTCTGATGCGTTTGAATGACAGCCAGCCCGGCGAAAACACATTGCGGGACCTTTATTTACAGTTGATCGACAATTCTCATCTGCGTTCGCTGGCCGATGGCATCAGGTATCCTGAAGTGCTGATCGAGCAAATCTGGCTGCAAATCCTGCGGGAATGTACCGATCATGGCCTGCAACTGCCCCAAAATGAGCCTCCTCTGCACACAGCCTATCGGTGCGCCTTGTTTTTTGATCGGTCGCTACAGCATATCTATCTGTACCCTCACGTGGGGGAAACACTCGAAACATTCAAAAAGGCTGGTATTATTCAGGGAATAATTTCTAACGCGCAGTTTTATACACCTCTGCATCTGCGTCGCCTGCTCCGCGGAGACCGGGGGCGCGACGATCTGGAGTTGGAGGACTATTTCAGCGAACCGGCGGTTTTATTTTCTTATGAGTTGGGATTCAGCAAGCCCAATCCGGAGGTCTTTCGCCGGGCTCTCGCTTTCCTGCGCCAGCAGGGGATTGCGCCTGAGCAGGTACTTTACATCGGCAATGATATGTTGAAAGACATTTGGGCTGCTACTCAATGCGGCCTGAAAACAATGTTATTCGCCGGCGACAGCCGACAGACGGTTTTGCGCGAGGACGAACCACTCTGCCGCGACCTGCGACCGGATGCCGTCGTAACCGATATGAATCAAATCGCCGAATTTATTCTCGAACATTAGTTAAGTAGGGTGCCGATGAAATCGCACCATTTTACTGTTTTATAAAAAAGTTTGATATGCCTGATACATTTGCCATTACTATAATTTTTATCGTTTTATCTACCGTTGTGGCGGCGTTTGTCCGCAGAATCAGCAGAGATAAATGTCTGAAGGACTTCAACAATAATCAGGTAACTCTTGAATCAACAAAAGGCACAATTATTTGCGGCAAATTAAATGTGGAAAATACAGGCCTGGAATTGACGTATCTGCCCAGCGATACCAACGACAAATGCTGCGGTAAGACGAGTACCCTTTTTTATAAACACGAGTATAGTAAGTTGCAGGCCTTAATTCGCTACCACGATGAATTAAGCGAACAAGCGAAGAAGCAAAGGGACAAAGAATTGAAAAACACTTATCATCCTGATTTCCTGCGAAGGTTTAAAAGAAAATTTCTGAATATCTTCAAAACAGTACGTGATTCGGTGATTGAGGTGATGGATTTATTTATAAGTCATGTAAAAAAAACCACATCTGCCGGAGCGACGCTTACGTCGCAGGACAAATACGTGTCCAAAATTAAACAGGAATTAGTGGGAGTTGTAGGGACTTCTTTCGAGCCGTTATTAGAAAAATATATCGGTTGTCGTGTGGTTCTGGAGTTGGTTAAAGGGGATGAAATTGTAAAATGTTTCGGCGTACTTAAAGACTATACATCTGAGTTTATTGAAATTATGGATGTTGATTATAGCGTCAAAGAGGACCAACCGGCCGGAAAGGCGGACTTGGTGGTGCCGCGCAGATACGGTATTGTTCGCCATCTGGGAGAATAATAAACCGCTCACGGGTTCTTATTAGCCCCCGACTTTATGTCGTGGGGTTCTCACTTAGCCCCCGATGTGAAATCGGGGGATTCTTCTCTTTTATTAGGCCCGAAGGGCCGTAAGAGCGCATAGCCGGGCGGCGTAAGCCCCCGGAAAATTGCGACAAACATTTAATAGCCCCCCATGTTAATGGGGGGTCATTCCCGCGAAAGCGGGAATCCAAAGCCCTGAAGGAGCCTGACCTGAGCGAATTAAGCCTGCCCTGAGCGCAGCCGAAGGGTCGAAGGGGCGAAAGAAAGCAACCTGTAAAAAGTGTGAAACAGTTACGCTTTTTAGACATCTTCCCAGAAAACATATTTCGCCTTGCCATAAGGAACCCTTACCACAGAATGATAAACATCGACATGTTGCTGGGCCACTTTTGACCATCCGATTTTCTGATCGACAAAGTTTTTTATGTTTGCCTTTAGTGCTTGAGACAGTTTTTCATTAGTAAGAATTGCTGCGATATTTTTTAGATAATCTTGCTTTGTCTCACAGGCAAAACCGCCTTCGCATCGCTCAAGTATCCTTTTAAAGGCAGGGAGATTCGATGTAACAACAGGTTTTCCGAAGGCAAAGCACTGGGCCATAATACCGCTCTGGCCGCCGATATCGTAAGGCAAAATAACTACATCACCGGCGGAAACAATCGTATCGAACGTATGTTGCGGAAATTGTCCGCGAAGGACAAGAATTCTGTCATTAACCGGCGAGTTGTTGATAGCTTCGAAAAACTCTCGCTGATATTCCCGGTATTCTAATCCCCGAGATTTCCCGGCAATGACCAGGATAGCATCCTCTAATATTTCGCAAAGCTCCGGGAACCATTCCACCATCTTATGGAAACCTTTGGTGGGGCGGAAGTAGCCGCACAAAAGTATCACTTTTTTCCCTTCGATCCCCAATTTCGCCTTGGCTTGCGGAACAATATCCACCTCGCGTACACCATGAGGTATGACGTGAATTTTCTCCTTTTGTCCGAAACCATTTACCAGTATCTTTTTCTGATAATCTTCATGGACGATAATTGCCGAACTTTCTCCGATAATTGTTCGAAGGATGACTCTTTCAAAATCTTCAAGCTCAGTATGCACAGTATGCAGGGTTGTAACCACAGACACGTCAGCCAGCTTGCACCTGAGAATAAACTCCGCTATCTGAACCCCTCTCTGAGAGCCGTAAAGGCCGTATTCGTGCTGTATATGAATGACATCGGGTGTTATCTTGTCGCACATATTAAATATGTCAGTCCCCAGAGATGAACTGTCACGCGAGAAAACAGGAAAAACATTTTTCCCCTGAGCTCCGATCTGACTGACTACGAAAGTTTCATTATGGAGTTTTTTCAACGCCTCATCAAGATAACAGGTATAAGTGGCAATGCCACATTCAATCGGCGGATAAGTAGAAATAAATGCTATTCTCATTGTGCTTCCTTCTGTTAAACTGACATCTCCTACACACGGTTAAAAAGCATAGTCTTGTCCAGAACGGTTAATCCCGTCTCCATTGCCTCGGCCAATGCTACAAAGCTTCTGCTTCTTTCAGTGGAAATCTTGCCATAATTCAATTCCTTTCAATAAAAATGTTATTCCATTATTCGCCCCGCTCCGCTGCGGAGGATTCACATTATAACTCTTCACTTATCCCATCCGCCCAACGATTTAAATACTCAAGTCCATTCATATTGCTACCGGAAACCAAAGCATCTGGATTTGGCAAGTTGCATATTGAGCTATGGTATTCATGATAAATATCTCTAAGCTCTGACACCAAACTTGAACGGTCGAAATTGTCCATCTCAATTGCCTCTTGTTTGCGGACACTGATGAAATGTTCCCTGAGCTTTTCTGGTTCATCACTAAATAAAATAATTCTGTCCGGGTTACTTTGTAATAAATTTTCACAAACAGGACAATCACACATTAGTTCTGGCTTTTGATGAAAAATGATATCTGTTTGGGAAAGCGATCTGAATGCTCTAAATTTAGGAATATAGTATCTTTCCGGCATGCCACCACCACCAGGAGTTACTGCGAAACTCTTGTGCTGGGAGTAGGTTAACCCATGAGAGACTACTTTCGCTCCGTCTGCAGCCGTTGTCATTAAAAGAAAACCAGCATACAAAATTTCCACTTCCGCAAACTCCGACAACTTAGAAACCAGTTTCCTGATATTAACAATTTGTGCTTTGTTTGCTGTTCTTTCGTCAAAATCGCCTGGCCACAGTATAATATGCTTAAATTTACTGTAATCTGATGCAATAGTTGCAATCTCGTCATCAGTCAACTTATCGGCTGGTACAAATATTACTACTCCTGCTTCTATCCCATCACCTTTTTCGGAGCAAATTGTTTGCATTGCTTGGGCCATTTCAAGTGATAGCTTATACCATTGATCGGATGTAGAATTGAAATGAAAATATGGGGAAACAATAAACCGTGGAGTAACAGAATCGCCCCTGCCATATCTTTTTAAATACTTCTCGGCCTTTTTAGTCGCAGCTTTACTTGAAATCGATAATTGTTGATTGCGAACCCCTTTACACAATATTTCACAGTCAGGTATATTATTCGGAGACAATTGGCGGTGAGCCAATAAAACACTCTCGACATCTGGAGTGTATTCTGCACACATTTTTGATATAGATTTTCTCAGATCGCCGCTACCATTTGTTAACTCAACTTTCGGATGTTGCAGGAGATATGTCATCGGGTCTATTATGAAAGGCATATCGGTGAACGATGATACAAAAGCGGATATGACAGCAGATTGATAAGATAGTATGTGGGCTGGAATGACTAATCCGTCTAATTTATCACTTAAATCACGGATAATTTCCTTGTCTTTCTGCAAGCCAAATCTAAGATGGATATTCATTTTCTAACTCCAATGATTTGTTCTTTGATCCGTCGATTCGTAATTTTATTCATGTAACAACTGCGATCGGCATCCTTTAACAACTCAACTTCTCCCCACGCCGATCCAACAGAATAAAGCCCGATACCATATTCTTTTAGCATTCCTATATCGACACGGTGGACATATTTAGAATACATTGCAATATAGCTTTTATCGGCAACAGCCAGATTGACAAATGCCTGTTGAAAAGCTTTTTTCCAGTTTTGAGTTTTTACTTCAACAGTACATAACTCGTCGCCATCCAATACCATTGTAACTACATCAATACTCTTTTCGTAATGACGCACCTCTCTTGCGACATGATTACCATTGCGCAAAAAGCTAATTAGTACATCTGCGATTCGTTTTTCAGAGATCACTTTATTTTTTACTTTTCCAGTTTTCATAAGCAGTTCCGGAATCACTTTCGTATTCTTTTCTTAAATTGATTAATTGCGCCGACTTTTTATCGGCAAGACAAAATAATACGATACTGAAAAAAGCCAATAGAACAAAGGTAGCTATCGAAACACAGGCCCAAATGCCACAAAATTCCATATTACACAGCAGTGGAACAAACAAAGAAAGAGCTCCCAAAAGCGAGAATATGGCAAGTCGCCCGCAACTGTTAAGGTAAAAGAAGTATCTTTTTTTGATCTTTTCCAAAGCAAAAAAACGATCTGCAATAAAATTGAACTTCAAAGCAGTGTCGCCTTGCAAAGCATAGCTTATTCCAGTTGAATTATAATCTGTCTGCCCCAATCTCGCTGACAGCTTGATTATATTTGCTAATTTATTTGCTTCACCGACAATTAACCCGGAGAACATTTCTTCTCTTCGAAAAACTTCTGAAATCCCTGTTCTTGGATTACTATTAGAATTATTGTTAATTTCAATCAATCTTTCACAAAAAGTGTCGAACTTATTTTTTAGCGGTTGTGATTTTAATGCCTGTGTAATTGAATCTGGCAGATGTTCCTCAATTAAGCGGAGCAATAATTGAGCCTCCAAAACAACCGTGTCCATAAAAACAGTAGCGACGCCTTCTTTTGCCAAAACCAGGTTGGTGTTGAATTCTGATATTAAATTGCGTTTTTTGAATAAATGAACGATTAAAAAAGTGCCTAATCCAACAACAAGTGTTGCTATAACTGTGGCACAACCCCAGTTGTGATAAAATGAGTGTAGCTTTTCCGAGGTATCTTCCGCTGAACTCTGTGCCAAAATTGTTGTTAATAAATCCATTTTTTACAGCCCCAACTGTTCCTTTATTTCGCTTTTAACAGTAAACTTTGGGAATTGATCATAAACAAAAATCAAAAGTTGTCGCAAGGTCAGGGAACAAAAGAACTCCTTAAATTCCTTGAGACCTCTTCGGTCTTTAAGGGAAAGGTTATTCCATAACTCGCCCCCAGCTTCTTTTCCTTTTTCCGTCAGGAAAAACTTTTGGGACTCTATCCTTCTATACTTCCTTTCCTGCTTGTAATCAGGGTCATCTACATCGTCCTCCGAGTCATCCTGGTCATCAGAAATCATATATCTGAGTCTTTCTGTGCCAATAAGCCCAAGAGAAACCAAAAGGTCTAAATCTTCTCTGAGACTGCTGGTATAGGGCCCCATTTTATATGCCTTATAATTATATTCTTTGGCTATTTCAACGAGCGACCCGGGTCCCTTACCTTGGTTCAGTAAGAAAATTAATTTTTGCAAACGGGTGATCCCCTCTATTGGCTCCCCCTCGCCCTCATCGGAACCGGGGGCAAAAAGGAGCACCAAGAGCAAATCTAACGAACTTTCAACCTTTAATGTTTCCGACATATTATCCAATCCCTAATTTATATAATATTCCTGATAAATAGCGTAACGCGAATGGCAAACGATTTTATGATAATATCAAATGAATCCTTGTTAATCCACGGTTCACAAACTATTCAATGCCCCCGTTCCATTCCCACCGAGTCCTGTTTTTTGCCTAATCCCCTTAAAACAAACGACTTACGTGCCTTTTTGCCCGTTTAATCTGTCGCATATCACGCTTAATCTATGACAGATAACCCTTCATCTGCCTCATATCACTCGTTATCTACGGCATATCACACCTCACTTACGACAACTCACGCTTCATCCGCGGCATATCACAGCTTATCAGCCTAATATAACGCCTCATCTACGACATATCACTCGTTATCTTTGGCAACTCACCTGTTATCCGCCACGGGTAACGCCTCATCAGAGACGGATCACCTGTTATTTGTCTCAGATTAACCTTCATCTGTGGCATATCACGCCCACTTTGCCACGATGTAAATCTTTGCCATAAAGGTTTTATCCGCAGATTGCGCCGATTCTCACATTTGATAAATCCGGGTTACAACACGCTTAACAGCATATCGATGGAAGTCTCGGCCAGGCAGACTGTTTCGTCGCAGGCACCATAGTAAATCAAAATCCTGCCGTTATCTTCGTGAATAATTCCGTTGGAAAAAACTACATTGGGGAAGAAGCCTTCGGTTTCGTAAGGTTCAATCGGAAACAGGATTGGTTCTTTTGCTCTTTTAAGCACGACAGACGGGTCTTCTAAGTCGAGTAATACCGGAAACAGCGAGTATATCTGATCTCTGCCCTTGCCGTGATATATTTCCAGCCAACCTTCCGAAGTTTTTATGGGTGCCGCTCCGCCACCAATTTTCATCTCTTCCCATATCATATTTTCGCGAGGTCGAAGTATGCACTTATGATTGCCCCAATGGATAAGATCAGGCGATTCACTGTACCAGATGGAAGGTAGCCCAAAACCCTCGTTGTTCGGACGATGCAGCGCACAGTATTTCCCATTAACTTTTTCCGGAAAAATGGAAACATCTTTATTCTGTGGGGCAAAAATAATACCTTTCCGCTCGATGTCGATGAAATCCTGTGTTGTGGCAAGTGCCGTAGCAAAACCGTCACCGGAAACAACCGTATAATTGATATAGTATAAATTGTCGATTTTCGTCACCCTCGCGTCTTCCACACCAAAGCATTCGTTTTCATTGCAGGGGTAAATGAAGGGTTTGTCATCGACGGTGAAGTTTATGCCGTTACGACTGCGGGCCAGGCGGATATGGCTCATAGTGGAAAGGTAATCTTTTCCTTTGTACACTATGCCTCGAGTATCCTTTAACTGCACATCCGGGTCGTCCGTTTTTACTTCCAGAATCTCCGCGAACCCTTGACCAGCCTCGAACCGATAGTATGGAACTGCTACATAACCTTCACGTGGTAAGCAGTCCTCGGATACTCTTAGAAGGAGGATTGTCTCGTCACCAAATTTTACCGCCCCCGGATTGAAAGTTCCCCTTACGCGATACCTGTTGTGGGAAGGTTTGGTGTCTTCTGGTTTGATAATCGGATTGGCGGCGTTTCGTTTGATCACGAGAAGGTCTCCTCGATTAATTTATCAATATCTACTGTAGCAACACACAGGGATGTGTCTGCGCCTCCGTAATATATTTTTACCTGGTTATCCGATTCCACGATGGCACCGCAGGCAAAGACAACATTGTTGACATCGCCCACCCTTTCGTATTTTTCCCTTGGAGAGAGAATGGCTTCGCCGCTTCTGGCGATGACCTTCGCGGGATTTTGCAAGTCCATCAGTACCGTCCCCATCCTGTAAATGGGCCCGCAAGAGGTCATTTTGAAGCCGTGATAAATCTCCAGCCAGCCCTTATCGGTTTTTATCGGCGGCACGGATGCCCCAATGCGGTGAGCATCCCAATATCCCGGCCGCGGTTCTATGACCGGCTCGTGATACCCCCAGTGAATCAGGTCTTCGGAATACGATACCCAGATACTGCCGACATCACTACTACCGAGGGGCCTGTCGAGTCGGGCGAATTTTCCGTTTATTTTCTCTGGGAAGAGCACACAGTCTTTATTGCCCGGCTCGGAAATGAAAGAGACACGTTCATAACTCTTAAAATCATCGGTTTTTGCTATGGCGATTCTGCTGCCGTAATCGGAGGCAGCCGTATAAAGGATATAATATTGACCATCCAGAAATGTAATCCGCGGGTCTTCTAATCCCCTCGTTTCATATTTGGCGAAAAACCCTTGTTTTCCCGGCATCATTACCGGTTCCTGGTCAACATCGAAGTAATACCCATCTTCTCCGCGGGCTAAGGCAAAAAAAGAATAACCTTGTTGTCCTTCTACCCGCAGGAGAATTAAATATTCCCCATTTATTTTTATCGGGGAACCGTTAAAGACCGTATTACAACGAAACGGAATATCCTCGACGGTTAATATAGGATTTCCTTCCCAGCGATGCAACAGATCGCGTTCGCGTCTTTTAACCATATCAGAATTCCTTTGCGCTTTCGATACAGGTTTTAACGATGTCCGCCAGTTTGGTGGTGCCAAGGCACAGACAATTGTCAGCCGCCGCATAATAAATTTTAAGAATATCCTCCTCGAGTATAGCACCGGAAGACATTACCACATTTGTCATATCTCCTATACGCTCATAATCTTTGCGGGGAGAAATTATGGGGATATTACTGCGGGCGATGACCTTGCATGGATTTTCTCTGTCCAGAATTGCTGCGCCCAGCCTGGTTATTGGGCCGGAAGAAGTATTTTTTATACCGTAATATCCTAACAGCCAGCCTTCTTCGATTTCTATTGGTGTAAATGCGCAGCCAATTAGGTCTGAATCCCAAAAACCAGACCTGGGCGAAATCACTACATCGCTCTCACCCCAGGTCAAAAGATCATTTGAATAGGACATCCATATTCGATCCCCGGCTTTGGGACGCTCCAGCCTTGCGTATTTACCATTGATTTTACTGGCAAACAAAGCTCCCGCCTTGGTTTCCGGCTCTGATATTACACCGAGTCTTTTTACCGTTCTAAAATCATCCGTAACCGCTAAGCACAAAACAAAACCGTGATGTCCAACGCCGAGATAGACAATATAATATCGTCCTTCCATAAAGGTTATCCGGGCCTCCCGCACCCCCATAGTCTCAAAAGCCCGAAAACTATCATCTGTTGAGGAAGTCATAAAAGGTGTCTCTTCGACATCGAATTGATAACCATCCCCACTTCTTGCTAAATGTATTGAGGTTTTTCCCTCAAGGTCTTCCATCGTTACCAGAAGAATATATTCACCATTTTTCTTTATTGCTGCTGCGCTGTAAATGTTATTCGTGGTAAAAGTGAGATCGTCGAGGGTAATAACAGGATTGCCTTCCCATCTGTGAACTATATCATGTCTGAATTTTTCTGACAATTTTCACCTTCTTTTATGTAGTACTTATGTAAAATGTAACCGTTCACGGGTTCTTTTCCTTGGCTCCTCATAAGAATCTGTGCAGAACATGAGGCTAAAAACTGCTGTATCCTATTGAATAGAACAGTCAAACTAAAAACTCCGGGATTGACAATAAAGCGCAAAATCCTGGGGGTTTGGGGGCAAAGCCCCCATGAAAAACTAATGTT
>Ga0209633_10005994_pt1 | contig 10499 bp, 9 predicted proteins | sample Cruoilmetagenom1_FD_187290 | JGI IMG/M metagenome (GOLD analysis project Ga0209633, IMG submission 187290) | Oil polluted marine microbial communities from Coal Oil Point, Santa Barbara, California, USA - Sample 1 (SPAdes) (version 2) | ecosystem: Environmental > Aquatic > Marine > Oil seeps ... | reverse complement strand
CGATGGCCGGCATGAACCAGGAGGAAAAGGAATACATGGCGCGGTTCATTCTGGATGCCCGCGCCGAGCGCGGCGTCAGTGTCCTGCTGATCGAGCACCATATGGACGTGATCACTGGGATCTGTGACCGGATGCTGGCCTTGAATTATGGCGAAATGATCGCCAGCGGCATCCCACGGAAAGTAATCAAAGATCCGCGCGTGATCGAGGCCTATATCGGAGGCGCACATGGCGAATAATCCTTCATCCGCCGCGTCAAACGCCGGCGGCGGTACGATTGCGCGCCTGCTGATGCGCAATGCGGCCGAACATGGCAGCGATATCGCCATGCGCGAGAAAGACCGCGGCATCTGGACGGAAGTGACCTGGTCAGCCTATGCCGAGGAGGTGTTGCGCTGTGCCGCCGGCTTTATGGCCCTTGGCGTTAAGCCCGGTGATGCGGTCATTATTCTGGGTGACAACCGCGTGAGGCTTTATGCCGGAATGACCGCGATGTCGATGCTGCGCACCTATGCTATGCCGGCCTATCCCGGCGCGACGCTTGACGAGTTGAAGCATTTCTTCGGGGAAACACATGTCGTCGCTGCTTTGGTCGAGGATCAAGAGCAGGTCGACAAAATCCTTGAGCTGCGCGACGCTGGGGCGTCGGTGGCATCAATTGTTTACGACGAGGCGCGCGGGCTGAACCTCTATGACGCGCCGGGCCTGCAGTCGTGGGATAATTTACTGGATTTGGGGGACAAGACGCTGGCCACCGATCCGGACTTGCGCCTGCGCCTGATTGAGGGGTCCAAGCCGGATGATCCTGCGGTGTTCATGCATTCCTCGGGCACGACGGGCAAGCCCAAGGGGATCGTGCTGAGCCAAAAGAATGTTTTGTCGGGCGCACGCAATGCCCATGCCGGTGGTGCGTTTGAATATGGCGAAGAAATCCTAGCCTATCTGCCAATGGCCTGGGTCGGTGATTTTGCGCTGACGGTGGCGGCGGCGATTGCGTTCCGCTTTACTGTCAACGTGCCAGAGCGTCAGGAAACGGTGCAGCGCGACATGCGCGAGATTGCACCGAGCCTGTATCTTGCTGCACCGCGCAGTTGGGATCATATGTTGACCGCCATTCAGGTGGGTATGGAGAATTCAACGCCTCTGAAGAAATGGCTGTATCATTTCTTTATGGACAGGGCTGTCGAGGCCGAGCGGCGCAAGTTGAACGGCGTTGGTGGCGGAACTTTTGAATGGCTGGGGCGGCTGGTTGGCGAGAAAGTCGTGTTTGGACCGATCAAGGACCAATTCGGTTTGATCCGCCTAAAACGCGCCTTCACCGGCGGCGAGGCCATTGGCGAGGACACCTTTATTTTCTACCGGGCCCTTGGCATCAAATTACGCCAGCTGTACGGCCAGACCGAAAACAGCGCCTTCAACGCCATTCAGACGCCAGGCGAAGTCAAGTTGCACACCGTCGGCAAACCCTTGCCGGGGGTTGAGGTAAAGATCGCAGAAGACGGCGAAATCCTGATGAAGGCGGACAGCGTGTTCAAGGGGTATTTCAAAAACGAAGCGGACTCTGCCGAAGCTTTGCAGGATGGATGGTTGCACAGGGGCGATGCAGGTTATCTGGAAGACGATGGCCATCTTGTTGTTCTGGGGCGCGTGTCCGAAGTCGTCTTTACCAAGAGCAATGAACGATATGTTCCCAACTATATCGAAAACCGGCTCAAGTTCAGCCCTTACATCAAGGATGCAGCGGTGATCGGTGCGGGACGGGATGAATTGACGGCGATGATCTGCATCGACGCCGAGGCGGTTGGGCATTGGGCCGAAGTTAACGGCGTGCCCTACGTATCCTATGCGGACCTTTCCCAACGGCCCGAGGTGGCCGAACTGGTGAAGGAGGCATTTGTGCGGGTGAACAAGGCGGTGACCGAAGGCTTGCAACTGCATCGCTATGTATCTTTGCACAAGGAATTCGATCCGGATGACGGCGAGATTACCAGAACGCGCAAACTGCGGCGCAAAGTTGTCGAAGAACGCTACGATCAGGTTATCGACGCGCTTTATAACGGCGCAAACGACGTTCATGTCAAGGCGATCGTAACGTACGAAACAGGCGAAACGGGGACTGTCGAACGCACCCTGTTAATCAGGGAAGTTTAAGATGGATATGGTATTTCTGGCAGAGCTAACAGTGAATGGCGCGCTGACGGGCCTGCTCTACTCGCTTTTTGCCATTGGGCTTGTCCTGATCTACAAATCCTCTTCTGTGCCGAACCTTGCGCAGGGGGCTCTGACCATGTTGGGTGCCTATGTGGTGCTGGCGTTTTCGCACAACATGGGGTTGCCGCTTTGGGTGGCCATTCCTTTGGCGGTCGTGATCATGTTCTTCGTGGGCATCGGGATCGAAAAAGTCGCGCTGCGCCGATTGGCAGGACGCCCGGTCATCATGATCCTGATGATGACAATGGGGATCGACATCTTTCTGCGCGGCACCACCCTGGCGATTTGGGGCGGGTCTTCGCGGTCGATGGAATTGGGGGTCAGCTATGATCCGCTCTTTGTGGGGGACATGCTTCTCAGCCGCATTCATATTGTCGGTGCCGGCGTTGCGCTTGCCCTGTTTGTCGCCTTTCTTTTATTCTTTCGCAGTCGGCTTGGCATTCGTTTGCGGGCCATTTCCGACGATTATATGGCATCATGGTCGGTGGGCATTTCGGTTGAACGGGGCGTTGGCTTGTCCTGGGGGCTGGCTTCGACCGTGGCGGTGGCAACCGGCGTGATCTGGGGCGAAATTCAGGGCGTCGATCAGTCTTTGTCGATCCTTCTTCTCAAGGGGCTGACCGTGGCCGTTTTGGGCGGGCTGGACAGTATCATTGGCGCGATTGTCGCCGGCATCATTCTGGGCATTCTGGAAAGCGTCGGCTCCTTTTATCTAGACGAGATTGTCGGAGGTGGCAGCCGAGATCTGATTGTCGCTGCGGTGTTGATCCTGACGGTGATGATCCGTCCGCATGGCCTGTTTGGCCGTCATGACATCGAGAGGGTCTAGGGTATGTTTTACGGTCTCTCAGGTGTTCGCCACAATAGTTACGTTTCTGATAGCAAGCTCTTCCCGGTTCCGGCAGATCGCAAAGCTGTGGTGTTCTTTTTGCTGCTCGGGCTCGCAGCACCCTATCTGGTTAGTTCGCTTTATCTGAACAGCTACATTCTACCATGGTTGATCTGGACGGCAGCCGTATTGGGTCTGAACCTTGTGACCGGTTGGGCTGGACAACTTCATCTGGGATATGCGGCCGTGATGGCGGTCGGTGCCTATTCGGCGGTTCACGCGGCCAAATTCGGAGTTCCATGGGAGTTTGCCTTGATTATAGGCGGTCTGGCCTCATCGGTAATCGGAAGTCTGTTTGCTTTTGCGGCGCTGCGGGTTAAAGGGCTTTACCTCGCGCTCACGACGCTTGCGATGCAGTTCGTTATGGACTGGGTGCTGACCCATTCGCCAACGATCGCAGGTGGGTCGCACGCGTCACTGCAATCGCCGACCTTTGCGTTGCTAGGGCAAGACATTACCTCGGATGCGGGCCTTTATTATGTCGCATTCGGGTGGTGCGTTCTGGTCACGATCTTCATGCTCAATCTGCGACGCACCGGATTGGGCCGGGCCTTGGTTGCCGTGCGGGAAAAGGATTTTGCCGCAGCTATTCTGGGTGTGAACAGTTTTTACTATAAGCTCGTCGCCTTTGCCGCATCGTCATTCATCGCAGGTATCAGCGGCGCGATCCTGGTGGCGACGTTCTACTTTCTTGCGGCCCCCGAACAGTTTGCCGTGAACGTGTCCATTCAAGTTCTGGCGATGGTGATCGTGGGCGGGCTTGGGAGCATCATCGGCAGCTATCTGGGGGCTGCACTGATCCTGCTCATGCCCGGGGTCGTCAACCAGTTGTTCTCATTGGGGGCTGACTTTGTAGGGCTGAATTTAGGCAACGAAACGCTGGCGCACATTCCCAATGCAACATATGGCGCACTGATTGTCATCTTCCTGATGGTCGAGCCCCTGGGGCTTGGAAAACTTTACGCCAATGTCAGGGATTACCTGATGGTTTGGCCCTTCGACCAGCTTAAGAAATAGGGGGCGAAATGGCACAGCCTAACATCAAAGCAACTGACCAGATACTGTCTCTGAACAGTATTGAAGTTTTGTACGACTCCGTCCTGATGGCGATCAAAGGGGTTTCAATCGAGGTTCCCCGGGGGGGGATGGTCGCACTTTTGGGCTCCAACGGAGCAGGCAAAAGCACCACCCTGAAGGCAATCAGTGGATTGCTAAAAGCCGAACGCGGCAAGGTCAGTCGGGGAGAAATTCGGTTTGACGGTCAACTTATCGGAGGCAGTCTGCCGCAAGATCGCGTTGCGATGGGTATCTGCCACGTCATCGAAGGCCGCCGGGTGTTCGAGCATATGACACCGGATGAAAACCTTGAGGCGGCAGCGCCGATGTCGATGTCGCGCCAAAAGATGAATTCGGAAAAAGCCCGCATCTATGAATATTTCCCGCGCCTTGCAGAACGTAAATCATCTCAGTCGGGGTATCTGTCAGGCGGCGAGCAACAGATGCTGGCCATTGGGCGTGCGCTGATGACCCAACCGCGCCTGTTAATGCTGGACGAACCCAGCCTTGGGCTTGCGCCGTTTCTGGTGGCCGAAATTTTCGGAATTATCCAAAGGATCAACAAGGATGATGGCCTGTCGGTATTGCTGGTCGAACAGAACGCGCTGGCCGCGCTTGAGATCGTTTCGCATGGCTACCTGATCGAAAATGGCCGCGTCGTCATGCACAATTCGGCAAAGGCGCTGAAGGCAAACTCTGACATTCAGGAGTTCTATCTGGGAGGAGGTGATGGCAAGAACTTTCACGACATCAAGCACTATAGCAGACGGAAACGCTGGCTGAGTTAGCGGTATTTGCGTTTGGAAATCCACAAAGGAGGAGCTAACCAATGAAAACCAAGACTTACATTAAACACCTGGCGATGGCCGCAGCACTGGGGCTGGCAAGCCTTTCCGCCGCTGACGCAGCAGAGGACACAATTCAGTTTGGCATGTGCTATGATTTGAGCAAATCATACACCTTTGTGACGCCGCAGATAACGCAGGCGGCGCAGGATCTGGCCACCCTAACCAACATGAAGGGCGGCATCGGCGGTCATGAGGTTGAAATTATCGTTCAGGATCATGGCAACGAACCGCAGCGCGGAATTGAATGCTACGAAAAGCTCAAGCGCGAAGGCGTGTTCGTGTTCGACATGCTGTCCACGCCGGTTTCCATCGCAGTGTTGCCGCGGATTATGAAAGACAAGAATATCTTGATCCAGTCCCTGGTTGGCAGGGGTGATGCCGTTGACGGATCGGTGTTTACCCAAATCTTTCCAGTTGGCCCCACCTATTGGGGACAGGTCGGCAACGACATCGCCTATATCAAGGAACAAAGCGGTGGTGACATGAAAGGTGTCAAGGTTGGCTTCGCCTATCTGGATTACCCGTTTGGTCAGGAACCGATTGAAATCCTGAAAACCCTCGCCGAGAAAGAAGGCTTCGAACTCCTGCTCTACCCGGTGCCGCTCCCCGGCAACGACCAGGCAAGTGTCTGGACCAAGGTGCGTCGCGACAAGCCCGACTATGTGGTTGCTTGGCTTCTGGCCGGAGGGCACGTCGTTGCCGCTAAAGAGATGAAGCGCAATGGCTTTCCGATCAGTAAATACATCTCGGTTAATTGGCTGAACGAGGTTGACATCGCCAATATCGGGACCGAGGCCGCCATCGGGCTTAAGCGTGGGACCAATGTTGCCGGCGGGCAGGATATTCCGATCATTCAGGAGATCCTTTCCGAGGTGTACGGCGCAGGCAAAGGGGCCGGACCCGCTGAAAAAATCAATGACGTGTATTACAACACTGGTTTGGCGATCTATTCTGCCGCGTTCGAGGCTGCGCGCCTTGCCGTAGAGCAAAGTGGTTTCCCGGTCACGCCCGCTTCGATGAAGGCTGGCTATGAAAGCATCGTTGACTTCGATGCCAATGGTTTGTTCGCCCCGATCACCGTGACTGCCGACGATCACGGCGGCGGCGGAAAGACCCGTGTCGAGATGTGGGATGGCAAGACCTGGGTACCTCAGCAGGACTGGACCGCAGCCTATACGGACGTGATCTGGGACGTGGTCAAGGAAAGCTCGAGCAAGTTCACGGTCGAGTAAGAAAAATTGGCTGGGGGCAAGCCCCCAGCCAGCATACGGTTTCGGGCCCGGAGCGGGCCTGTTTTGCCCAAGCCCGCAATTCACGGACATTCCATGACTGACAATCCAATTGAGCTTACCGTCGAAAACGGTGTGGCCACCCTCTTTATCAACCGACCAGGGCGCAAGAACGCATTGTCAGTGGCGGTCGCGAACGGGTTGGCGGATGCCTGGGACCAGATTGAGGCTGACGTAGACGTACGTGTAGTCATCCTGACTTCTGCCGATTGCGGTGTGTTCAGCGCCGGGCTTGATCTCAAGGAAGCGACTGAGATTGCGCGCGACGAAGGTGTCGATATCCTATCAAAAATGCGCGACCCGTTCCATAAACGAATGCGGGCCTGTTCCAAGCCCATCATATCAGCCATGACCGGGTCGCTTATGGCCGGTGGCATGATGCTGACCCTGATGAGCGACCTGCGGGTCGGCCTGAAAGGCACACAGGTTGGTATAACCGAGGTCAAGATCGGCAGGGGATCGCCATGGGCGGCACCAGCCCTGTCGATGTTACCGCAACCGATCCTGATGGAGATTGTCCTGACCGGGGATCTGATGCCGATTGAGCGGCTGCATGATTATGGGTTCACCAATTACCTGGAAGACACACCCGATGCTGTGCGGGCCCGTGCCCGAGACCTGGCGGACCGTATCGCGTCGGGCGCGCCATTGTCGGTGATCGCCGCCAAAGCCAGTGTGCGCGCGACGATGGATCTGGGCTGTGCCGCTGGATTAGAAGAAGGCAAGCGGTTGCATGAAGTTGTTTACGCCAGTCAGGACGCCATCGAAGGCCCGCGGGCTTTTGCTGAAAAACGCCCAGCGGTTTGGCAAGGTAGATAACCCGGAGCCTGATATGTCTGAACTTATGCGATTTGATGTCGACAACGGGGTGGGGGTCTTGCGGTTCACGCAGCCCGCGCGCCGCAACCCTTATAGCCTTGCATTTGTTGACCAGTTTATTGCGGCACTTCATGCAGCGCAAAGTGATGACGCGGTGCGTGCCGTTGTAATGACTGGCGGCGATCATTTTTCAAGCGGGGGCGATCTTGTCGGGTTTCGGGCCGAGATCGCTAAAGGCGCGCGGGCGACTTATGAGATGGTTGACAAGGTGCATTGCGGCGGGCGCGCTGCTTACGGTTTCAACAAGCCGCTGATTGCTGCCGTCAATGGCGTTGCCTATGGTGCAGGAATGAGTCTTGCGCTGTGCGCCGACGTGATTGTCGCGGCTGAAGACGCGCGTTTTTGCCAGGTGTTTTCCAAAGTGGGCGGCTGCCCCGACACGGGATCGAGCTGGCTGTTGCAACAGCGCATGGGGTCTGGCGCGGCGCGACTTCTGGTGCTGACCGGGCGTGAGATTTCCGGCAAGACGGCCCATCAGATACGGGCAGTAGAAGAATGTGTGGCCGCTGACGAAACCGAAGCCGCTGCGATTGCAATCGCGACCGAGATGGCGGCGAATCCGATGTTTGGAATGGAGTGCAGCAAACGCGTGATGCGTGAAGCTGCGGAATGCTCCTTCGAGGAAGCTTTGGACATTGAGTGCCGCGCGCAGACCATTCTGCTTGGCGCGCATGATTTTCCCGAAGCAATGAACGCTTTCACAGAGAAACGAAAGCCGAAATTCCGGGATATCTGAGCAAAGAAATTGAAAGTACCTTAACCTCAAGAGGAGAGTAAGGCCCATGAAGTTGCTTGTACCTGTCAAACGCGTGATCGACTATAATGTGAAAGTGCGCGTAAAAGCGGACGGCACGGGTGTTGATCTTGCCAACGTAAAGATGTCCATGAACCCGTTCGACGAGATTTCAGTCGAACAGGCCATCCGCCTGAAAGAGGCCGGGCAGGTCGAAGAAGTCGTGGTCGTGTCCATCGGCGTCAAGCAGGCACAGGAAACGCTGCGCACGGCCCTAGCGATGGGCGCAGACCGCGCGATATTGGTAGTTGCCGCAGATGATGTGCAAAATGACATCGAACCACTGACCGTTGCAAAAATACTCAAGGCTATCGTCGATGAAGAAAAGCCCGGTTTGGTTCTGTGCGGTAAGCAGGCAATTGACAATGACATGAACGCAACCGGCCAGATGCTGGCGGCCCTTCTAGGTTGGTCGCAGGCAACATTCGCGTCCAAAGTGGAAATCGACGGCGACAGCACTGTTGTGACCCGCGAGGTCGATGGCGGTTTGCAGACCATCAAGGTTTCGATGCCAACTGTCGTAACAGTTGACCTACGCCTGAACGAGCCGCGCTATGCGTCGCTGCCAAACATTATGAAGGCCAAGAAAAAGCCTTTGGATGAAAAATCCCCGGGCGATTACGGTGTCGACGTCCGCAACCGTCTGGAAATCGTGAAAACGGTCGAACCAGCAGAGCGTGCTGCGGGTATCAAGGTCGGATCCGTCGATGAACTTGTTGCGAAACTCAAAGAAGCGGGGGCCGTGTAATGGCTGTTCTACTCCTAGCAGAAGTAACTGACGGCGAACTATCAATGGACGCGACTGCGAAGGCCGTGACCGCTTCCAAGAAGCTTGGTGATATAACCATTTTGTGCGCGGGCAGCTCTGCCGCCTCGGCAGGTGAAGCGGCGTCGAAAATCCACGGAGTTTCCAAGGTGCTTGTCGCCGAAGATGCCACGCTGGGTCACCGCCTCGCGGAATCCACGGCGGCTTTGATTGTTTCCATGGCTGGTGACTATGACCACATCGTAGCGCCAGCCACTACAGACGCAAAGAACGTGATGCCACGGGTTGCGGCGCTGCTGGACGTGATGATCATCTCTGACGCCTCAGGCGTGGTGGATGCCGACACGTTTGAGCGCCCAATCTATGCGGGCAACGCGGTGCAAACCGTAATATCCTCAGACGCGAAAAAGGTCATTACCTTCCGCACATCGACCTTCGATGCCGCTGGTGAAGGTGGCTTGGCCAGCGTCGGAACTATCCCGGCTACCGAAAATCCCTGCCTGTCCGAATGGGTCGAAGACAAGGTTGCCGCATCGGACCGCCCCGAGCTGACATCGGCTGGTGTGGTTGTTTCCGGTGGTCGGGGTGTGGGCTCGGAAGATGAATTCAAGCTGATCGAGCAATTGGCCGACAAACTGGGCGCCGCCGTTGGCGCCTCGCGCGCGGCGGTCGATTCAGGCTACGCACCAAATGACTGGCAGGTCGGCCAAACAGGTAAGGTTGTGGCACCTAACCTCTATGTAGCAGTCGGAATATCGGGCGCGATCCAGCACTTGGCCGGAATGAAAGACAGTAAGATCATCGTCGCAATCAACAAAGACGAAGAGGCCCCGATTTTCCAGGTGGCCGATTTTGGTCTGGTCGCTGATCTGTTCGACGCCGTGCCCGAGTTGATCGAAAAGCTCTGAAATACGGTCGTCAAATTTCCGACCTTACGATGCCCGAAAGGCCTGCCCAACCGGCGGGCCTTTTCTCGGTTCGGGGCGGTTGATTACTTGGGCTTGGGCCGTTTCAGGATGTCGGGGTTGTGTTCACCCAGTGCAGGTGGCGGAGCGATGTCGTGGCGCGCAGGGGTCGCAGAGAACCTGATAGAAGATTTGGTCGTCCAGACAGGCCCTTCGGTCGGATGGTTGATTGTTTGAAAAAATCCTGTCGCGGCCAAATGCGGGTCTTGCGGCAGATCTGCCAGCATGCGCACCGGCATGGCCGGGATGTCGGCGTGTTCGGTCAGCTCAAGCCACTGGGCGGTGGTGCGTGATGGCGCGATTTGCGCCACCATGTCATAGATCCCGCCGATATTCCGGCTGCGTTCGTCCATATTTGTGACCCATGGATGATCCAGCATGTCGCCGCGCCCCAAGGCCTTGAAAAACCGCGCCCATTGCGCATTTGAGTAGGGCAGCATGGTGATATAGCCATCTGCGGTTTTTACCGGGCGCCGATGCGGGACCAGCATGCGCTGATATCCGAAGCTTTGCGGCTCGGTTTCAAATGTTGCCTCGGCCATATGTTCAACCAGCAGGAACGAGGCCAGGGTTTCGAACATCGGAACCTCGACATGTTGGGCCTGCCCGGTCCGTTCGCGGTGGTATAGCGCGGCCATGATCGCATAGGCCGCCGTGACCCCGCCAAGCTTGTCGGCGATAATCGTGGGGGCATAGGCAGGTGGGTTGTCCGGGCTGCACATCGTCGCCAGCCCGGCCATCCCCGAGACAGACTGGACGCTGTCGTCATAGGCGGGCTTGTCGCGGTACGGCCCATCCGAGCC
>Ga0209633_10005993_pt1 | contig 10503 bp, 7 predicted proteins | sample Cruoilmetagenom1_FD_187290 | JGI IMG/M metagenome (GOLD analysis project Ga0209633, IMG submission 187290) | Oil polluted marine microbial communities from Coal Oil Point, Santa Barbara, California, USA - Sample 1 (SPAdes) (version 2) | ecosystem: Environmental > Aquatic > Marine > Oil seeps ... | reverse complement strand
TATGCAAGTCCGGCAGCATGCAATGTCAGGTGTCGGTTGAAAGTGTCATGGCCTGCGGTATGGGGGCCTGTCTTGGATGTAGCAGGATGACAAAGAAAGGAACCTATACCCATGTATGTCTTAATGGCCCTGTCTTTAATGCGGAGGAATTGATATGGAATTCGTAGACAACAGGGAAGACATTTTTCCTGACTTGCGTGTTAATATCGGCTCCCTTGAGATAGCTAATCCGGTGATGACAGCCTCGGGTACCTTTGGGTATGCAAGAGAATTTGAAAATCTTATGAACCTGCATCGACTGGGGGCGGTAATTGTAAAAGGTATTTCTCTTCATCCGCGTCCCGGGAATCCTCCTCCGCGTATTGTTGAAACCGCATGTGGAATGCTCAATGCCATAGGTTTGCAAAATGTCGGGGTTGATAGATTTATCTCGGAAAAAATGGACTATCTTGCCGGTCTCAATATACCGGTTATTGTCAATATCCTGGGAGACTCTCTGGCTGAATACAGGGAAATTGCAGAGCGGCTGGTCGGGGTTCCGGGGATTGCCGGGATTGAGGTGAATATATCCTGCCCCAATGTTAAAAAAGGAGGGGTTGCTTTTGGTACTGATCCGTCCATGGCAGCAGTCGTGACAAAGGCTGTAAAAGAGGGTGCTGATGTACCTGTGATGGTCAAGCTGTCGCCAAATGTATCTGACATTACCCTTGTGGCCCGGGCTGTTGAAGATGGTGGTGCCGATTCCATATCCCTGATCAATACTCTGATAGGGATGGCTATTGATCTGAAAACCAGACGACCTGTTCTGGCTAATGTCATCGGAGGCCTTTCCGGCCCCGCTATTAAACCGGTAGCTTTGCGGATGGTTTATCAGGTGGCGTCTTCTGTATCCATCCCGGTTATAGGTGTAGGCGGCATTGAAACGACTGAAGATGCACTGGAATTTCTCCTTGCCGGGGCATCTGCGATACAGATTGGTACCGCGAACTTTATAAATCCGAGAGTGAGTGAAGAGATTGTTGAAGGTATAAGCAAGTATGTGGTCGATGAAAACCTCCCATCGATAAGATCTATCATCGGTGGGCTGTCAATTAATGATGGATAAATAAAATCACTTCGCAGCAGGGGATATTTTACGAGACCATCAGGAAATGAAAGAATAGAAACTATGATAGAAATTAAGCCAATACCCAGGGTAGATGCAAGGATATACGTACCCGGCTCAAAGAGTCTGACCCAGCGGGCCCTCATTGCGGCAGCCCTTGCTTCGGGGGACAGCCGGCTTATCGGTCCTCTTGAAAGTGAAGATACGGAATACTCTTCCCAAGCCCTGGTTCAGATGGGGGTTTTAATCGATAAGGGTGATGAATGGTGTATTCGTGGTAATGGAGGAGTGATTCAATCAAGTGACGGGCCAATCTATCTTGGAAATAATGGAACTGCTACCCGTTTTTTGACCTCAGTGGCCTCCCTGGGAGAGTCGACCTTTATAATTGACGGGGACGAACGGATGTATGAGAGGCCTATCAGTCCGCTGATAGATGCCTTGAGGGGATGGAGGGTTGACATAGTTTCCATGAAAGGCAGCGGCTGCCCTCCCCTTAAAATCAATGCACATGGTATAAGCGGCGGCACTACAGTATTACCGGAGGGAAAATCCAGCCAGTATCTCTCCTCGCTCCTGCTGGTCGCACCCTATGCCCGGCAACCCGCTGTTCTGCACGTGAAAGGGACGGTGTTGTCAAAACCTTATGTGGCTATGACCCTGGCAGTGATGTCCAATTTTGGCATAGAGGTGCAAGCATCACCGGATTTTAGTCATTTCTCTATTCCTCAAGGGTGCTATCAAGGGAGGGATTATGAAGTTGAGGGCGATGCCTCAAACGCATCCTATTTCTGGGCTGCTGCTGCGGTGACCGGCGGGAGGGTAGTTGTTGCAAATGTACCTGTACCTTCTCTTCAGGGAGATGCAATGCTGGTACCTCTTTTGGGACGTATGGGCTGCGAGGTGAGCAGATCCGGAAATGGAATTGCTCTGCAAGGGTCTGAGCGCCTGGAGGGAATAACCGTGGATATGGGAGATATGCCTGATGTTGTGCCAACCCTGGCGGTAGTCGCCGCCTTTGCCCATGGTGATACTGTGATCAGCAATATAGCTCATCTGCGTATAAAAGAGTGTGATCGATTGTCCGCTGTGGTGAAAGAACTTGGCAAACTTGGGGCGAAGGTTGACGAATATGAAGATAGCATGGTCATTCATGGAGACGGTGGAAAAAATCTCAGGGGGGCGGAGATGGAAACTTATGAGGATCACAGGATGGCTATGAGCCTGGCTGTTGCAGGACTTCGAGTTCCAGGAATTAAAATTACCGGGGAAGGGTGTGTAGCAAAGTCGTTCCCTGATTTCTGGCAGCGATTTGCTCTTCTTGCAAACACTGGTTGAGGGAAAAGTCTGTTCAATCGATTCTCACAGACCATCACTTTTGGTTGTCAGGACGTTTTTTTACAAGAAAGTAAAGCTCGCCATCTTCTTTCATATGATTTGCCGCAAGTTCTGCAAAGTCGCCATGGCCCCAGAAAAGATCTACACGTCCTGTACCTTTTATGGCCGATCCCGAGTCCTGGGGGAAGACAAATCTGTTTAAAGGTTTCCAGTTGATAATCTCTCCCTGCTTGTTTACCACAGGTTGTTTTGTTGATAGAAAACCGATTGCGCCATTGGGAAGAGCCGAATTGTCGATTGCAATTGATCTGCCCGGGGTTAGCACGGCGCCGCTGCTTCCTCTGGGGCCCTGAGTATCACCCCAGTTAAAGAAAATGAAACGGGGGTTATGGTGAAGGATTCTCTGCAGTTGTTCCGGGTGTTGTCTCAAATAATTGCGGATTGCAGGGATAGTAACATCTTCCAGGGACATTTTCTTCTCATCAACCAGTAGTTTCCCGATACTGTTGTATTCGAGCCCGTTAGAGGATGCAAATCGGACTGCTTTGACAGAGTTGTCGGGGAACCTGATTCGACCGGATCCCTGGACGTGGAGGAGAAAAGCATCAAATGGATCCTTGAGCCAGGCGAGTTCATATCCCTTTATGACATCGAGTGTGTCGATCTCTGACCGACTCCAGTAATTGCTGAAACCATTGTCAGTGATTCTACCGGTGCGGGTTATATCTGCATCGTTTGTTTTCTCTTTCACCAGGTCGTCGGGTGGAGAGTAAATCGGGTAGAGGTAGGGAGCAGTTTTAGTGAGACTGCCTTCAAATACAGGTTCATAGTATCCGGTCACCAGCATTTGTCTTCCCTTGTTGCCTTCTCTTCCGCCGGCCTGATAAATAGTAAAATTTTCAACGATGAAATGCTGCAATGCCCGGGGCGTTGGGTTCTGTCTGATTTTCTCTGTAAAAGCCTCAAGGGATTCAACTAACCAGCTTATAGGAATGCGTATTTCTCCAAAGGTCGAAGTAACACCAGCGCTGCCGTTTTTCTCAAGAAATTCAATATGGCTTTGAGCTGCGGAGAGTAAGGACTGGTAGTCCGTATCATCAGTAAATGCCGGTGCTTTATCCAATTCGATATGGTGGAGAGGCTTGTATATGTCTGAGCTGAAAAAAAGATACCCTGCCAAAGCAATAAATGAGCAGAGGAGGAGAAGTAAGGGGAGGGTCTTTAACTGTTGCGGGCGGGTCATGTGAGGGAACTGGCGGCGCTATTTTTTAAAGGCTGCAGCCATTTCGGCTACGGCCATCGCATATTTATTGCTGTGATTGTATTCCGTTATGGCGTGCAGGTTGGGGTATCCGGCGACAAAGCGTTTTCCCCCGCCAAACAGAGGAGATTTCTCCAAACCTATAATTGACAACTGGTCATTGTTTTGCGGAGGAACCAGGTTACGATCCTGCACTTCGGCAACAATACGCCAGTTCACTCTTCCCTTCCTTCCTTTTTTATAGGTGTCATAAAGTATACCTGCTTTCAGCTCATTGCCGATTTCTACAAATACAGGCCCATGAAGCACCCACTTGAATTTTTTTAGATAGTTGGCTATGGATGCAAAAATATCAGCATCAGAGGAAATAAGGTCACGGCGGGAGTCGCCATCAAAATCCACAGCGTATTCATTGAAGCTTGACGGCATAAACTGGGCCTGCCCGAAGGCGCCGGCGTAAGAACCTTTGACGGAGAGCGGGTCGATGTTATTCTCTCTGCAGAGCAGGAGATATTGAATCAGCTCTTTTCGAAAGAACTCTGATCTGCGGGGATATGCGTCAAAGAGGGTGTTAAGGGCCTGAAAAAGTGCAAACCCTCCCATGTTGGTGCCAAACCTTGATTCAATCCCCCAGATCGCGACAATAAACTCCCGATCCACACCAAACTGTTTCTCGATATTGTCAAAGAGCAGCCTGTGTTTTTTTAGTTCTTCTTTACCTTTTGAAATAACGGCAGGTGTTATGAAGAGTGGCCAGTACTTGTAGTAGGGTTTGGATTCCCACTGGCGATCCATGAGTTCGAGAACCTTGCGATTAATACGAACTCCTTCAAAGAGGTGCTGTAAATTTTCCTCTTTGAAGTGATGCTTATCCTGCAGTTCCTGAAAAAACTGTTGATATTTTGTACTGTTGATATCAATGAGCTGCTTATCGGTGACATGGTCAGCGGCTTTGGAGCCCTCCTGAGCTACGCCGGTAGAAATCCATATAAGCAACAAGAGAGTACTCTGAAAAAGAACTTGCAGGATTATCCGGGAGTGGTGAGGAGGATTGATGATGAAATCTCCTGAGATCGAAATCGATTTTGTGAAACTGCTTATCCGGGCATTTTAAAAGGTTCCGACCTGTTCGGGTTATGGGTAAACTGTGTTCAACTGGTCAAGAAAATTATCGAGCATTGAGGCCGGCATGCTGTTAATGCCGGCTGCAGCAGCTCTTCCTCCGCCTGTCGGGAAAAGCTTACAGAGAGTGTCTGCATCACGACGGTCAGCCAGGGGAGCGCGCAGGCTGACTCTGAGAGTGAGATCTTCATTTTCAACAATGAGAGCATGGGCGGCCATGGTTTCTTCACGAGCCTTCAAGTTAGAAAAAACACCCTGAACTCTGCGGGCCCAGGGGGCATTTGGAAAGAGATAGACTCTGTTTTTTCCATTGACCGGATACTCTTTTTGATCTAGTGCCATTGCCAGATCATCCTTAAAGCCTTTCCGTAAGGTGCTGAGGATCGGTGAGGAGGTGAAGAAATCAAAAGGATCCTGGAAGTCATGTACTGCTCTGTACAGTTCCTCCGGGTGAAAGTGGAGATCAGCAACAGTGGATCCGTAGCCGTTATAATTGAATAATTCGCCCATCTCCTGCAATTGCTGTGTCTGGAGTTTGGTCAGGGAGGAATCATCTGCGAGCTGCTGTGCCTGTTGGTGCAGGTTGTCTCCAAAGGCTCCGCAGATTGCCCATAGGCTGTTTCTCCCGCCTAACAAACTGTTGACAATGAGCGAAGTGCAGGTTTCAGGTGAGACGTCGATTTTATAATGGAGGAGAGGTGAGTCAGGTATGCTGCCGGCGAAATGATGGTCAAAATATTCAACCGAGTTGTTATTGGCCAACAACGTATCCAGGAAATACCGATTGGAGTCCAGGGAGATATCAAATACACTGAAAGAACAGTTTTTTTTGTCAGCTACCCGGGACAGTAAGGCAATGTCTCTTTTCACTCCGGTAATCAATGATGCTGACGGTTGGGGATTTTCCAGACGTATCTGGTGGAGAGCAAAAATACCGTCGGCATCGCCGTTAAAAATATCAAAGTGCATCCAGTGTTAATGCCTCGAAAAAGATTCTGTCGGTAATTGTATCGTGTACCGTGTACCAGGGGATTTTTTCCCTGGGAGCCTGTCTGAGAATACATTTTGAACAAAATGCTTACTCTCTGACAAGCTCATAAATTGCAGTTAATATTTAAACCCTATCGATTTGCCGATATTCGCCAGATCGAACAGGACAGTAAAAGTTGTATCATATGGTGTATACAGGGCTTCAAGTCTGATTGACCAGCATAGTGCCTGGTAGGTCAGCGAAGCAATAGCTTCATCGGTCTGGTCGAATTCGATTGAATGTTTTATCCCAGCTCCCACAATCCAGCTGTTGAAGATTCGTGTTCTGATTTGGGCGTTGATCTGTTTAATTTCATCTTCCGGCCTATAGCTGTAATCGAGGCTGAAATAGTCTCCTCTGCTGTTGGTATAACCACTTTCAAGGATATGGCTGGCAAAACTGTTGTCATAGACATCATAGTAGCTTTTATAGGAGAGATTTGATCTTCTTGTCGGTCTCCAGCCCAATTGAGTATAGATGTCTGAAAACGGTTCATCAGATGCTTCATTTCGCAGATCATAAGCCTGATCAATTTTCAGATAAGCATATTCACGGCGCCTCTCCATGTTGTTTTTGCCATAAGTGAATGTATCGAGAAAAGTGTCAATGCCGTATGCAATAGCGTTCAAATCGTCGATCGTATCAATATCATCGAAAATTGGCAGGTCATCCTGATCTGCATCCTGAATATAGCCATATTTAATGAAGGGGCGAATTTGGTTGGTACTGCTTCGAAGAGTCTGGCCAGTAGAGAAAAAGTCTCTTTCAAGGGTGGTAGCAACCTCAGTCTCAAATTCTGCAAGGAAACGGTTCTGGGTGTCATCTCTGTCCCATTCGGCATCACCATACTTTTGTACAGCGTAAAAAGTATCTCGAAAGCCCAGCTCTGCGCGGGATTCAAGGTATGGGCTTAACGGAATAGGTGTGGCAATGGAAGGGCGCAGGTCGACCCGGTGCCCTCCAATGCCGTCTTCCCTCCAGTAATTAACATAGTCAGCGTTCCAATCGAAGGTGAGGAAGGTTTCTCCAATGGGGATTGCTCCTGTGAAATCCAAGCTGGGCAGTTTCCATAAAGGAGTGTTGATGTCAATGGGATCACTCTCAGCTTCGCTGATGGCTAGAAAATTAGTTTCAAACGCGATACCGTCCCAACTGCGCAGCAGCTTAAAGGTGTTTTTCCTTAATGGGTCTGTTTCTGTCTGGAATCCGCGGCCAAACGTTTCAAGGTACTTTTCCTGATTGCTGTTAAAACCGGTGGATCCTGCCTTAAATTCAGTCAGGTAGTCCTGGTCGGAGACAATATCTATATCAAGCCGACTATACCAGTGGTCGCCAAAGATGTGATCGGCTTTGCCGCGAAGCCAGTATCTGTCACTATTGGTGTGGGTGAATCCCGTATCATCATAATAGTCAGTCTCCGAAGGATCAGACAGCGTATCGTCAAGATAATTAGCGGAAAATATACCTTTTTCGTTTGCTTTTTCAATATAGCGGAATTCGACACCGGGCATAAACCCTCTTTTGAGGTAAAATTCAGGGAAGAACGTGGCGTCAATCGATTCCGAAATGTTCCAGAAAAACGGGAGATTAAAAGCAAATCCTCCGCTGTTGGAGCTGGAAAACTCAGGAAAGAGAAAGCCTGTCTGCCGGGTATTTTTTATAGGTACAACCAGATACGGTGTATAAAACACAGGGACGTTTTTAATATTAAATTTTGCATGTTTAAGAAAAGCATATCCGCCCGGGCGAACATCAACTTCTGAACTGGAGAAACTCCAGGGCGGCACCTCACCATCTTCGATTTTACATGTGATTACCCAACCGTCTTTAATTCGATACGTATCAAATCCTGTCTTTTCAATGGATTTACCCTCGAGATGAAGAGAGTGTTCCTTGCGGGTGATCGTTGCATCTGTGAACCGACCGGTTTCGTCAGTGAGTTTAATAGAGGCTTCAGTTGCCTGGAGTTGATCATCTGCAGTGATTATCTGCACATTTCCTTTAGCTTTAATTGACTCAAGTTCAACATCGTACACAATCCAGTCTGCCTTGACGGTCACTGTCGTCTGGTATACTGCTGCTGTTTTGTCTATAATTTCATCGGCCTTGATTTCTGGAGGTTCAATCTTTTCCTCCAGAAGTTCTGTCCAGGATGAAAGTTCGGCCTTCTTTGCAGGTGGGCGAAGAGGTTTTAATGTCTTTTTTTCCAGCACGACATTGCCCTTTGCGACAATACTATTTGGATTTTCATAGTTTATGACCTTGTCTGCTGAAATATTCCACTCTTCAGTTGAGAGTTTTTCAGCCCTGCTCTCCTGGGTGACACCAGTCAATATCAGCAGACAAATTACGATGAATGCGTGACAGAGGGAAAAAAGTCGTGGCGGACGTGATGACACAATAGACTCCTTATGAAGGATACTGTTGGGTGGAAGAGCTGAATTTTTCAATAAAAATAAGACAAAAAAAGCTAAATTATTTCTCATTTTTTTGTAGTTTGCTAGTGTAATTAAGCGATAAATATGATTAATCATTAAACTTTGGAGTTTACGTTTCTCAGCGGAGACTGTCAAGTTTAAAGTCGTAAACTCAGATGGTTTATTTACTGCCTGTTTCTTCTGCCCCGGATGAAGGAAAAAGGCAGGAGAGTGAATTCCAAATTGATGTTCAGGCTTGGAAATCCTCTAAATAATAGTTGTGTTTAGATGAAATAGGCACTATCAGTGTCACGGTTGCCTGCATCACTCTATTAACCGGTGACTGGTGGGTAAATAACGAAAAATATTTGCAATTTGTTATTATTGCGGATACTTTTATGAACGCTGATTGGAGGAATGTGTTCAGGCAAGTTAAATCATTTTCATATAAAACATGATGATGGTGTCAATCCCGATGAGCGGGGCAAGTATTTCTACAAGCGGGACAAGTATTTCTACAAAATTCTTTCTTAAAAAAAAAGATAAGCACCTTGACATGAAGCCAGGGTACAAATGCTGACTTCGAGAGAGATTTTACGACGCCATCTCGACTGCGAGTTGCTGAAAAGGCATAGCTGAGAGAAAATGACTTTACTGAATGTATTCCGGTATGGATGTACAATGTTGGATAAAATTTGAAACTGTTTGCAAGTCCAGAGTAGTTAGTGTCCGTACAGCAACGAGGTTTTTTGTTCGAGATCAAGTCCTGTGAAATTAATAACCACAGGCATATAAGTGATATCTCGGAGTCTGGTTCCCTGCTTACCGGAGGATTATTTTTTGAGGATAACGCAGAGGTCGAACAAAAAAACCGTTTCTGGATGGACACTAGTTATGGGATTCAGGCAGTGGATCAGAATTGTACCGTATCGTTTGAGAGATCTTTTTGAATGATCGGTGAAAGGGAAGAATAATGGTTCAAGAGAAAGAGACAGAAAAAGGAAAAAGTCCACTTAAAATAAAAGCAAAGATAGGTGCCTGGTGGAAGAGCACTGTTTTACCGGAGAAGGAGAGTGTTGAAGCAAATGTAAGCGGTATGCTACCTGAACAGGAAGATGGTTCTGGAGCGAGGAAGCCATCAAGAAGGAGAACAAAAAAGACTCCACAAAAACGTCAGGCACAAAAGAAACCTCCAGTTAAAATCTCTGAGGCGCCGGTTGAAGAGGACGGGGGATCTGAAACAGAGAAAAAGGTTCTGAAAGGTTCCCCAAAAGGGGGAAAAAGACCACGTAACCGTAGTGGACAGGAAAAAGATAAAAAAGCAGGAGGGAAAAATTCTCCAGTTTCGAAACAATCTGATTCGGTAAAGGAAGATGTTGACACAAAGGATGAAACTGGTTTTGAGGCGGATGGTACTGCAGAGAAATCAGAAGCTGTGTCAAAAGAACAATCCTCTAAAGGGAGGGAACCATCGAAGAAGAAAGTAGCTCCCAGACCTAAACCGGTAAGAAAATTATTAATCAATGCAGAAGAACCTGAAGAATGCAGGATAGCACTTCTTGAGAATGGGCGACTGGAATCCATCCATGTCTCATCTGTCACCCGAACCCGAACAAAGAACAATATCTATAAGGCAAAAATAGTCGCCATTGAACCCAGTCTTCAGGCAGCGTTTGTCGATTATGGGACAGAGAAAAACGGTTTTTTACCATTCAGTGAGATTCACCCTGAATACTACAAGGAAGAATTGAGTGATCGGGCCAGAGAGCTGGTCGAGGCGCAGCACTGGAAAAAACTGAGTATAGCAGACGTTGTTGAGAAAGGTCAGGAAATTCTGGCGCAGGTAGTTAAGGAAGAGGTCGGCAAGAAAGGTGCAAATATGACCACTTATCTTTCACTTCCCGGCAGATGTGTTGTCCTGATGCCTGGTTCTGATTCTTCCGGGATTTCGCGAAAGATTTCAGGAGAGGAAAAACGATCTCGTTTGCGTGAAGCAATGCATTCCGCAGATATACCTGAGGGTATTGGTTGGATTGTTCGAACTGCCAGCCTGGATATTACGAAAACAGCTCTTTCCAGGGATGTTGGATATCTGCTCAGGTTATGGGAAGAGACTAAGAAGAAAGGGCAGTCACTGGAGGGAGTAGGGCTTGTCTATGAGGATCATCATAATGTACTGATGTTTCTGCGAGAGCATTTTGATCCCGACATTGTAGAAATACTTGTTGAT
>Ga0209633_10005992_pt1 | contig 10503 bp, 13 predicted proteins | sample Cruoilmetagenom1_FD_187290 | JGI IMG/M metagenome (GOLD analysis project Ga0209633, IMG submission 187290) | Oil polluted marine microbial communities from Coal Oil Point, Santa Barbara, California, USA - Sample 1 (SPAdes) (version 2) | ecosystem: Environmental > Aquatic > Marine > Oil seeps ... | reverse complement strand
TCGGTTGAAAGGAACGGAAATACCGGCTTTCCTTCGACAAGTGCACCAGGCCGATTTCGACAAGATGCTTGTCACCAGGCGTCACTGCTATCCGGATTATGGAACCCAAGCAGATCCGGCGTCTGCCAGTCATCGATAAAGACAAGCGCATGGTTGCCATGTTGAGTATAGGTGATATCTCGCACAGCATGTCTCAGCAGATGTCCGGTGAGGTGATGCGCTCCGTATCAACTCATCGCGGGGTGAGCAACAAATGCCGGGCCGGAAGAGTAGCGTTTGTTCCTGGTTATGAATCCGCACCACCCTTGGATTTGACTCATCAGTGCATAATGAAGAGCGGTATCTGAGTGTTTTCCAGCACGTATTTTGTCGTCCCTCCAAGAACGATTTCCTCGTACCAGTTATGCGCATATGCACCCATTACGCACAAATCGACGTCCAATTCGCGAGCAGCATTGAGCAAGATTTGCCCTGTTTCAGCGCTTGTCTTCTCCAGAGCATGATGCTGGCTTTGAAGGCCATGCCACTGCAAATGCTCCACAAGTTGCTTTGCAGGCGCCTCATTGGACATCTCATCTTTCACGTAAACGACGTCAATCCGTTCTGCCCGCTTCAGAAAAGGCTGTGCAGCAAGAGTCACCCTTGCGGCAGGTGCACTACTATTCCATGCGATCGCGACATGTTTGAGCGGCTTAGCTACTCTTTGCCAAGGAGTAAACAAGATCGGTCGACCTGATCCAAGGAGGGTCTTCTCCAATAAACTTGGCATCAGAAATTTATGCTGAAATGGTCCGGAAAAGAGCGCCATATCACTCAGACGTGCCAACCTCGGTACAACGTTCTCTATATGGCCAACGATCGTTTGTAGTCGCGTACTGGATGATCCTGGCCCTCGGGGCTCTTGGACCTCTTGAATTTCATACTCATCGCACATCGCTTGAAAAGTATTTCGCATCTCAATGGCGGCTAGGCCCGCTTCGGCATCCACGTGCTTTTTCAGCGCTTCATTAAGATTTGGACTCAAATACTCGCCGATACCAAGATATGGCAGTGTGTCGCCCATCTGCTCACAAACAAGAAAGACCTCGGCGTGTGCTTTGAGGTGTTTGGATATGGCAAAGGCTGTCGAGAGAGTGATCTTGTCACTCTCCTCTCCAAACAGGGGGACAAGTATGCGGCGGATTTCCAAGATTGTTACGCCCTTTGGAAGTGTTCTAATTTAACTAGAGCTTGGCAGCCTTTTGCGCCCAGCCTCCTTTGTGTCAGCAGAAGATATAAATTGCCGTGCCACCTTGACACACATCAAGATTCGACGATGCGGTAACGAGTACATTGAAAAAAAGCATCTTTAGAAGCGATGCGTATTCGCTGATGTGGATAGCTGGAAGTCCTTAAGACAAACGTCAGGCATCAGAATGTTGGAATCCGAATGGTCAAATAAGGGGGAGAGCGACTACGAGACCGATGGCACGGTTGTTGCCATTCGCGGCGATGTCATCGATGTGCAATTTAAAACCGAGCCGCCTGGGATAAATGAGATGCTCAAAGTCGGTTCAAACGGTGCGCTTCGTGTTGAGGTAAATTCCCTCTTAAACTCTCAGACCGTTCGGGCCATCGCTTTGGGCCCCACCACTGGTTTGGAATTGGGCGCCGTGGTGCGAGGAACCGGCCAGCCAATTGAGGTTCCTGTAGGGCGGACAGTCCTTGGGCGTATGCTCAATATTTTCGGGGAGCCGATTGATGCGCAAGGGCCCTTGGAACCTGTGACCCACTGGCCCATTCATCGTGCTCCCCCGCCACTTTCACGCCGCCGGGTGGCCACCGAACTCTTTGAAACAGGAATCAAGGCGATTGATCTATTGTGCCCGGTTGAACGGGGTGGCAAAGCGGGGCTTTTCGGCGGGGCGGGTGTCGGCAAGACTGTGCTCATCGCTGAGCTTATTCACAACATGACTGGGAAGTATGAAGGGGTCAGTCTTTTCTGCGGGATTGGCGAACGTTGTCGTGAGGCCGAGGAATTCTATCGCGATATGACGGAGGCAGGCGTCATGAAGAATACGGTGATGGTTTTCGGCCAGATGAACGAACCTCCGGGGACGCGCTTTCGAGTTGGCCATGCAGCGATGACGATTGCCGAGTATTTCCGTGACGAAGAGAACCAGGATGTTTTGGTCCTGATCGACAATATCTTCCGATTTGTGCAGGCAGGTTCCGAGGTTTCCGGCCTGCTCGGTCGCATCCCATCGCGTGTTGGATATCAGCCCACGCTCGGTACTGAGCTTGCCGAGTTGGAAGAACGTATTTGCGGTACGGCTTCAGGATCAATGACATCCATTCAGGCTATCTATGTTCCCGCAGACGACTTTACCGATCCCGCGGCGACGCATGCCTTCGCCCATCTCCCCGCCTCAATCGTGCTCTCGCGCAAACGCGCCGCCCAAGGCCTGTATCCTGCAATAGATCCTCTTGCCTCAACATCTAAGACGCTAACACCGGGGGTGACGAGTGAACGCCACTACCAAACCGCACAGGATGTTCGCTATGTCCTGGCGGAATATGAGGAACTAAAGGATATCATCGCCATGTTGGGACTTGAGGAGCTTTCGGAGACAGACCGCGCGACTGTCGCCAAAGCTCGAAGACTGGAGCGGTTCCTCACCCAGCCATTCTTTGCCACAGAGAAGTTCACCAATATGAAAGGTCGGTTCGTGAATTTGGAGGAGACACTTGATGGTTGCGAGACCATCCTCTCAGGTGAGCTTTCAAGCCTGCCAGAAAGTGCTTTTTACATGGTCGGCGGACTTGATGAAGTGATGGAACGGACTGTGGAGCATGTGCGCCATGAATGAAATAAACCGGCAGCAGCCAAACGACATCGGGGTGATGCGACTGAAGGTGCTGCTGCCTATGCGCATTCTTGTCGACGAGAAGGTGGAAAGAATCGTCGCAGAGGCTGAGAATGGTGCTTTTGGCTTGCTGCCGCGACACACAGACTTCCTTGCTGCATTGAAACCCGGTGTGTTGACGTTTCAGATGCACGGAGGTGGAGAGGGTTTCGTAGGGCATGACGTGGGTATCTTGGTAAAGCATGGCACCGAGGTCCAGGTGTCCACTCGCAAAGCGGTCATCGGCACTGATCTTTCCGAGTTGCGTGGTACTATCGAACGTGAGTTCAAAGCGCTTGACGAGCGTGAACGAATAACCCGCACTGCGCTGGCCCGGCTAGAGGCCGGCATGGTTCGGAGCTTCATGGAGCTGGAAGAACATCGTTGAGGACAGTGATGGTGGATGGGCATGATGAAGGCACACACAGCGACATGGCCAAGGCTGTTGGCTGCCGGGCTGCGCGCAAGCAGAAAGCGCGTCGTGAAGGCCGCCGAGGGGTTTGGTTTGGCCTCGGTATGTTCGGTCTCATTGGCTGGGCTGTCGCTGTGCCCACGCTATTGGGAATCACCCTTGGAATATGGCTCGATTCCCACTGGCCCGGCCGGTTTTCCTGGACTATCGCGCTACTGTTTGCTGGCGTCACTCTTGGTTGTGTCAATGCGTGGTGGTGGGTCCGGCGTGAAAGCCCGCGAGATTAAGAATGAAAGGAACGCGCGGTGACTACGAGTCAATTTATTCTTCAATTCACGGCTGGGATCCTGCTTGGTAGCCTCTATCTCGGTGCGCTTTGGCTGACTGTGTTGCGGCTTGGACACGCTGAAAGACCGCTTTCACTTGTCGCAGTGAGTGCACTGACGCGCATTCTCTTTCTGCTCGCTGCCTTTGCCTTCTTGAGCGGTCTTGAATGGAAGCGTCTCGTAATCTGCACGGCCGGGTTCATCATTGTGCGTCTCGTCGCTACAAGGTGGATGTGGACCCGAGACCTGCGCGCCAACAGCTTGAAGTTAAGGTAACAATACACTATGCGGATCAATCCTGATCAGATCGTGTTTTGGCAGTGGCACCTTGGGGACTGGGGAGTATTAAACATCAATGCAACGATCCTGTTCACCTGGCTGGTAATGGCCATTCTGGTCATCGGCTCACGCCTCATTACTTACCGCCTGTCTTCGGGTATGCACATGTCTCGGTGGCAGAATCTGCTTGAGGTTCTCGTACAAGGCATGCAGACGCAGATCCGTGACATGAGCGAGCAGGAGCCGGGAAGATACCTGCCCTTCGTCGGGACGTTGTTCGTGTTCATCGCTCTGTCAAATCTGCTCATGGTTGTACCTGGCTATCGTCCGCCAACCAGTTCGCTCTCGACCACAACCGCCCTCGCCATCTGCGTGCTCCTAGCGGTTCCCATTTACGGTGTCGCTGAGCGCGGTCTTTCTGGTTATCTGAGAAAATACTTGCAGCCCACGCCACTTATGCTGCCTTTCAATATTATTGGCGAGGTATCGCGCACCATAGCGCTGGCCATACGCCTTTATGGCAACGTCATGAGCGGTACGGTCATCATCGCTATTTTGATTAGCGTAGCGCCGTTTTTCTTTCCTATCCTGATTGAACTTCTAGGCCTGCTTACGGGTCTAGTCCAAGCCTACATCTTCGCGGTCCTCGCCATGGTTTATATTGCATCCGCGACCCGCGCGCATCCAGGCAAATCCAAAAGTGCGGGGGACGAAGATGTCTCGACACTCGCTCAAACAACAGAGGACAAATACAAATGACCGACCTCGGACTCATTGCGGCTGTTTCCATTGTAATGGCTGGTTTGACCATTGCGGTTGGCTCGCTTGGCCCGGCGTTCGGCGAAGCGCGTACAGCCGCACAGGCGCTGGCGGCAATTGCCCAACAACCAGATGAAGCGAACACGATTGCCCGAACACTGTTTGTGAGCCTTGCCATGATCGAGTCGACTGCGATTTACTGTTTCGTCGTCTCCATGATCTTGATCTTCGCCAACCCATTCTGGGATGCTGCTCTTCAGCGAGCAGGAGGCTAATTCATGGACGTGGACTGGATCACGGTCGCAGCTCAGATCGTCAACTTTCTGGTCCTTGTCTGGTTGCTGCAACGATTCCTCTATGGTCCGATAATTCGGATTATGGACGAACGGGATCTGCGGATTGCCGGAAAGTTGCAAGATGCGCAGCAAAAAGCCGAACAGGCAGAAGCAGAAGTAAACCGCTATCACGCAATGCAAGATGCGATGGAGAAGCGTAGAGAGGAACGTCTCGTCGAGGTGAGGGAGGAGGCGGAAGGCTTACGCAAGTCTCTACAGTCAGCGTCTCGGGAAGAGGTAACCATTCAGCGTTCGGCATGGTTGCGGAATCTCTCAGAGGAGAAGGCGGGTTTCCTCGAAGACATTCAGGAACGCGCAGCAGAGGCCTTTATGGCAATGGCGCGACGGGCGCTTAGCGACCTGGCGAATGAGCAGCTCGAAGACCAAATCAGCCGCCGATTCCTAACGGCTCTTGGTGACCTAGAAGAACGCGATCTGAAAAGGATCCAGGCCGCCTGCGAGCGGGTAGGCAGAACGGCTGTTGTTCGCACAACTTTCGACCTCACGACCAAGCGTCGCAAAGAAATTAAGGTGGCGCTTGGTGACGTCATAGGTGCAGAGCTCAACATCTCTTTCGAGCGGACTTCTGACCTTGTTTGCGGTGTTGAACTGAGGGTCGGTGGTCAATTGGTACGCTGGAGCCTTGATAGTTTCTTAGATGAACTCGAGACCGAGCTCCGGGATGCCGTTGAAAGGCGCGCTCCGGAATCAGGCCGAGACGCTGTGGAACAGGCGGAGAATTGATGCTCAAAGATGCCTCTCGACAGACCTTCAAGATCTTGGAACATGTGCTTGAGCGCAAGCTCACTCACCTCGTCGCGGGCGAGATTGGCACTGTGGCGAATGTTACAGCTGGCGTTGCAGAGGTGCGAGGGCTCACCGAGGTCGCCGCCGATGAGCTCCTCAGGTTTGCCGACGGCACGATGGGGATAGCCGCTAATTTGGAAACTGGGCGCCTAGGCGCGATCCTCTTGGGTCCTGAGCAAGGCCTTCACGTTGGCGATGACGTGCGCCGCACGCGTCGGGTTGTAGAAGTGCCGGTGGGCGAGGCATTGCTTGGCCGCGTATTAGATGCTCTCGGGCGGCCTCTTGATGACAAGGGCGCGCTGAAACCTGCGGCACGGTGGCCTGTCGAGCGTCAAGCACCGGCTATCATCGATCGAAAACCGGTAAGCGTGCCTCTGCAGACCGGAATTAAGGCCATTGATGCTGCCATCCCAATCGGTCGCGGTCAGCGCGAACTCATTATTGGTAATCGTCAAACAGGAAAGACAGCGGTGGCTATCGACGCCATCCTCAATCAGCGAGGCAGAGATGTCATTCCGATTTATTGCGCTATTGGACAGCGAGGGAACTCAGTTGCCCGCGTCATCGCAAATCTGGAGCGTTTGGGTGCCCTAAAACAGGGCATCGTGGTTGTAGCGGGTGGTGAGGATCCACCTGGGCTCCAATTTGTTGCACCTTACGCAGCAACGACCATGGCCGAATGGTTCATGGAAGCAGGGCGAGACGTTCTCATCGTCTACGATGATCTGACCCGGCATGCCCGCGCTTATCGCCAGCTGTCGCTGCTGTTAAGACGGCCGCCGGGCAGGGAGGCCTATCCGGGTGACATTTTTCATATCCATGCCCGTTTGCTGGAGCGTGCAACTCATTTGAGCGAGGAACGTGGCGGAGGCTCGCTGACAGCGCTGCCTATCATCGAGACACAGGCGCAGAATCTCTCGGCCTACATTCCAACGAACCTAATCTCCATCACCGACGGGCAAATTTATCTATCGCCGGAACTCTTCCAAAAGGGACAACTCCCGGCAATCGATATCGGCAAGTCCGTCTCGCGCGTCGGCGGTCGAGCGCAGCTTCCAGCTTATCGTGCTGTGGCTGGTCCTCTTAAGCTTTCCTATTCGCAGTTCGAGGAGTTGGAGACCTTCGCCCGATTCGGCACTCGGCTTGACGATGCAACGCGCGGCAGGCTTGAACGCGGCAAGCGTGTACGCGAAGTGCTGAAGCAAAGAGAAAGTTCGCCCCTGGCTGTCGCCGAGCAGATTGCAGTCTTGCATGCCGTAACCCAAGGTCTCTTCGATCACCTTGCCGTGGAAGACATTGGCCGGGCTGAAGATGCAATATGTCAGAAACTTCGTCATTTTCTACCCGATCTTTCCAAGGAGATCGAGAGCGGCAAACCATTTCTCGGAGAGTATCGCAATGCACTTGTAGGCGCGACGCGAAGGGCTCTAAGGCTCAATGGGCTCGGTTCAAAAGGTTGGGGGAGCGATGAAAACGCTTGAAGCGCTTGGCAAACGGATTCGCACCACGGAAGATCTGAGGGCCATTGTGCGAACTATGAAGTCCCTTTCGTCGGTGAGCATTCATCAATACGAGGCGGCTGTACAGGCGATCGCCAGCTATCATGATACCATAGAACAGGGTCTTCAAATCGCAGTTAGGGCGCTGCCACCAAGCAAGAGCCAATCAATCAAAAAGGCGGGGCCTGTCGTGGTTCTCCTTTTTGGATCCGATTACGGTCTTTGCGGCAGATTCAATGACCAAGTCGTCGACTTTGCTTTGGAACGGCTCGCCAAAGAGGGGTTGGAGCCGAGATCGTGTCTATGGCTCATCCTAGGAGCGAAGGCCCAAGCCCGCCTTGAAGCTCGTATCCAAACGTCAGCTGTCCATTATTTTCTACCGGGCTCTGTCGATGGCTTGACGGAGACCGTTGCGAACATTTTGGTGAAACTCGACACTTGGCAACAAGAAGACGCGTTCGAAAAAGCAATTCTGTTCTACAATCAGCGCGAACAGAGAGTTATCTCCGCCGCGAGAATGACCCGCCTCCTGCCGCTTGATTCCCGATATCTTCGCGCGCTCGCCCGCCAACCTTGGAAGTCACGCAGCCTTCCGGCATTCACGATGGATGCAGGCCGTCTTTTCTCGATTCTCGTTCAGCATTATCTTTTTGCAACGATCTATCGAGCAGGGGCGGAGTCCATGGCTGCCGAACATGCCACTCGGCTTTCCGCTATGCAGTCGGCGGAACGTAACATTGCAGAAAAACTCGAGGAGATGAATACAGATTATCGGCACGAGCGACAATCGGCGATCACTGCTGAACTGCTCGATGTGATTGCGGGCTATGAAGCAGTGCGCGAGCAGGCTCATGATCATTCTGGCTCGATATGATGCTCGCCAATTGTTTCAGCGTAACGCTGAGTCACGCATGCTCCCTACGGCATCTGCAGCTTACAGTCCGGCGGCTCCGCAAGAGCTGGCGATTTCTGCATCAGCGGGTGATCAATGATCTCAAGTGATACGGGAAACATGCGGTAATGGAAACTGCAGACTGAACGCCATTCGTCATTGAACCGGTAAGGGAGGCTTACTGCTTGGGTGCCTGGCATCTAGGGCAATAATGGACCGTTCGTCCGGACACTTTTCGCATCATGATCGGCGCGCCACATCGCGGGCATGGTGCGCCGGCCTTGCGATTGCGCAAAAGAAATGAGACCGGCAATCTTTGTGTTCCTCCATCCGATCCGGCACCGCATGCAATCGCTTCATTCAAGACCCGCCTCACTGCCTTAAACAGGCTGCGCAACTCGGAGCGCTCCAGTTGTTGCACTTGCCTCGTCGGATCCAATCGGGCCTGGAACAGGATCTCGTCGGAATATTCATTGCCGATACCGGCCAACAGATGCTGATCCATCAGCGCGGATTTGACGCCACCCCGGCGCGACCTCATCAGCTCAAGAAAGGCTGTCTCGTCAAGGGCCGGGTCGAGCGCATCCGGTCCGAGGTTTTGGGCTTCGATGAAGCCATCGGGATTTTCGGTTATCGTCACCTTAGTGAAAAGTCTCCTGCTTACCAAGGCCAGACGAGATCCATCGAAAAAATCGATACGCAGGCGGTCGAAATCAGGCTCGTCTTCTGAGCCATAGAACGGCACGAGCGCACCGGTCATGCCAAAATGAACGGTGAGCCAGGCACGATTATCCAGACCCAGGAATAGATGCTTGCCGTGTCGACGTGTACGAACAATCCGACGGCCCATGAGGAGCGCTGCCGCCCTTTGTGCCGACAAGCGTAGGAGCACTCTTTTGTCCAGGATGCGAACGTCCTGAATTGGTTTGTTCAGCGCGTTCTTATCGACGATCCGTTTGAAGAATTCGACCTCCGGTAACTCGGGTATGGCGCACCTCCAATTCTGGTCTCTTGGTCAAGACTGCTGCGCAGCTTTTCACGACAGGATACTAAGTGCCAACGATAGCCCTCACGACCGTTGCCACGATCGCGCATACGACGATGGCTATGGCGAGCGGCATGAGTGTGCCGAAAACGGTCCAACGTACACTTTTCGTCTCCTGCCAGATCGTCCAGATCGTGGTTCCGCAAGGATTATGAAGAAGCGAGAAAAGCATGAGCGAGACGGCGGTGAGGACAGTCCAACTATGGTCCGCCAGCAGAGCGCCAAGGGCCGCACCCTCAAGTTCGACCATCCGGCTCTGGTTCAGATAGAGCATTATTGCCGTTGGCATCACGATCTCGTTGGCCGGTATGGCGATTATGAAGGCGAGCAGGATCACGCCATCCAGACCGAGAAATCTGCCGAAGGGATCAAGAAACTCATAGACATGGGCCGCAACTGACAGCTCGCCGACATGGATATTGGCCATCAGCCATATGACGCCACCGGCCGGAGCTGCAACGACGCAAGCACGGAACAGTACGAACATTGTGCGATCTATCAGGGAGGTGTAAAGAACCCTGATGATGCTCGGACGACGATAGGGTGGTAGTTCGAGTACAAAGGCGGAAGGTTCACCCCTCAGAATCGTTCGTGAGAGCGTCCACGAGACGATGAGTGTGGTGACGACACCAAAAAGGACCACACCCACAACGGCAGCTGTGCCGACGAGGGACGCCTTGAAGGTGCCGGCTTCAGCAACAGCACCCGCAACGAAAATTGAAGCGACAGCGATCAGCGTTGGGAATCGTCCATTGCATGGCACGAACACGTTGGTCAGGATAGCGATGAGTCTTTCGCGGGGCGAGTCGATCACCCGGCAGGCAATGACACCGGCAGCATTGCATCCAAAGCCCATCATCATTGTCAGCGCCTGCTTTCCGTGCGCGCCGGCCCTCTTGAAGAGCCAGTCGAGATTGAAAGCCACGCGCGGCAGGTAGCCGAGATCTTCGAGAAGTGTGAATAACGGAAAGAAAATTGCCATTGGCGGTAGCATGACCGAGACGACCCAGGCAAGTCCGAGGTAAACGCCATCTAGAAGGAAGCCCGTCAGGAAGGCCGGCGCTCCCAAAAGAACGAAAAGCCTGTGCAATAACTCGTAAAGGCTCGCGCTCAAGATCGACGGGGCCTTGACGTCCAAATAGGTACTGAACCAGTTGGACAGGCCTCCGTCTGACATCAATAAACCTGCGAGAAACGCCGATGGAACATTGGCTCCGACGATCGTGATCCAGAAGACCACTGCAAAGAGCATGGTAACAAAGGG
>Ga0209633_10005991_pt1 | contig 10504 bp, 8 predicted proteins | sample Cruoilmetagenom1_FD_187290 | JGI IMG/M metagenome (GOLD analysis project Ga0209633, IMG submission 187290) | Oil polluted marine microbial communities from Coal Oil Point, Santa Barbara, California, USA - Sample 1 (SPAdes) (version 2) | ecosystem: Environmental > Aquatic > Marine > Oil seeps ... | reverse complement strand
ACAAGGTTTGTTATGAAAACCAAGTTGTGCCCAAGTCCAAACTTCAAAAATTTCTTCTAAAGTTCCAGCACCACCAGGAAGTACAACAAAAGCATCGGAAAGTTCAGCCATAGCAGCTTTTCTTTCATGCATATTTGAAACCACTTGTAGCTTAGTTATACCTGTATGTGCTAGTTCTTTTTCTTGTAGTTGTTCAGGAATTACTCCATAAACTTTTCCACCATTTCCCATAACAGAATCAGCGATAACTCCCATAAGTCCCACATTTCCACCACCATAAACTAAATCTATGTTATTTTGTACAAAAAACTTCCCTAACTGTTTTGTAGCATTTGTATATTGAATATCATTTCCACTACTTGAACCACAAAAAACTGCTATCTTCATTGTTATATTTCCTTTTGTATATTTATATTAGGTAACAAATTTTACCTAAAGACACCCAAGGTAAAAATTAAATTTTTATATACTTTTTAGAAATAGAATACTTCTTTTATTTATTATGTTTGAAGTATGTGCTGCCAAAATAGTTCTGCTTTTTTAGTTGCTTTTCTCTCTATCTCTTCAATAGGATATGAACACTTTTGCATGAGCTTATTAAGTAATAAATTATTATACGCATCTTTTCTACAATATCCTTTTATTGTATAATCAACTATTTTCTAGCATTTTTTTAACTTTCGAGTGGTATTCATCTTTATCTCCATTATCTATAGTATACTGAATAGAAATTTCTTTAGTAAGTAACATATTATCTATAAAAAAAGGTAGAACAAAATGTCCTACCTTTATTTTTTAGTATTTAACTCTTATACTTCAGTTTTTCTAATTCTTAAAGCCAATTCTTTTAACTGCTCTTCATCTACAGCACTTGGTGCTTGAGTAAGAAGACATTGTGCTTTTTGTGTTTTAGGGAATGCTATAACATCTCTAATAGAATCAAGTCCTGCCATAAGCATAATCATTCTATCAAAACCTAAAGCAAAACCACCATGTGGAGGTGCACCAAACTCTAGTGCATCTAGTAAGAAACCGAATTTTTCTCTTTGTTCCTCTTCACTTATATCCATAAGTTCAAATACTTTATTTTGAATCTCTTGTTTATGAATTCTGATACTTCCACCACCAAGCTCTGTACCGTTTAAAACGATATCATAAGCGATAGATTCAATCTCTTCTAAGTCACTTACATCATCTAACGATTTTGGCATAGTAAACGGGTGGTGTAAAGCTTTTGTTCTACCATCAACTGTTTCAAACATAGGGAAATCAACAACCCATAAGAACTCAAAAACATCAGCAGGGATAATATCCATTTGCTCTGCTAAGAATAGTCTAAATCTTCCCATATAGTCTAGTACTGTTTTTTTATCACCAGCACCGAAGAATACTACATCTCCAACTTCAAGTTCTGTTCTTTTTATAATATCTTCTAAATCAGCTTCACTAAAGAACTTAGTTAATGGACCTTTTAGTCCATCCTCTTTCATTTGGAAGTATCCTAGACCACTTGCTCCAAATTTTCTTACGTAGTCCTCAAAACCTTTCATTTGTCTTTTTGAGAAGATATTATCTCCATTTGGACATTTTAGTGCTTTGATTCTGTTTTTTGTGGAGTTTGCTGCAATATTCGAAAATATTTCATTTGTAGAGTTGATAAAAATATCATCTACATCAACCATAGCCATACCAAATCTCATATCAGGTTTATCAGACCCATATTGCTCCATAGCATCTTTGTATGTCATTCTGGAAAATGTTGTAGGTACATCTTTTCCACACGCTGTAAATGTATCGTGGATAAGTTTTTCAGCTACTTTGATAACATCTTCTTGGTCACAAAAAGACATCTCAACATCTATTTGAGTAAACTCAGGTTGTCTGTCTGCTCTTAAGTCTTCATCTCTAAAACATTTTGCTATTTGGAAATATTTATCAAATCCAGATACCATTAAAAGTTGTTTAAATAGTTGTGGAGATTGTGGTAGTGCATAAAATTCACCATGATGAACTCTTGAAGGTACTAGGTAATCTCTAGCTCCCTCTGGAGTTGATTTTGTTAAAATTGGAGTTTCAACATCTAAGAAATCCATCTCATTTAAACAGTTTCTTACAGCTATATTTGCTGTTGATCTCAGTTTAAAGATCTCATAAGATTTTGTACTTCTTAGTTCTAAAAATCTATTTCTTAGTTTTATCTCTTCATTTACTTTCTCATCATTTAAGTCAAATGGCATAGGTTTTGATCTATTTTCTATAACTAAATTATCTATAACAATTTCTATTTTACCAGTTATAAGATTTGGGTTTTCCAATCCTTCACCTCTAGCTCTTACTTTTCCAGTTGCAATTAAAACAAACTCATCTCTTACTTTTTCAGCAACTTCCCAAGCTTCCTTATTATCAGCTGGGTCACAAACAAGTTGTACTAGACCACCTTTATCTCTTAAATCTATAAAGATAAGACCACCATGGTCTCTTCTACTGTTTACCCAACCAGCAACTGTTACCGTTTCACCTATGTTTGTTTCTATTACATCTGTACAATAATGTGTTCTCAAAAATATTCCCTTTTAAGTTAGTTTTTAATTATGTTATTTATTGATTTTTTGGATTATATCGAAAAGTTAGTTAAAAACTAAATATGTTCTATCTTAACTCTATTTTTACCATTACTTTTAGCTTTATAAAGTGCCTCATCGGCTCTTTTAAAAAGTTCAGTATAAGTATCATCAGAATGAAGTTGTGACACCCCTAAAGAACAAGTAATTCTTAAATCATTAATAAATTTATTTGATTCAATAGTTACTCTTATCTTTTCAGCTACAATGAAAGCAACATCTAAAGCTGTATGAGATAAAGAGATTGCGAACTCTTCACCACCCCATCTACATGCACTATCACTTTCTCTTATTGATATTCTAATGATTTTTGCAATCTCTTTGATAATAACATCTCCTATATCATGACCATAAGTATCATTTATATACTTAAATCCATCAATATCAATCACAACAAGAGATAAATGATTGTCTTGGTACCTTTTAATTTGTTTGATTTCATATTCTATTAAAGCATCAAATTTTCTTCTATTATAAAGTTTAGTTAAAAAATCTTTAGAGGCTTTTTCTTCTAAAGAGGCTGTTTTTTCAATTAGTTTTTGATTGATTTTAGAAAGTTCTGTCCCTTTTTGTTTGATGAGTTCTAACCATTTATTATTAAGAATTCGTAAAAGTTCTGATTGTGTAATTATTCCTGATATTTTTTTATTTTCATCTGTTACAATAATTCTTTTAAAGTGTTTATCTTGTATAAATTTTATAGCATCAAGTATTTTCATATCACTAGATACTGTTTGAATTGGGGCATTCATATATTCTTTTATCGGAAGTTTTAAATCCTTATGAGCACTTAGAATATTTAAAAAGTCTTTTGTCGTAAATATCCCTATAGCATTTCCAATCTCATCAATAATTAAAATTGAGTCTATATTCTTATCTTGCATTATACTTATTGCACTAAAAGTTGATTCATTTTCATAAATAGTGATTGCTGTATATTGTAAGATTAAATTTCCGACACTTTGTTTTTGAATAAGAACTTGTGGGTCAATGTTATTGATAATATCAGTTTGTGAGACTATTCCTAAAATTTTATTTTTAAGTGTTACAACCATATATTCATATTCAATTTCTTTTTGGTTGATAATTTCTAATAAATTAACTTTTGCATCAATTTTTTTTATTTCAGGTAGAGTAAGGTTACTTAACTTTGTGTCTAAAGAGATATTATCTATTTTATATTTTATTGTATCATTTACTGTGAGTATATAGTATTTTGAACCTATAATTACTACACTTCTTATATTTGACTGTTTCATTAATTGAATTGCATCTTCTAAAGTGCGGTCAATTTCAATAGTAACAATATTTTTTGTACATACCTCTTCAACTGTAGGTATCATAATTTTTCCTTTTAAATTGTCTTGCTAAATCTTCTTTTATCTTCTGGAATATTGTTTAAATATGCATCAAATGGCATAGATATATTTCTTATAAGCATTGCCCCAGTAGAGTTTGCCTCTATTTTATCTTCATTAATAGTAAGAAGTTCAGCTTCTTGAAACTCTTTAAGAGCTTCTAATGCATCATTGAAATATTCTTTAAAATTTATATTAAACTTCTCTTCACATCTTTTGATATCTAAGCTAAAGTTTGACATTAATTCCATAATAACATATTGTCTTAATATATCATCATCGTTGAGTTTATATCCTTTAAATACAGGTAAATTTCCAGCATCAATAGCTTCTTCATAAGATTTTAAATCTTTGAAGTTTTGAACATAATAATCAACACCATCACCAATAGAGGTAACACCAATACCTACTAAATCAGCACCACCTTTAGTAGTATATCCTTGGAAATTTCTATGTAACTCACCTTTTTGAATCGCTTTAAAAAGTTCATCTTGTGGTTTTGCAAAATGATCCATACCTACCATTTTATAACCAGTTGATTCAAAAAATTCTATACTATCTTTAAGTATTTCTAGTTTTGTTGATGGTGGTGCAAATGTTGTTTCATCAAACTTTCTTTGAGTTTTCATCATCCAAGGTACATGGGCATAGTTAAATACAGCTAATCTATCTGGATCTAGTTTTACTATATCTCGTATAGTTTTAGCAAAAGTTTCTTTTGTTTGATGAGGAAGTCCATAGATTAAATCTATATTGATCGATTTAATCCCTGCATCTCTAGCTATTTTTACTACATTTTGTGTAGTTTCAAATGGTTGTATTCTATGGATTGTTTCTTGTACTTTTGGGTCTAAGTCCTGTACTCCAAAACTCACACGATTTGTCCCTGCTTTTTTTAATACATCCATATGTTCTTTTGTGAAATATCGTGGGTCTATTTCACAAGAGATTTCAGCATCATTACTAAAGTTTGGAAAAGTTTCTTTAATAGCATCTAAAACTTCTTTTAATTGTGGAGCACTTAGAAAAGTTGGAGTTCCTCCACCAAAATGCATTTGTGTAACAGTTCTGCTTGTATTTAAATGTTGTGCTAATATTTTAAGCTCTTTTTTTAAATACTCAATATATTTAACTTTTTTATCCTCTTTACTTGTAAAGATTACATTACAACCACAAAAGTAACAAGCACTTCTACAAAAAGGGATATGAATATAAAGTGACAATGGTCTATCATCACTTTGTGATTTGAATTTCTCACATAAATCTTCTTGTGTGAAATTTGTATGAAACTCAGGTGCTGTTGGATAGCTTGTGTATCTAGGTCCTGGTCGCGAAAATTTTGTAAATTTTGTAAAATCAATCATCTATTTCTCATCTCTTTTTTTATCAAGCCAAACCATAATTGCTTTTTGTGCATGGAGTCTATTTTCAGCTTCACTAAATATAACTTCACTATGTTTTTCAAATGTTTCTGTGCTTACTTCATATTCTCTATATGCAGGTAAACAATGTAAAAATATAGCTTTTTTATCAGCTAAACTCATCATCTTTTCATCTACCATAAAGCCTTTAAAGTCTTGAATTCTTTTCTCTTTTTCATCTTCTTGTCCCATAGATACCCAAGTATCTGTAGTAACAACTGTTGCCCCTTCTATAGCTTCTTTTGGGTCATCAGTTGTAGTGATGATTGCTCCTGTAGTTTTAGCAATTTGCATCGCTTCAAAATAGATATCTTTATCTACTTCATACCCCTTTGGTGTGGCAATTCTAAGTTCAAATCCCATTTGTGCTGTTAACATAAGCCACGAGTGGGTCATATTGTTTCCATCACCAACATACGCTACAACTAAATTATCTTGTAGATTGTTTTCTATTATTGTAAGGTAGTCAGCCATAAGTTGTACAGGGTGATATTTGTCTGTAAGTCCATTGATAACTGGCGCTTTTGAATAGGAAGCAAACTCTTCAAGCTCATCTTGAGAATCATTTCTTATCATAATCATATCTACCATTCTAGAAATTACTCTACTTGTATCACTAATAGGTTCACCACGACCAAGTTGTATATCATTTGAACTTAAAAACAATCCAATACCACCAAGTTGATAAATACCTGTTTCAAAACTAACACGAGTTCTAGTACTACTTTTAGCAAAAATCATACCTAAAGTTTTGTTTGGCATATATTTTTTAAAGATGTTTTCTTTTGTCTCTTTTTTGATTTGAATTGCAAGACTTATTATCTCAAGAATTTCCTCTTTTGAATAATCCTTTAATGTTAAAAAATGTTTCATAATATTAATCTTCCTTATCTCTAGTGATATTAGCACCTAGATTTGTTAGTTTCTCTTCAAGTTTATCATACCCTCTATCAAGATGATAAATTCTATGAATATTTGTTTCCCCATTTGCTACAAGTGCTGCTAAAACTAAAGCACTACTTGCTCTTAAATCTGTAGCCATTACATCTGTACCGTAGAGTTCTTTTGGAGTTCCTTTTATATTTGCAACTGTCCCATTAAGAGTAATATCTGCACCCATTCTTATAAGCTCACTCACATGCATAAAACGATTTTCAAATAGTTTTTCATCAATAATACTTACTCCATCAGCCATAGTTGCAAGTGCCATAAACTGTGCTTGCATATCAGTTGGGAAACCAGGATATTCTGTTGTGGTTATAGTAACAGTTTTTATCTTATTTGCTGGAAGTATTGTAATACTATTTTCTTCTATTAATATTGAAAATCCCATCTCTTCTAGTTTTGATAAAACAGCTTCCAAATGAGAAGGCTCAACCTCTTCAATTTTTAAAATAGAGTTTGTAATAGCTCCTGCACAAAGATAAGTTCCAGCTTCTATTCTATCAGGTATAATTTTAAAATCTTTAAAAGGCAATAGTTCTTGATTTGAACCTACTATTTTAATTGTATTTGTCCCAATTCCCTCTATATCAAGACCTGCATCTTTTAATACTTCACACAGTTGTACAACTTCTGGTTCTCTTGCTGCATTTACAATAGTTGTAACACCATTAGCTAAAGATGCTGCCATAACTATATTTTCTGTACCTGTTACTGTGATTTTATCAAATACTATAGTTGCACCTTTGAGTCCATTTGAAGCTTTTGCTTCTATGTAACCATTTTTTATTTCAATATTTGCACCCATTTGCTCTAAGGCTTTTAGGTGTAAATCAACAGGTCTTTGCCCTATAGCACAACCTCCAGGAAGTGACACTTCACAATGTCCAAATCTAGCTAGAAGTGGTCCAAGAACTAATATTGAAGCTCTCATTGTTTTGACAATATCGTATGTAGCTTTTGTTTGATTTATAGTTGTTGAGTCTATTGTTAAAATATTATTATTTTTCTTGTAAATTGAACCCAACATCTCTAAAAGTTTTAATAGTGTATTTATATCCACTACATCTGGTAAATTTGATATATTTATACTATTTGAAGATAAGATTATGGATGCCAAAAGGGGTAAGGCTGCATTTTTTGCCCCACTTATTTTTACACTTCCATTTAATTTATTTTTACCTATAACTTTTAAATAATCCAACTGTTGCTTCCTTTTTGAAAAAATAGTCAATATTATATCTATAAAATGTTATAATCTCCTTTATGAGTCAAATAAAAAATAAAGAACAATATTTTATAAATCAATTTACTAAATCAAAATTTATTGGCGATGATGGTGCTGTTGTAGGAAGATATGTTTATAGTATGGATGCTTTCTTTGAAAATATCCATTTTAAAACGTCTTGGATGAGCTTGAAACAAATAGCAAAAAAAGCTATGTTGATTAATATTAGTGATGCGATTGTAATGAATGCTAAGCCAAAATACGCACTTTTAAGTGTAGCTATTCCTTCTTATTATGATAAAAAACAGTTAGATGAATTGGCAAGGGGATTTAAGACAGTTGCTAAAGAATTTAACATAGAGATAATAGGTGGAGATACTATTTCAAATGAGAAGCTTGATATTTCTATAACTATCATTTCAAAAACAAAAAAACCAGTTTTGCGTACTGGAACAAATATTGATGATATGGTTTGTTATACAGGGGAACTAGGAACTGTAAAAAAAGATTTAGGATTATTGCTTGATGGAAAAAAAGTTAGTAAAAAATCTAAATTTATCAGACCTAAATTAAATGCAAAGTTTTTTTATGAGATAGCTCCTTATATTAATAGTGCAATGGATATTTCAGATGGATTATTTTTTGAACTTGAAAGGTTGAGTAAAACAAATAAAGTAGGGTTTGACTTTTTTACAAATATTTCTAAAGAGGTAGGTTGTAGTGGGGAAGAGTATGAAGTGTTATTTACTTTTGATAAAAAACATATCAATAAAATCAATAAAATAGCAAAAAAATATGATATAGAGTTAAATATTTTTGCAAAAGCAATCAAAGGTGAATTTCATTGTGAATGTGAAAATCACCATTTTAAATAATAAAGAGGAAAAATGATAAAACAATACTATTTAAATCATAGTAATATAGAAGTATATTTTAAACAAAGCAAAGATGACTTTGTAGTTACAGAGATACCGTTGTATGAATTTACAGGGGAGGGTGAACATCTTATACTAAAGGTGAGAAAAAAGGATTTAGCTACTTGGGATATGTTGCAAATACTTTCTGATTACACAGGTGTAAAAAGTAGAGATATAGGCTATGCAGGATTGAAAGACAAAAATGCCATGACTATACAATATATCTCTGTACATAGAAAATATGAAGAGATATTAGATAAATTTGAACATCCTCAAATTAAAATTCTTGAAAAAACATATCATAACAATAAGATTAGAATAGGGCACTTAAAAGGAAATCATTTTTTTATACGATTAAAGCGAGTACAACCATTACATAAAATGAAATTAGAAGCTGCTTTAAAAGAGATAGCAACTTTTGGTATGCCAAATTATTTTGGATTTCAACGGTTTGGATTAGATGGGGATAATTATAAAAAAGGTGAATCTCTTATTGCAGGGACTCTAAAAGTTAGAGATAGAAAACTAAGACAAATGTATATAAACGCTTATCAATCATACCTATTTAACTCTTGGTTAAGTAAAAGAATAGAGATAAGTAAAATTATAGATAATTTTGAAGCTAGTGAGATAAGTGATAAGCTACAACTTAGCGTAGAAACAATTAAAGAGTTACAAAAACAAAAACATCCATTTAAAGTTTTAAAAGGTGATATTTTTAACCATTATCCTTATGGAAAAATATTTTATATTGAAAATGTAGAAGAGGAAGCAGAGAAGTTTTACAATAGAGATAGAGTGCCTACTGGATTACTAAGTGGTTCAAAAACTAAACTAGCTATTGAAGATGCTTTGCAGTTTGAAGAGGAGTTTATCAAAGAAACAAAAGAAAATGGAGCAAGAAGATTTGCGTGGATTTTCCCTTCTGAAATTAGTAGCGAATACAAAGAAGAAAAAGCTTGGTTTGAATTAAATTTTGAATTGCCAAAAGGGAGTTATGCTACAGAGTTTATTAGTGAATTAGTACACTAATATTCTTTTTAAGTATTAGCAGCAGCAATTAATGCTGCTAATTCATCATCATCTACAAGTTCACTGTCATTTGTATCCCCAGTAATATGTTTTGCACTTTGTGCAAATTTTCCATTATTTGGATCTATAGTATTTACAACGCGTTCTATTTTTTGTCTATGAGCATCTTGTGCTTGCATTGATTCCAAAGTAATGAAAATATTATTTTTAATAGAATCTATATCACTCACTAAATTTTTACTCTCTTCAAGTATATTCAGCTTTTCCAATACAATATCCAAATGATCCATAACCTCATTAGCCATAGTTTCTGATTCTTCAATTACCTCACATAATTGTGAAACAATATCCATATTTTCTATTTTCATTATTTCTCCCCTTTACATTTTGATTCTTTAACTTGATTGAGTGTTCCAAAAATACGCATAGATTCAATTTCTACTTTTTTTGCAAAATCATTTATAACACTATTTGATTGTTTCTTAGAACTTGCTTCCATTAGTTGTATTAGATATGAATAAAGGTTTTTATTCATATCTTTTAGTTTTGTAATAATTTCTTCATCTATTGTAGGATGATTGTTTAAATATTTATCTAACCATTCATCAAGAAGTTTAAATTCAACTATTGTATTATCATTGTCTGTTGCAAGTCTTGTAAATATATCATCTTTGTAGTTAAATAAGGCTACTTTTAAGTCTGCAATATCATAAATCAAATCTACATCACAAACTTGTCCTCTAGTTTCTTGTAAGAAACTAGCTTTTGAAGCTGCACTTACGAGGTTATTTGACATATCTTCAATATTATTTGATAGTGTTGATATATTATTTGCAACACTTGAATTTTCTTGCGTTACTTGATCAAGACCATTAATCGCATCATTAATGTGTATGATTGAGTTTTGTTGCTCACGTGTAGAATCTGCTACCTCTTTAATAAGGTTTGTGGTATCTGTGATATTATCATTAAGTTTTTTATATCC
>Ga0209633_10005990_pt1 | contig 10504 bp, 10 predicted proteins | sample Cruoilmetagenom1_FD_187290 | JGI IMG/M metagenome (GOLD analysis project Ga0209633, IMG submission 187290) | Oil polluted marine microbial communities from Coal Oil Point, Santa Barbara, California, USA - Sample 1 (SPAdes) (version 2) | ecosystem: Environmental > Aquatic > Marine > Oil seeps ... | reverse complement strand
CTGATAATTTGTCCCCCTTTCTTCCTTGGGAAATGGATGAGGACCGTCGGCATCAACTTTCCAAGCCGCCCGACACATCATGACCCGCTACTGTGGTCGGGATTTCACGCTCGCAGAATTTCAACAGATTCGATCCCTCATAAAACAAAATCCCAAGTTCAACCGGATGCGGCTTTCCAAAGAAGTGTGCCGGATGCTTCAATGGCTAAAACCTGATGGCAATCTCAAGGATATGTCATGTCGTGTTGCCATGTTGCGCATGTACAGAGATGGATTAATCGAACTGCCCCCGCCCACCCGTGTCAAAGGGCCTCTAAAAAAGATTGAATTCACATCAGACACTGATCCACAAAACCCCGTTGTATGCTCTGTCAATCAACTGCCCCAACTGCATTTGGAGATAGTCGCCAAAGCCACTTCAGCTCTATGGAATGAGTACATTGAGCGATATCATTATCTCGGCTATACACCCCTGCCTGGTGCTCAGCTTCGCTATCTTATTTCTGCCGGCAAACAAATTGTTGCTCTGACAGGCTTTGGTGCAGCTGCATGGCAAACCGCGCCAAGAGATCAATTTATTGGATGGAATCATGATCAGCGAAAGAAGAATCTGAACCTGATTGCAAATAATGCTCGATTCCTTATTTTACCATGGGTGCAATCAAAAAATCTTGCATCAAAAATACTGTCATTAATCGTACGCAGGATTCCGGATGACTGGGAAGGAAAATATAATGTCCGGCCAGTGTTGCTTGAATCTTTTGTGCAAAAAAATCTATTTGCCGGCACTTGCTATAAAGCTGCCAACTGGATCAATGTCGGACAAACCAAGGGCCGTGGAAAACTTGGACCACCCGGGAAAATAAGTGTTCCCATTAAAGATATCTGGGTGTATCCTCTTGTTAAGAAATTTCGAGTTTTGTTGAAAAATCAATTCATGAAGGGGCAAACCGAATATTTACTCCCCAAAAAGCGTTATAATCAGAAATAATTAACAATCAACAACCCCTGAGCTAAAGACTCAGGGATTTTCTTGCCGTTTTTTTATAAAAAAAAGAACAAAAATCATCCATCTTTTTCCAAATAATGCAAAGTAATATCCGCTCTTTCATGTCCCATATTCCAACTAACCTGCTGCAAACACTGCTCATAAGTAAAACCATGCTTCAACAATTCAGAAAACTTAATTTGTGCAAAATTCCATCGAAGCCCATGACTACCAGAATACATCTGCCCCGTCCTTACAGCCGCATTCTTCAAATCACCCCTATAATGATTAGAATTAACCTTAAAAACCTGATGTTTCTCAATATATTCACACAATCTCAAATAAGTACCAGGAGCTACAAAAATGGTTCGTCCCTTTCCCCCCTTAGTATCACCTGGATCCAACCGGATTAACCCCACATCCTTTCCTGTAAATTCATCTACTGTCAACCCATCAAGCTGATCACCATGAATCAAAGAAGCCTCATAAATCCTGGCCCCCCCTTCAAGCTGAATACTCGCAATCAACCTATGGGACTCATTAACCAAAGCAGAAATTAAAAATTTAGGATTCTGATAAGCCCTTGTTTCATCACCCCTGCCAAGCACTCTTGCAGCCTCTTTTCTAAGAGGCTCAAACTTACTTCGAAAATCATAAACCTTCCCGGAACCTGTATTAACAGCAAACAAATTAAAAGCCTTTTCAAACTTACCCAAAGCAGCAGCATACTTTTGAAAAGTACTATACTTCACCCCGCCAGCAATCCGGGACTTCAAAAAACTACAAACATGCTCAGACCTCAAAACCTCTAGATCCCGCACCCCCAAAACATCTTTAGCAAAATGCCCGAACTGATGCCAAACATCCTTATAAGTCTGTGCAGTAGCATAAGAATGAATATCAATCTTACTACCAATATCTGCCCAGGAACGAGCCCCATCCATTCTAGCCTTTTCCTTTGCAAAATGCTTAGACTGTCCAGGCGTAAAAATACCAGACTTTAAAAAAATTTGATTAACCTGCCAATTAACAGAACCCCTCAAAAAAACCCCCAACTATTTTTTTTTCTGTGCCGAACAAAACTATAACTCAGCGCACCAAACCGGTCGCTACAAACGTGAGTCTGCCTGCTAATAACTGATTCCTGACTCAAGGAATCTAACGAGTAGCAGCGTACCACCCGAACCAAAAAAAAAAAACTACCAGCCTTGATTAAGCTCTTCGCTACACATTCCACATTGCATGGCCGCATAACTGTTACCTTGAGGTACTGAATATATCGGAAGGTGAGACCCCATGACTGATAAAAAAAATCATATTTAAATCATACCCAAAAAGATATTGATGCCCAGTCCGCATCTTTTGAATTGTTTCCTGAAATTCAGTAGAATTAGCGCAAATTGTTCACATTCAGAATTGCTGCTTGTTATTTGGTATTTTTGTCACTTGAAAAGTGGCGCAAATCGTTCACAAACTGCAATTACCCTGTATGTTATTTAATTTTTTGCCGTTAAAATTCATTCAATAAAAAACAATTCTTACTTTTCTACACCGAAAGTCACGGCTGCCTGCTTTAAAAATTTGTTATTTGGTATTTTTGTCGCTTGAAAGCGGCGCAAATCGTTCGCAAATAATCAAAGAGGTTAATATCCCATTTTAGCAACTGTTTTACAGAAAAGCTTTATAAAACAATCAACACCGTGCAATCTATCTTTTATCGAGCCTGCGCAAGGATATTCTTGCGGGTCCGTTGTCCAATATCGGTAAAAAATCGAATTGGATACACATAACAAAATGTTATGGTAAATATAACCCAATAGATATATTTTAACTTAGTCAAAAGTCAAGATTGTTTTTCTTTTTTTTTCATATCCCCCGCTTTCTGTGCCAGAAAGCGTCTCAGCAATCCTTGACCAGATTTAAGCCAATCAAGTATTGCACAAAAATTTATTTGACATTTTCTACAAGAAAATTGTAATTTTAAAAAATGAAATATAATACAAAAATCACAAAAATAATCTGTCAGCTTCCGGAATCGAAAATTGACAAATTACTTCGATGGCATGCAAAACAGCCAGTGGAAATACAAATTGAAGCTCACAAATTAGCATCAGATTTATTTTATCAATATCGAGAAAAATATCCTGATAACAAAAATGAAGTGAGATACAGCGTATTTATTTTAGCCCTGAAAAAAATGGAACATTTTGATCATGTGCTGATGAAAAAAAATCCGAACCATGATTTAAAAAAAATTCGAAAAATCACAGAAATGAAAGCAGACAGATTTTTAGTTAGGGAAAAAGCCAAAGAAAAAAGAAAAAAGCCAGCTAAAAAAAAAGAAAAACTTATTGAGTATTGGGACGAAATTGAAATATTGCGGGAAAAAGGGTTTAGTTTTCGCAAAATATCAAGCTTTTTAAAAACTCACCATCATTTTAAAATCCACGGGGCATATATTGAAAAAATCTGGAAAGAAAAAAAAACTGACTTGATTCAAAAAATCACAGAAATAAAAGCAGACAAATTTTTAACCAGAAAAAAAACTGAACAAAAAAAACAAAAATCAGCCAGAAAAAAAAACAAGCTCATTACTCACTGGGACGAAATTCGAATGTTGCGCGGAAAAAATTTCAGTTTTCGCATGATAGCAAAATTTTTAAAAACTCACCGGGATTTTACAATCAACTGGACGTACATTGCAAAAATCTGGAAAGAAATAGAAAAATGAGAAGTGGAAACAAATCGGCGACAGGGCAAAAAAAAAACGATTTCAGGGGGGGAAAAAGAAAATATCATTTTTTCAACATCAGCCACGAATACTTACAGCGGTTATTTAAAAAATATTCAAAAAAACCGCCTAATTTGCCGTGAGAACGGATATTTTGAATCAACAAGTATAATCCTATGCCTAAAACAAAAAAATGGTTTTACGGCCATGAAGCAGGAGTTTCTCATCGTTTATGCCAAATAGGTAAGAATGAGTAAGGAGAAAGGAACAGTCCCTATCCAGGATACACAAGCCGCAGAACCAGGGCATACCGCTCAATATAGAATTTCTATTAACAGCTATAGAGAGATTGTTAGACGGTGCTGGGATGATGTTTGTACTGTAAAAGCTGGTGAAACTTTAATCCAGGATTGCACATGCCTTGATTATTTTGTTGAGGCTGTTTCTCTTATGCAGGCTATTGATGAAGCTGGATCTGATATGATTTGCTCTGAATCAGCACCGTAATAAAAAATAATTGACAATAAATTATTTATATTTTATTCAATATATAATAAAAATTTTTAATAGTTTTCTAAATAAGTTATAAATTATATATTTAAAAAAAATATAGGATTATTTTTAAATGAAAAATAGTATTATAAGTATAGTTAATGCAAAGGGTGGTGTCGGGAAAAGTACCGCTACCTGCAGCTTAGGAATAGCGCTATCTCGACAAAATAAAAATGTTCTTGTGATAGATTTAGATCCTCAAGCAAACACTACAAGTATTTTAATCCCACCAAATATTAATTGTTCTAATACTTTTTATGAATATATAGACGAAAGTGCTTCAATTGAACAATGTATTTACCCAACGTTTGAAAAAAATCTATGGTGTTTGCCTAATGTTAGCGAGGCTAATAATTTAGAGCCGGATTTGATAAAAAAACAAAATTTTGAAGGTATTAGAAAAAGTCGTTCCTTTTTAAAAAAAACATATAATTTTATATTATGTGATTGTCCTCCGAACATGGGAACATGGGTTATGACAGCTCTATTTGGATCGGATTTTGTAATTATTCCGAATTTAGCAAATAGTACTTTTAGTATTGATGGTTTGTTAAAAGCTATTAAATTAATAGAACAAATAAAACAAAAAGAAAATCCTAATTTAAAATTTTTAAGACTCTTAATCAATCAGGTTGATAAAAGAAAATCAATAAGCAAGTTTAATATTGCTCAAATTTTTCAGTATTTTCCGAAAAATAAAGTATTTGAAACGATGATACCTACAAACGCTCCATTCGAAACAGCAGAAGCCCACAGAACAACTATATTTCAGGAGGCTCCTGCTTCTAATGGTTGTAAAGCATATCGTTATTTAGCAAAAGAAATAATTAGCATTTTGGAAAATGAAAAAAATCAAAATGATCAGACAGAATAATAAAAATGCTAAAACAAGGCTCATAGTCCAAGTCTAAAAAATATAGATTTTGCGGTCTTAAGGCACGATCATGAGTAAACAAAAATTTGATACATCACCTTTCTTATTAGAAGCTTCGAATATAGTTGAAACTTTTGAAGATTCACAAAAGCCTCAATCTAAACCAAAACGAAAAAATACAATAGAAGCTTTCACAAAAACATCATCCCAATACCATTCCAATGGTATTCCAACTGTGTCCCAACACCATCAAAAAAAAATAATTTTATCGGAAAAGCAATCTATTGTATATGATTTTTTAATTCAAAATCAAAATAAAGGTGTTTTTAATAAACCTTTTATTGAAAAAAATACAGGTGTTGCGTATGGAACGATAAGTGATATTATAAGAAAATTCAAAAAGTTAAATATATTGTCAATTACTTATAATAAATTTGCCAAAGTTTATTATTATAAGATTAATGAAAATATTAAAATTAATAAATTTGATTTTAAATTCAAAATAAATATCACAAGCCACCAATATGAATCCAATGGGATTCCAACTGGTTTTCAATACCATTCCAACAGTATTCCAACACCATCCATCTATAATAATAGTTGTATAAAAAATATTAATAAAACAAATGATATAATAAATTTGATCCTTTCTGAAAATTTTGAAATGGATTATTGGCGCCAAAAAAAATTAACAGTCAAACAAATAATCAAATGGATGGAAATAGCGGAATGTAAAATAGATACTATTATTCAATATCTTTGCTATTGCCGTTTTGAAATGGTTGATCTTGATTTTGAAAATTCTAAACCAATCGAAAATGTATTTAACTGGTTTTTTCGGATACTCGAAAAAACAGGCGGATATCCAAAACCAAAAGGTTACAAATCATTTCAAGAAAAAAAAATTGAAGTAGAACATCAAATTGTTGAACAGAAAGAAAAAGAAGCGCAAGAAATCCGTAAACTTCACCAGCGCAAAATTAAAGCCGAACAAGATAAAAAATTTTGGAATATGATGAATGATCCGGAAGGGGAGCTTTTTAAAAAATGTTTCGAACAATTAAGCACTTTCCAGAAAAGAAAAAAAACAGGGTTAATATTTGAAAAACTAATGCGGGGAATTTTTGATAAATTAAGTTTGAAAATTTGATATTATCACATTTGGATCGGATTTTGTAATTATTCCGAATTTAGCAAATAGTACTTTTAGTATTGATGGTTTGTTAAAAGCTATTAAACAAATAAAACAAAAAGAAAATCCTAATTTAAAATTTTTAAGACTCTTAGAGCCTGTTTAAAAATTAGTGACTGAGCAAAAAAGTGGGGGGACGAGAGCCAATTTTCTTATTTTTTTACCGCATACCAGCGCTATGTAAGAAAAAAAGCAAAGAAATTGGGGTCATTTCTACCGTTTTTGCAGCCAGTTAATAATTTTTAAACAGGCTCTTAATCAACTATGGCGTGGCTCAATTAATAAGATACAGAAAAAACTCGTTATGAAGCTGATTTTTCGAGGAGCCATGTTGTTTTTTAGTTTCTCTTTAAATGGGTCAAGCCATAGGTTGATAAAAAAAATCGATAAGCAAATTTAATATTGCTCAAATTTTTTAGTATTTTCATAAAAATAAAGTATTTGAAACGATGATACCTACAAACGCTCCATTTGAAACAACAGAAACCCACAGAACAACTATATTTCATAAGGCTCCTGGTTGTAAAGCATATCGTTATTTAGCAAAAGAAATAATTAGCATTTTGGAAAATAGAAAAAATCGAAATGATCAGACAGAATAATAAAAATACTAAAACAAGGCTCATAGTCCAAGTCTAAAAAATATAGATTTTGCGGCCTTAAGGCACGATCATGAGTAAACAAAAATTTGATACATCACCTTTCTTATTAGAAGCTTCAAATATAGTTGAGGCTTTTGAAGATTCACCAAAGCCTCAATCTAAACCAAAACGAAAAAACACAATAGACGCTTTCACAAAAACACCATCACAACATCATTCCAATGGTATTCCAACGGTGTCTCAACACCATCAAAAAAAAATAATTTTATCGGAAAAGCAATCTATTGTATATGATTTTTTAATTCAAAATCAAAATAAAGGTATTTTTAATAAACCTTTTATTGAAAAAAATACAGGTGTTTCGTATGGAACAATAAGTGATATTATAAGAAAATTCAAAAAGTTAAACATATTGTCAATTACTTATAATAAATTTGCAAAAGTTTATTATTATAAGATTAATGAAAATATTAAAATTAATAAATTTGATTTTAAATTCAAAATAAATGCCACAAGCCCCAAATATGAATCCAATGAGATTCCAACTGGTTTCCAATACCATTCCAACAGTATTCCAACACCATCCATCTATAATAATAGTTGTATAAAAAATATTAATAAAACAAATGATATAATAAATTTGATCCTTTCTGAAAATTTTGAAATGGGTTATTGGCGCCAAAAAAAATTAACAGTCAAACAAATAATTAAATGGCTGGAAATAGCGGAATGCAACATAGATAATATCATTCAATATCTTTGCTATTGCCGTTTTGAAATGGTTGATCTTGATCTCGAAAAATCTAAACCAATCGAAAATGTATTTAACTGGTTTTTTCGGATACTCGAAAAAACAGGCGGATATCCAAAACCAAAAGGTTACAAATCATTTCAAGAAAAAAAAATTGAAGTAGAACGTCAAATTGTTGAACAGAAAGAAAAAGAAGCGCAAGAAATCCGTAAACTTCACCAGCGCAAAATTAAAGCCGAACAAGATAAAAAATTTTGGAATATGATGAATGATCCGGAAGGGGAACTTTTTAAAAAATGTTTTGAAAAAATAAATTCGTTTCAGAAAAGAAAACCGACAGGGAAGGGATTTGAAATATCAATGCGAAGTATTTTTGATAAAATGACTTTAGAAACCTAAAATAAGAAAAACTATACAAGTTTAAAGAGTTGTTTGTTAGTAACCCGAGTCTATGAAACGGGAAGCCCAAAAGCTTTAGATAGCTCACTGTTTTGCCCTATTTGGAAGATCAACAAAATTAAAATAATCAAATATAATAATAAAGAAGCTAAAACAAGACTCATAAGCTCATAGTCCAAGTTTAAAAAATATAGGTTTTACGGCCTTAAGGCACGATCATGAGTAAACAAAAATTTAATATATCACCTTTCTTATTAGAAGTTTCTAAACAAAAAAAAAATAAAATAGAAGCTTTTACAAAAACACCACTCCAACGCCATCCCAACGGTATGCCAACAGTATCCCAACGGTATTCCAATATAATTACAACAATATTCCAACGGTATTCCAACGGTATTAAAAGCCCAATGGTATTCCAACATCATTCCAATGATATTCCAATACCATTTGGGGGAAACAATATTATCGACAAAATAATCTGTTTTATATAATTTTTTAATTCAAAATCAAAAAATTTTTAATAAAAAAATACAGTTATTTCATACAGAACGATAAGTAATATTATATATAAAATCAAATAAGTTAACCATTTTATTAATTACTTATAATAAAATGGTTAAATTTTATTATTAAAATTAATAAATTTAATTTTAATAATAAATTAAACATCGTAATCCCAATTATAATACCAATGGTATTCCAACTAGTTTTCAATACCATTTCAACAGTATCCCAATACCATTCCAATGGTCTTTTAAACCATCTTTAATAGTAGTAGTAGTTATTATATAAAAAACTACTACTAAACTAATTGACAATCCCCTTCTCCAAAAAAAAGGAAAGTGTCACGGTAATAGATTTCACTCCGGCGGAAAATATTTTCCAAGTCCACGATTTATTATCAAAATTTTTAATTATATATAATATATTTGAGGCTATTAACTGAACAAAAATCGATACTAAAAAGAGGATTATCATGAGAATATTAAACATTTATCATACCACAACCGGCAATACGCTTAAGGTGGCAGAAAAAATTAATCAAACTCTGTTAAATCTGGGACACAATCTTGATTCCGTTAAAGCCAGCAAAGAAACAAAAATTGATATCCTTAGTTATGATCGGGTTTTCGCCGGCTCAGGCATGTATGCCTGGCTGCCAGGCATACCCATGCAAAAATTGTTTGAAAAATTACGCGGTGAATACGCTGAAAAAGGGTTGATCAAACCCGGGGCCCCTCGCATAGAGAAAAAGGCGGTTATCTACTGTACCTATGGAGGAGTGCATACTGGAATAAACGAAGCAATCCCCGCGGTCAAATATATGGGACAGCTTTTTGATCACCTTGGATTTAAAATCTTGGATGAGTGGTATTTTGTTGGCGAGTACCTGCTGGAGAAAATGCGGGAAATGAGCCTCAATGGAAGGCTGGGAAACATAACCGACAAACCAAATAAGGGGGACATGTAAGAGATTGAGCAGAAAGTACGAGGCATTATGCTGGTCTGAGTACGGTACAAATAAACCCTCCCTCATATCATAGTCATAAAACTATTTCATCGGAAACGGAGGGAAATTTGCCTTATGAGTTGATATGTAAAATTAAACTATTCGATAGGATTATAAGCCAAGATGGATCTTATCCACAACCCGACTACTGTATTTGCGAAATATTAAGTTGGCCATCTACAAAATTTGTAGCTAAGTTTTTATCATAAATTTTTTGTTTTTTATGACAAAAAATCAAGCAAGAAGGCACTAACTGCGTAAAACATACATTATAACATAAAGGAGGATTATTATGGCAGTATTACCAGAAAAAGTGAGTAAAGCATGGGAAAATCGGGAAGGTCCCATTATTTTATCAACCGTAAATGAAGATGGAATTCCGAATGCTATATATGCTACCTGTGTATCAAAATTCAGCGAAGATACTATAGTGATTGCAAATAATTATTTTTCTAAAACACTGAAAAATATACTTGCAGGCAGCAAAGGATCAATTCTTTTTATAACAAAAGAAGGAAAATCTTATCAGATTAAGGGGAGTATTGAATACCACAAAGAAGGTAGTCTCTTCGAGGACATGAAAAAATGGAATCCAAAAAAGCATCCAGGTCATGCTGCAGCAGCATTGAAAGTGGAAGAAATTTATATGGGAGCAGAAAAACTTCTATAGTATCGTATTCTTTTTGTGTTTTTTATGGTAGAAAATTTCTACGATCCTTATATAGCAAGGCTTGGAATGACAACCAATTTGTTCACTCCATTCAGAAAGAGCTTAAGTATCTTACATCAACATATGAAGGTTTTTATGAATTTGCTCTGCGTTTAAAATATTTTGCATCAGCAATTCAGTCAGGGCAGGGGCTTTAAACGGGCTAATAAATTATGGCAGATGGTTCCAATTGCAG
>Ga0209633_10005989_pt1 | contig 10505 bp, 7 predicted proteins | sample Cruoilmetagenom1_FD_187290 | JGI IMG/M metagenome (GOLD analysis project Ga0209633, IMG submission 187290) | Oil polluted marine microbial communities from Coal Oil Point, Santa Barbara, California, USA - Sample 1 (SPAdes) (version 2) | ecosystem: Environmental > Aquatic > Marine > Oil seeps ... | reverse complement strand
AGACCATGGAGACCATGACCAATCGCGCGCAAAATTTCGCGCCATGTCCGAGGGAACGCCGGAAGACTGGGCCCTCATCGCCGCTCATTTCGGGCCCTTCGCAGCGGCGGGCGGCAAGCGCATCCTCGATCATCTGCGCTTGCTGGAGGGGGATTATGGCGGCTTTCCCGTCGACCGTCTGGAGCATTCCCTGCAGACCGCGACCCGCGCGCATGAAGACGGGCGTGATGAGGAATATGTCGTCTGCGCGCTGCTTCACGATATCGGCGATACGCTCGGCGCCTATAATCACCCCGATATTGCGGCGGCGATATTAAAGCCGTTCGTGTCGGAGAAAAATCATTGGATGGTGGAAAAACACGGCGTCTTTCAGGGCTATTATTTCTTTCACTATCTCGGCATGGATCGCGACATGCGCGATAATTTCCGCGATCACCCGTATTTTCAGTATACGGCTGAGTTTTGCGAGAAGTATGATCAATCCGCATTCGACCCGAATTATAAATCGATGCCGCTCGAAGCCTTTGAGCCGATGGTGATGAAGCTGTTTGAAATGCCCAAAAACTCCCTCTACAGCGCGGCGCTGGAGCAGGAGTAAGAACTGGCTCAGCCGTCGTCTTAGGCGAACGGGTTCCGCATCAGCCATTGCGGTATTTCACTAGCGTTTGTTGACCCAGTCCCTGCCGCCGGGCGCGCCTATTGCAGTTGCGGCGTTTTCTTGTCGCTTTCGGCTTCAATGACCGGGGCTGTGTCTTCCGCGGTCAATTCAATTTCCGGAATTTTGCCGCCGATATCTTCGATCATGCTGACAATCTGTCGTGAGGAGGCGATGACTTGCTTGCCGCCTTCGGATTTGCGCCGCGTGAGCTGCGCCTGATCTTCCAGCGCGTCAACGGCGCGATAGGTTTGTTCAACCGCGGTATTGAGATTGCGTAATAATGTTTTGAGATCCGGATCGTCGCCGGAGAGTTTGTCCTGCGCGACTTTTTGCATGCGGACAATCTCGCCGCCGATTTCTTCAACGCGCGCACGCATTCTTCGTCCGAAAAAAAACGACCCCAGCAACGCGCCGACAAGAAGCCCGCCCAACGCGGCGCCTCCGCCAATTACGAGCAACTCATTCACCATCCACCCCACTTTTGACCCACAAAGAGGATTTTTGGCGAATTATCGGTCCTTGGCAAGCTCCCGGGTCGGCCTCTTCGTGAAATTGCCCATGATATAAGGCTTTTAACGGTCGGCGCGCGGCTTTGCCGTTGTGGAAAATCGTCCTCCTATAGATAGGGCGGGCGAATCGTCCGCCGCCGCACAACCTTGACGGCGCCTTTGCCGCCAGTGCGAACCACCAATCTGGAAGCGCTTTATTTCACGTGTCAGCGTAAAAGCGCGCAACGTCCAAGCCGGCAAGGGCCTCCTGGCGCGCCGGAAATTTCACCACTGCATCATAGCGCTTTCCCGCCGCCGCATGATTGCCTATTGTCCGTGCAAACCAACAACAACGAATCGGGAGGGCTCGTCATGCGCGCCATTTTTCTATCCATCTTCGTCATTTTCTTTACCGGCATGTTTCCGGCGGCGGCGCAGCGCAGCGTTGATTTTGCCGCTAGCGCCCAAGCCGGCGATGCATTGATCCTCGCGGTCGCCGACGCTGGCGATGTCGATGCGCTGGCCGGCGTTCTCTCCGATGAGGCGCTTGAAAATCTTCGCCGCGCCGTCGCGTCCACGGAGTTTGACGCAACCAAAGCCGCAACGGCGAGTTTTCTCGGCGGCGATGCGGCGTATGGCGAAATTCATCTGGTGTCGGTTAAGGCAGACGATATGCGCCCGCGGGACTGGGAAGATTTTGGCGGGCGCGCCGGGCTCCTCGCAAAAGAAAGCAAGGCGGCGCGGGTTTCCGTCATGGCGCCGGGCGCCGGCGACGACGGACTGCAGCGCGCGGCATTGGGCGCAATGCTCGGCGCCTACGCGTTTGACAAATATAAAAGCGACGCGGAAGCGGTGAGCGGCGCGTTATCGTTTGTTGCTGACGATCCGCAAGCGGCTAGCAGCGCCTTTAATGGGCGCGGTCGCCATCTTGGCGATGCGGTTACGTGGGTGCGCGACATGCAATCGGAACCAGCCAATGCGGTCTACCCGGAGGAATTTGTGCGCCGCGCGCGGGCCGAGTTTCGCGGTGTTGATAATGTTTCGATCAGCGTGCTTGACGTGCGCGCGATGAACCGCCTCGGCATGGGCGCTATTCTCGGCGTCGGCCGGGGCAGCGAACGCCCGCCGCGCATGATGATCATGCAATATAATGGCGGCGGCGACGAAGCGCCGATCGTCTTTGCCGGCAAGGGGATCACGTTTGATTCCGGCGGCCTCTCACTGAAGAAAAATGACGGCATGTGGCGGATGAAATACGATATGTCCGGCGCGGCTGCGGTTACCGGCGCGACAATGGCGCTTGCGAAATCGCGCGCGCCCGTCAATGTCGTGGCGATCGCGGCGCTTGCGGAAAACATGCCGGACGGCAAAGCTCAACGCCCGGGCGACGTAGTTAAAACCATGTCCGGCAAGACCGTGGAAATCATGTCGACCGATGCGGAAGGCCGCCTCGTTCTGTCCGACGCGGTCTGGTATGCGCAGGAGCGGTTTAACCCGTCCTTGCTGGTTGATGTCGCAACATTGACCGGCTCCGTCGGCCGCGCGCTCGGCGATGAATATGCCGGCGTTTTTTCCCGCGACGACGCCATCGCCGCGCGGCTTATGAGCGCCGGGGATGCGTCGGGCGAGGATTTATGGCGGCTTCCTCTGCACGCCAATCACGACAAGCAAATCAAATCGGTAATTGCGGACATAAAAAACGGCGACACCGGCTCGCCGGGCGCATCGACCGGGGCGGCGTTTATTGGTTCTTTCATAAAAGAAGAAACGCCCTGGGCGCATCTCGACATCGCCGGCGTCGGCTGGCGGTTTGAAGCAACGCCGACCGCACCCCTCGGCGCGGCGGGCTTTGGGGTCAGGCTGTTGGAGCAATTGGCGCGGGATGGGGTGGAGTAGGGGGCGCAAGGGGCCGCACTCAATCAGAATGTTGGTGATTGGCCCCTAACAGTCATTTGCTACAACAATGCCAAATGAGCGATAAGACCCGGGAACCACCGTTTGCAGTTCAGTTGCAGGTTTTTATGAACGGTTGAGTAGTATTCGACCAAAAGCGTAGACCGCGACCCCCAAAACCAGCGCTATCAACATGGCGATATACCTGCCGTCGGGAATGTGCACTGCCTGAACGAGCATTCGGTCATGATCACGCAGGCTGGCCCATTTGTGCACAGACGCTTCGGCGAAGGCGTCGGTTGCGAACAAGTCGACCAAATCGCGGCGGCTGCGGTATCTTACGATGACAATTCGGTCCCACTCACTATTCACCTCGTCAGCCCAACTGCTTGCATAGATGGGGTGAGAGCCGCGCTTGGTCATCTGCGAGATCATCACCGAACTGAAGCGGTCATATGCCTCTTCGCCGGTTCCAGTGAAGCCGGAGTCTTCAGGATAGTCGGCTGCCTTATGAAATTTGTACAAGTTGACAGTGTTGACTGGCTTGCCGTCATCGTCTTTGAGGAATTTGCGCAAGGCAGGTAAGTCATGCCGCGCGCCTGGGACCTGGGACTGCGCCTCGATCGTTGTCATGTAGTCATCGATCTCAGACGGTGTCAGAGTTCGGGCGCTCCACTGGTACCAGTACATGAACGCGAGGAGTGTCATCGCCGCAACGCCGACACTGGCGGCCAAAAGTTTGTATGCGCTCACGGGTTCTTCCTCGTCTGGTGCTTGCATTATGCAAGTGTCTAACTGCAGTACCATGCGGTAGTTGCATTATGCAAGTGCATTTGTCACAAAAAGCCCATGGCCCGAAGCTCTGAAGTCTGCCGTTCGAACTGTCCGATCAATTTTGTGCTGGAAACATTCGGTGACAAATGGACATTGCTGATCGTTCGCGACCTGATGTTCAAAGGGAAGCGGACCTATGGCGAGTTTCTTGAATCGGATGAGAAGATTTCAACCAACATTCTGGCGGACCGACTGAAGCGGCTTGAAGAGCATGAAATCGTAGAGAAGACCGTCGCACCAGACAATCGATCGAAACTCATCTACTCCCTCACCTCCAAAGGCAAAGACCTGTTGCCGGTCATGCTTGAGATCACAGCATGGAGCGCCAAGCATGATACGACCACAAACGCTCCAGACTCATTTCTGGATATGTTCAGCTCCGCCAAAGAAGAAATGATGTCGGCTATCCTGAAGGCGCTGGAGTGATTTCTGCTTGGATAGATGCAAAAACTGGGCGTCCAATTCTCACTAAGAAACAGACAGTTTCATTCACTATACGGAATGAGCGCCTCTGGCGAAAAATTGCTGTTCCCATTGAGTATCGCTGCTAGCACCCGCCATCCGGTGAACAGGCGCCGCCGCCGGGCATGCGGCTGTCAGCATAGCCGTAAGACCAGCCGTCCTTGTAAAGAACGGTTTGCGGGCGCGAATACCAGTCAAACGGCTCTAGCGTATGGCCCTTGGCTTCAAGCAGCGCCTTGGCATCATCGCTGAGGCCGGGCTCATAGAGGATATGGTCGGGCAGCCATTGATGGTGAATGCGCGGAAGGTCCATGGCGTCGCCGATATTCATGCCCCGATCGATGACATTGATGATGACCTGTAGGACGGAGGTGATAATGCGCGAGCCGCCCGCGCCGCCGATCGCCATAAAGGGCGTTCCGTCCTTAAAAATCAACGCCGGCGTCATCGAACTCAACGGGCGCTTTCTTGCGGCGATGGCGTTTTTATCGTTGCCGACGAGGCCGTAGTAATTTGGGACGCCGGGCGCGGCGGAAAAGTCGTCCATCTGGTTATTTAACAAGATCCCGGTTTCGGGCACGACAACGCCGGAACCGAAACTCAAATTCAGCGTATAGGTGTTGGAGACCATATTGCCGTCTCTATCAATGACGGAAAAATGCGTCGTATCCGGACTTTCATATGCGGCGGGATCGCCCGCGCCGATCTCAGCGGAATCGCCCGCCATGCTTAAATTGATTTTCTCGGCGAGCGCCTGTGCGTAATCCTTGCTGGTTAAGCCATCGAGCGGAACGTTGATGAAATCCGGATCGCCGAGATGCTCCGCGCGGTCGGCAAAGGCGAGGCGCATGGCCTCGACGAGAAAATGCAGCGCCTCGGCGCTGTCGCCATGGGATCGGTGAGGTTCGCGCGTTTCCAGGATGTTGAGCATTTGAATGAGGTGGGCGCCGCCCGAACTCGGCGGCGGCATGGAGTGGATTTCGTAACCGCGATAGGTTCCGGTCACCGCTTCACGTTCGACGACGGCATAGCCGGCGAGGTCATCGCGGGTGATCAGCCCGCCATTCGCCGCCATATCATCGGCGATCGCATCCGCAACCCAGCCGCTATAAAATCCGTCGCGGCCGTTTTTGGAAATCGCTTTCAGCGTTTTCGCGAGGCCCTCGCGCTGGTATGTGTCCCCGGGGAGAAAGCCCGATCCATCCGGTTTAAAAAACTCAGCGCGCGCCGCGGCGTTCCGCGTTAGTGCTTCTCTTTCCGCTTCGAACATCGCAGCGTTAAAATAGGGAAGGGCGTATCCCTTATCGGCGAGACGGATCGCCGGCGCCATTACTTTCTTGCGTGAAAGCATCCCATATTTTTCATGCGCATGGAGAAGACCGGCGACCGTTCCCGGCACACCGGCTGATTTGTGCGAATGGCGGATGGCGTTAATGTCCACATTGCCTTCGTCGTCGAGATACATGTCGTGCGTCGCGGCGGCGGGCGCTGTTTCGCGATAGTCGATGGCGACGGTTTTTCCCTCGTCTTGCATATGCACCAGCATGAAACCGCCGCCGCCGATATTGCCGGCGCGGGGGTAGGTGACGGCGAGAGCGAAGGCCGTTGCGACGGCTGCATCGACCGCATTGCCGCCTTGCGCCAATATGTCGGCGCCGACCTTCGCGGCGATTTTTTCTTCCGCAACGACCATGCCTTCGAGGCCGGCATTGGGGTGATGGATCGCATCGGCAAGCGGCGGCGTCGCCAGGGCGGCGGGCTCTCGCGCAACTACCGGCGTCAATGCGACGCTGATTGACAACACGCTGCAGAGAATAAATGTGACGGACCGGTGCATGCTGTCTCCTTTTTGTCGTGGCGATCGGGCCAGCCTAGCCTAGTTTGCGGGCGCATGGCGAGGATCGCACACAGCCCGTTCGGCGCGAGAGGCCCATTGCGCCTTGCCCGCTGGCGCCGCGCGGGACACAATCAGCTTTAGGGGAGGGTCGCCTGCTTTTCGCAATGCCGTCCGACCCGTGACGGAGGAGATAATGACCGAAGCATTCTTTAAAACAATCGCCGGCTCGTGGCGCGGCGAAGAAAAGATGTGGGCGGACCAAGGCGCCGCCGAGCCCATGCGCGCCGAAGCGAAGTTTGAAAACAAGCCGCTCATTGGCGGCGAGGCGATCGGCGCGGAGTATGTGCAAACCGTCAACGGCGATGTGTCGCTTGAATGCTTCACCTTGATCCGCCGCACCGACGAGGCGGACGGGGTGGAATTTATTTTGGCGGCGAAGGGCCAGCCGCGGCGGGTTTTTACGGGGCGCGTTAATGATCTTGTCGTGACGGCGGAGGGAATGCAGAACGGCGTAACGACCCGTTTCACGCAGGATTATTCAACGCCCGGCGAAGTGAAAACGACATCAATGGCCGTCGCGCCGGACGGGTCGGAACAGAAAGTCTTTGAGGCTCATTATTATCGCCAACCCGCAACCGGCATGATCGGCTGGCGCGACCTCACGGTTGAGGACGCGGAAGGCGTGCGTGATTTCTATACGGAGGTTGTCGGCTGGACGGCCGCTCCGGTCTCCATGGGCGATTATTCGGACTTCACCATGGTGACGGGCGCAGGCGAGGGGATCGCCGGCGTCTGTCATGCGCGCGGCGAGAACGCGGACCTGCCGCCGCAATGGCTGATGTATGTAACCGTCGCAGATTTGGATAAAAGCATCGCGGCGGCCAAGCGCCTCGGCGGAGAGATCGTCGCCGGCCCGCGCGGGTTAGCAGGCGGCAAGTTCGCGGTTATGCGCGACCCGGCGGGGGCCGTGATTGCGGTTTGGGAGGAGTAGTTACGCGATTATTTAATCACCTATCATTTTAAGGCAATCAGGGCGTTGTCGGCCCTTTTTTGTCGATCTCCCCGGCTCGTTGCGAACGGTCGGAAGCAGCCCTTTCGCAGTCAGTTGGCCATGTGTCTAATATCAAAGGTTAACCGGGATTGACGAGGTCTTAACATGTTCCTGCCAAACTGCAGTTGCACGCAAACTTTCTGCAGACAACAAACGGTAGAAGCATGAAGAAAGCGCCAGTGCAGCGCCCCAAGGGCTTAATGGCCAAGCTTGCCAAGTCATTGAAAATTGACTTGTGGTGGTTGCAGCGGGCCGGGCTGATATCTCCTGGCGCGGTTCGTCGGATGCAAAACCATTGCGGCGCCTGTTCCGATCGTGAAATCTGCAGCCGGCAGATAGACCACGCAGACGGTAAGATGGTTGAACCACCTGAGTTTTGCCCGAACAGAAAGATATTTTTGGCGCTGAAGAAAGACGAGCGAAAGCGCCGCTATTTACGCGCCGCTATGCGACGAGCCTCGCTAAGGAAGGCCAGGCGCGCAAGACGCTGACTCGTGGGGCGGCCCGGCCCCACGCGCCTTTGCGCAGGTGCAGAAACTTGAATTAGATTGTGTTTTCGACGCGGCGGCGCCGTGATTGCGGTTTGGGAGGAGTAGCCAAGCGATTATTTAATCACCCCTCATCCTGAGGCGCCCTTGAGCAAGCAAGGGCCTCGAAGGATGGCGGCAAACACGGCGCAAGCGGCCATCCTTCGAGGCGCGCTTTGCGTGATTGAATTCAATCACCCTCACGATGAGGGCGGATTGTGCGCCTACGCGATCCCAAACTTCTCCAGCGCGGCTTTCGCGATTGGCGCGCCCCATTCCTGGACGAAGTGGCCGGCGTTAGCGACTTCCATTGGCTCCGGGCAGTTCTTGATAATCTTGCGGAGTGTGTGCATCGCAGGCGGGCCGAGCACCGGGTCCTGCATGCCGATCGCCATGAAGGCGTCGCCGGTCCAGTCCTCGGACCAGAATTTGCGCGCTTTCAAGGAGGTTTCAACGCCTTCGCTCGCGATCTTGGTTAAGGGCTCGTCCTTTCCACCTGTCAGCATTACGAGTTCGGGAAAGCGCCGCACGCCCGCTTTGTAGGATTGATCCGGGAACGGAGCGTCATAGGCCGCGACTTCCGCATCCGTCAGGATCGGCGTTGCGCGTTTCATCAGCCCGCCGACATCGAGATCGGGGTTCGCCTTGCAGAAAGCCCGCCAGGCGGCGAAGCCTTCGCCGGCGTTCTCGCCCGCAGGTAGGCCGGTGTTCATGACCAGAAGCCGCGTATAACGATCGGGCGCCTCCATTGGCAGCGTCAGGCCGAGAAGCCCGCCCCAGTCCTGACAGACAAGGCAGACATTTTTAAGATCGAGCCGCTCCACAAAAGCCAGCAGGGCGTTCCGGTGAAAGAGATAAGTATAGACATCATCATCCACCGGCTTGTCGGAACGCCCGAAGCCGAACATGTCGACTGCGACAAAGCGATGGCCCGCATCCGTAAAAACGCGCGCCATCTTGCGGAAGAGATAAGCCCAGGACGGTTCGCCATGAATGCACAGGAAGGTGACGCCCTCCTTCGGGGCGCCGCTGCTCGGCGCCTCATCCACATAGTGCATGCGCAAGCCTTCATAGCCCGCAAGATCGTCAATATAGCGCGGCTCATAATCCCAGCCGGAGAGATTTTCAAACCGGTCGTCGGGGGTGCGGAGGGCTTCGATGGTCATTAGCGTTTCCTCTGGATGACGGCGCCAGCATGCCGCGCTTTAGCGCGGCGCACAAAAGCTTTTCGCAGACAAATCCGACGGTTTCCTATTTCCTATGGGTATGGGCGAGCTGACAGGCCGCGGAGTTGGACATGCGATTCAGATACCGGATGGCCGCGCTCGCTCGACGGGTCATAAATAGCGCCATCTCCTTCGCCCAGGCTATCAATCTCTTCCGTCGCAAAGCCGACGGCGCGGGCGACGCGCATATGCATGTCGCCGATCCAGTCGAGCCGATCGCCCGTGTCGCCGGTCAATGTTTCAGCGCCTTCGCGATAGTGCCCTCGGTCAAGAATGGCCCGGACATCATCTTCCGATACAGGCGTGGTGACGCCGTCATGGAGATCACGCACTCTCTCGGCGCGGTCGCGAGCACCGTCGAAAACATCGCCAAACTGCGCAAGGATCATAGGGCTTGCATCGCTTCGAATGCCCGCATCAATCAACGCAGCGTAGCGTTTCAGTTTGCTGATATCGGTATGTTTGCTTCTGCGATCCGTCACCCACGTGTAACCCTGATTGTCATAGCGTTGGGTCAGGAAGGCGCCGCCCGCCGGGTTGGGCGCGCCATATTCAACGCTGGCGAAAGCATAGGCCGCGAGCGTTGGAAACTTACGCAGGGTGTAAGGTTCAATATCGTCGCGGTAGCTGGCGCGAATATAGGCGCCGTCCGGCAATTTCAGTTCAACAATGCGGCCAAGCGCATCTCGTTTTTCTCTCAGCTTCTCCCCGACCATAATCTGTATACGAGTGCTTTTATAACGTTCAGAGAAATAACGAATGAGGTAGCCATCCGGATGCCACGACCAACGGCCTGACGGCACGTCGTCCTTGGTATTGCGCGGCGGGTCTCCGCCGAGCACGGCGATTTCCTCTAAATCTTCATAGGTCGAGCCCGGGCGGGATGCGACACGCCGCATATGGTCGTGCGTATCGAGCGCTTTGACTACTGAGCGCGGCAGGCTGCGGCGCATCTTTGAGGTAATCTCTGATGGTGCAAAGCTGGCGGCGCCGCCATCGAGTGCGCGATATTGTTCCCCGGTCAACAAAGCACGGGCGGCTTGTCGCGTTTGCTCGTTCATGGATTTTATTTCAAGCCCGCTCATGACGCTCCAGAGCAGGGTTTGAATCCGCGCCTGAGGGATTTCCGGGTGATGGTAGGCGCCTTGCAAAATTGCAGTCAGATAGGGCGCCAGTTTGCCCGAATGCTGGCTGGATAAATAGCCGCTCCCGCCGGTGCGTTCGTAGCTGCCCATATGCAGGCAATAGCTTTGCGCGTTGAACTCCCACAGGCCGGGTCGTAATTCGAAACCGCCAACAGAGGTGCGCTCGAGGCCAGACATGTCGGCCGGCTCGCCGAAGTCCCAGCTATCGAGATGCGGAGAGTGGCGACGCACCTGAAAGCTGTCCTCCTCGCCCGGGAATAGCGTTTTAGCGACGGCCTCTTCCGCCGCCTCTTTGACTTCCTGTTCGGCGCGCTTCTTCGCCTTGTTGAGAACGCCGCCGAGTTGCGCGGCGGCGGGCGGCGCGGCGATGATCGCCGTTGCGGC
>Ga0209633_10005987_pt1 | contig 10506 bp, 11 predicted proteins | sample Cruoilmetagenom1_FD_187290 | JGI IMG/M metagenome (GOLD analysis project Ga0209633, IMG submission 187290) | Oil polluted marine microbial communities from Coal Oil Point, Santa Barbara, California, USA - Sample 1 (SPAdes) (version 2) | ecosystem: Environmental > Aquatic > Marine > Oil seeps ... | reverse complement strand
TAGTCGACAACTCTTTTGACCGGCACCAAGATCTTCATGCCCGTCGGCTCCCCAAGCGCTCTGGCAGTCTGCTATCGTGAATTGAGTCGGTTGTGCAGCGCGGTGAAAGATCGCTTGAACACACCAGAAAGTCCCAGCAGCAGCCCTTCTTGTCCTATTCGCAAGTGCGAAAGGCAAGCCTACGGGCGCGGCCCCGCCAAGTCAATCGGGGGGCTGTTAACTGCCAGTGCTCGCTTGAGGAATTCAGTCCTATAGAGGATTTTTCGCCAGTTTCGGCGAAATTGGTGGCTCAAGCCAGCTGCACGCCCTTGTCAAAGAGCGGTACGCCCGGCCTGCGCAGAAAGATGACGAGTATGCCGCCTGCAACGAGGCCCCCGATGTGCGCCCACCAGGCGGTGGGCCCGACGTCGGCAATAGCGATCATGACGACTTGGAGCGCGATCCAGAAGCCGAGCACAATTCCTGCCGTGATGCGCAGCGGAATGACCTTGAACGCCAACACCCAGACACTGACGCGGGGATGCAGCATGAGGTAAGCAGCGATGACGCCAGCAACCGCACCGCTGGCGCCGATTAGGGGCAAATCGGAGTTCGGCAGCATCCAGGAATGGAAGAGCGCGGCGAAGATCCCGCACGCCAGGTAGAAAAATAAAAAACGGAGGTGCCCCATAGCGTCTTCCACGTTGTCGCCGAACACCCACAAAAAAAGCATGTTGCCGACAAGGTGGAAGATATCGGCGTGGAAGAACATGTATGTGATGAGCGTCGTACCCTCTGAAATCGTCAGCGCATCTCTCGCGGTCGGTGCCGCTCCGGAGAAGATCCCGACGTCAAACAGCTCCTTTGGAACGACGGCGAAGCTTGCAATCGCGCTTTGCCCCAGCGTGCCAACCTCCAGCAAGTAGACGGCAACGTTGATGACGATGAGTGAAACCGTGACGTATTGAAACGGGATCGACTTGAGCGAGTTCTCATCACGAATGGGAATGAACAAAAGCTAGTTCCTGTTTGTCTGTTGGACGTGTGATCGCTACCGGTTTTGGCCCGGGACCCACAAAACGTCGCTTTTACCGCGGTCATTGACATAGCGGCTGGCAACGAAAAAGAAATCCGAAAGGCGATTGATATACTTGAGCGCGGCATTGCTGACGGGCTCGTCAGGCATCGCGGCCAGCTCCACCATCAAGCGCTCGGCGCGCCGCGAAACCGTGCGCGATACATGCAGGGCGGCAGCAGCAGGTGTTCCGCCCGGCAACACAAACGAACGCAAAGGCTTGAGCTCGGCATTCATCTGGTCAATTTCTTGCTCGAGCCGTTCGACCTGGGCATCGCTGATACGAAGCGGCTCGTAGTCGAGCTTCTCACCGCGATCGGGAACGCACAGATCAGCGCCGAGGTCGAACAGATCATTCTGAATGCGCAACAGCATCGCATCAACATCGGGATCGCCGCTTGCCAGGTGCACGCGCGCCATGCCGACACTGGCATTGGCTTCATCGACGGTGCCGTAAGCCGCAATGCGTATCCCGTGTTTGGCCACGCGCTCACCGTTGCCAAGCGCCGTCGTCCCAGCGTCCCCACTTCGCGTATAGATTTTGTTCAATACGACCATGCGCGGCCGGCATCCCTCAGTAATGAGATACGTAAACAAAGAGCATGATGAGAACGATTGCAACGAACTGCAGGCCGACCCGCCAGCGCATCAACTTCTGGCTGAGATTAGGGCTCTTCCCCCGAGAAAGAGCCCATAGACCCATGATCAGGACGACGAAAACGGCCGCCACGGCCACCGTCGTCAGGTAGTAGAGTACCACCTGCATAAGTGTTCGATCTCCGTTCTTTGCATTCAGATAGAACTTTCCGGGGGCTGGAGCAAACGGCATATGGCGCGGGGGGCTTCCAAGTCCTACGTCTATAATTGACGGAGTGCGCCCAGCGCCGCACGCTTATTGGTTCCGGCGATAACGGAATGGCAAGAGGTAACGCACCACTATTGCCTTATTTCTCACCTCTGGTGGCGTGAAGTCTCCGAAGGATTCGCATTTCCAACGGAGACAGGACCCATCCAAGATTTCAGGGAAGCGCGACGTTGAACCGGGCGAGACTCGAGAAGCGAATGCTGCCTCGTATTGCAAGCACAATCGCTGGCCTGTTGCTTGTCGCCGCCATCCCTCTTTGCCGCACTGCGATTGCACAAGTGCCGGCCTCGAGCGAGGAAGCCAAAAAGAACCTCGAGAATCGCCGTATCGAGCTCGAAGACGTGCAAAAGCGCGCAACCGCGCTCGAGTCGGACGTGACTGGCCTCAAGGCGGAGCGCGAGCGCCTCAACTCCCGACTCGTGGATACGGCAGCGCTCATCAAGGCAAGCGAAGCAAAGCTCACGGCGATGGAAAATCGACTCGGTGAGCTTGAGGCGCAGGAGAAGTTGCTTCGCGGCTCGCTCAATCAACGTCACGGCCAGATTGCTAAGCTCTTGGCCGCGTTGCAGCGCATGGGCCGAAACCCCCCGCCCGTTTTGATCACACGGCGCGAGGACGCGCTCAAAATGGTCCGCAGCGCGATGATGCTTGCGGCTGCATTTCCGGAAATGCGCAGCCAAGCCCTCGCGCTGGCCGAACGTCTCACCGAGCTGGTCAGCGTCATGACCAAGATCCGAGATCAAAGCGCGCAGCTCAAAGCGGAGATGACGCGTCTGACGGACGCGCGCACGCGCTTGTCTGGGTTCTTGGAAACCAAGAAGATGTCGCTCGATCAACGTCAGTCGGAGCTCAAACGCATGCGGCGCGCTGCGGCGGAAATCTCAGACAGCGTGACCGATCTCAACGAGCTCATTACGCGACTCGACAATGCCGTAAAGACCAACACGGGTCTTGGCGCCTATGATGCCGAAACAAAGCGCCAAGAGCAGGCTAAAATAGCCGAAGGGGCGCCTGCAGCGGCGGATCCTGGGGCGGTCTCGAAGACGGCAGGCGATTCGGCCAAGCAAGGCGAAGGTGAGAAAATCGCCGCCCTGACGCCGACACCCAAATCGCCGAACTACGTAGAGTTAGCGCCAGGTGCCTCGCTGGTTCCCGGCAGCCCGGGGCGAATCAAGCCAGCATTACCTTTCGTTAAGACAAAGGCACGCCTTCCCCTGCCTGCTCAAGGGCGTCAGGTACTCTCTTTCGGCGAAAAGACGCAATATGGTGGTAAATCCAAGGGACTTGTACTCGAAACTCGCCAGGGCGCCCAAGTGACGTCACCTTGTGATGGCTGGATTGTTTATGCTGGTGAATTCAGAAGTTACGGGCAACTCTTGATCATAAACGCTGGCGGCGGTTATCATGTGCTGCTTGCGGGCTTGTCACAGATTGACGTGCAACCGGGCCAATTCGTTCTTGCTGCAGAGCCGGTCGGTACAATGAGCGGCTGGCCGCAGCAGGAGAAGTCTACTACGGCCAACAGTGCGCCTGTCCTATATGTAGAGTTTCGCAAGGACGGACGGCCTATCGATCCCAATCCGTGGTGGGTTGCGGGTCATCAGAAGGTGCAAGGATAATGCGCAAAACGGATTTCGCGTTTTGGACTTTTCTACTGATGGCAGGCGTTGCCGGCGCGACGACGCTGCTCAATGTTACGAGCACGCACTCAGCAACGTCGAGTAACTCTGAGCTTTATCGCCAGCTCGACCTTTTCGGAGATGTCCTGGAACGTGTTCGTTCCGACTACGTCGAGCAGCCGGACGATTCCAAGCTGATCGAATCAGCGATCAACGGCATGCTCTCTGCACTTGATCCACACTCATCGTACCTGAGCCCCAAACACTACCGCGACATGCAGGTCCAGACCCGCGGCGAATTCGGCGGCCTAGGCATTGAGGTCACGATGGAGAACGGTGTCGTCAAGGTCGTCGCCCCCATCGATGAAACGCCGGCTGACAAGGCGGGCCTGCTTGCCAACGACCTCATCACTCATCTCGACGATGAGCAGATTGTGGGTCTCACGCTTGAGCAGGCGGTGGAGAAAATGCGCGGACCTGTCAACACGCCGATCACGCTCACGATCGTACGCAAAGGTGTCGACGAGGCCTTCGATGTCAAAGTCGTACGTGACATTATTCGTATCAACGCGATTAAGTTCCGCGAGGAAAATGACGTCGGTTACGTCAAGGTGACGACCTTCAACGAGCAGACCCATGCCAACCTCATTAAGGCTGTCGCGAAGTTGAAGAAGTCCATCGGCAAGGAACTCAAGGGCTACGTCATTGACCTTCGTAACAATCCAGGCGGGCTATTGGATCAGGCAATCGCTGTGTCCGATGACTTCTTGGAGCGCGGCGCAGTCGTCCTCACAAAGGGCCGCAATAACGAGGAAACCCAGAGGGCGCAGGCCCATTTGGGCGACATCACCGACGGCAAGAAGGTGGTCGTGCTCATAAATGGGGGCTCCGCCTCAGCTTCCGAGATCGTTGCCGGAGCGCTGCAGGATCACAAGCGGGCAACCGTTATCGGCACGCGCTCGTTCGGCAAGGGCTCGGTGCAGACGATCATTCCGCTAGGTGCCAACGGAGCCATCCGGCTCACCACTGCCCGTTACTATACGCCGTCAAATCGCTCGATCCAGGCTCACGGCATCGACCCTGACATTATTATCGAGCAGGAGCTGCCCGAGGAGCTCAAGAAGAAGGCAGCCGCCATGAAACTACGAGGTGAGGCGAGCCTGCGCGGTCATCTTAAGAATAATGAGAAGGACAAGAACGGCAAAGTGGTCAAGGAGAGGTCAGGTTCGTCGGCCTTTGTCCCGAAGGAGCCGGAGAAGGATACGCAGCTCCAGTATGCCCTCTCATTCCTGCGTGGTACGGCTACGGACGCAAAGACCGCGGGTAATTCCATCATTCCGCAGAAGAAGGCGCCGACCAGCGTCGAGACGAACAACAAGGCAAAGAACTGAGGACGGACGGCAGCACGACTGCATAGTTGGCTGCTCGACCGGTTACCACAATAGTTGATAGACGAGGATGGGCGTCCGTTGCGGCGTCCATCTTTTTTTGGATTGTATCGATCGCGCTCCTCGCGGAAAGTTCGTGGCCCCCTTAATGCGAAGAGGAACTCTCACATGCGCCGCCCGATAGTAGACCCGAGCACTCTCGGCTACCGGCCGTGCGTGGGCGTCGCGCTCATCAACGCTGAAGGTCTCGTGTGGGTTGGCCACCGTGCCGAATCGCCAAATGACGCGGAGGGGCGCGGCTCCTGGTGGCAAATGCCCCAAGGCGGCATCGACAAGGACGAGGACCCCGCCTCGGCGGCACTACGCGAGCTTGCAGAAGAGACCGGCATCACCAGCGCCCGAATCGTTGCCGAGACAGCCGGGTGGCTGCGCTACGATCTGCCGCCAGAGTTGGTGGGCAAGGCCTGGAAGGGCAAATACCGGGGCCAAGAACAGAAGTGGTACGCCGTGAGGTTCCTGGGGCCCGATACAGAAATAAACGTTGCAGCTACGCCGCCCCATAAGGCCGAGTTCGACGCCTGGCGCTGGGTGACATTAGCCGATGTCGTCGACCTGGTTGTGCCGTTCAAACGGCCCATCTACCAGCAGGTCGCAGAAGCATTCGCTGCCCATGTTCGTCCTTAAGCATCAAATGATTAACGGCAGGGCGCAATTTATTAGACTAAAGTCATAGAATGGTTGAATCATTTGGCTAAGATGCACCTCGATTCGGTTGTGGATAACTTGTGGACAACCTTTTGATCGAGCAACTCTAATGCCGCCAGCCATTAGCTCCACGATGGAAACTCGATCGGCGCACCTGCCGTTGCGGCGGTGCGTGGGAATCATGGTGGTGAACGCGCAGGGCTTGGTCTGGGTCGGCCGACGGCGCCCAAAGTGGGGGCCCCTTGCGCCGCACTACCTCTGCGACGGTTGCATTTGGCAGATGCCGCAGGGCGGTATCAACGAGGGCGAGCACGTGCTTGACGCCGCATTCAGAGAGCTTCGCGAGGAAACAGGCATCGTGAGCGCAACGCTGCTCGACGAGCTTTCAAGCTGGCTCAGCTTTGGGCTGCCCCGTAAGCTTGTTGGCATCGCTTTGAAGGGCAAGTATCGCAGGCAAAGGCTACGCTGGTTCGCCATGCGCTTCGATGGCCATGACAGCGAAATCGACCTTGGGCCCAAAAGCGGGGCCACGGCCGAGTTCGATGATTGGCGTTGGGTGCGGCCGCACGAGGTGCCGCATCTCGGTGTGCCGTTCAAGCGACGCATCTACGAAACTGTAGTCGAGCACTTTGTGAACGTTACAGACGGGCAGATTGCTCGCGCGTAATGGCGCCCGCTTCTTGGTTGAGATTTCGAATTCAGGAGACAGCGGCCAGACGGCCCTAGGCAGCCTTTGCTTGAAGGCGCTTGAGCTGGTCGACGAGCGTCTCAGCCAACATCTTAGACTGATCGTCTTGTGCCTCTGCCAGCTCAGCCTCGGCCACTTTCAACTCATCGGAGATACGTCCTGAGTCGAAATCATCAACGTCGACGGCTGTTTGCGCCAGGACCGTGAGCCTTTCAGGGTCAGCCTCGGCAACGCCCTTCTTCACAAATACGCGCCTCTTGGCATCCGTCATCGTAATCTCGAGGATGCCAGGCCGCAGCGTAGAAATGACCGGCGCGTGGCCGGCCAGCACGGAAAAATGACCCTCCACGCCGGGTATCACAACTTGCTCTGCCTCACCGGCGAGAAGCAAGCGCTCTGGCGTCACCAGCTCGAATTGGAACGTGCCTGCCATTGCCACTTATGCCCCGTTGTCGGCCCCATTGTTTTCGCCGGTTTTGGCACGAACCTCTTCGACCGTCTGCAACTCTATCCCACAGAATGGGCAGTAGAACATCGGATGGTCGACCAATCCCGGTTCTTCATCCTCGAGTTCGATCTGACCGACCGACATGTAGAGGACACCGTCATTGCCGACCGTAATGAGCGGATCGAATTCCTCGCCACTCATCGCCTCTTCCAAATCCTCGCAACACGAGCCGAAGCCATCAGTTTCGGAAGTTTCCTGAGTCGTGTCTTCGTCCCCAGTCATCTAGGTATCCTTTCGCAGCCGCCGCCGAGCCCGCTACCTAGGCTACCTAGGCCGCTTCCGCAAGCTGCTCGGCCTTCGCGACAGCTTCCTCGATCGTGCCGACCATGTAGAAGGCCTGCTCCGGCAAGTGATCAAACTCACCATTACAAAGACCCTGGAAGCCCTTGATGGTGTCGGCAAGTCCAACAAGCACGCCAGGCGAGCCCGTGAATACCTCCGCCACGTGGAAAGGCTGCGAGAGGAAGCGCTCGATCTTGCGGGCGCGCGCCACTGTCAGCTTGTCGTCTTCGGAAAGCTCGTCCATGCCGAGAATGGCGATGATGTCTTGTAGCGCCTTGTATCTCTGCAGGATCTGTTGGACCCGACGCGCAACCGCGTAGTGCTCCTCGCCGACAATGCGTGGATCAAGCATGCGCGAGGTGGAGTCGAGCGGGTCAACAGCAGGATAGATGCCCTTTTCGGCGATTCCGCGAGAAAGCACCGTTGTCGCATCGAGATGCGCGAATGAGGTGGCAGGCGCGGGGTCCGTCAAATCGTCGGCTGGTACGTAGATCGCTTGCACAGACGTAATCGATCCCTTCTGCGTCGTGGTGATGCGCTCCTGAAGCGTGCCCATGTCGGTCGCTAGCGTCGGCTGATAGCCAACCGCTGAAGGGATACGGCCCAGCAGCGCCGAAACCTCAGAGCCCGCCTGTGTGAAACGGAAAATGTTGTCGACGAAGAACAGCACGTCCTGACCCTGGTCGCGGAAGTACTCAGCAACCGTTAGGCCGCTCAAGCCCACACGCGCGCGCGCACCTGGCGGTTCATTCATTTGCCCATAGACAAGGGCACATTTCGAGCCGACTGCACTACCGTTGTTCTCTCTGGGGTCGACGTTGACGTTCGACTCGATCATCTCGTGATAGAGGTCGTTGCCCTCACGCGTGCGCTCGCCAACACCGGCAAACACCGAATAGCCACCGTGGGCCTTGGCGACGTTGTTGATCAACTCCATGATCAGCACCGTCTTGCCAACGCCCGCACCGCCGAAGAGTCCAATCTTTCCCCCCTTTGCGTATGGCGCCAGCAGGTCGACCACCTTGATGCCGGTAACGAGGATCTCCGATTCCGTCGCCTGATCCTGGAAGCTTGGCGCGGGCTGGTGGATGGCGCGTCGCTTATCTGCCTCAATGGCGCCGGCCTCATCCACCGGCTCACCAATCACGTTCATGATGCGCCCGAGCGTGCCGTCGCCGACAGGCACCGAAATCGGCGCGCCGGTGTCGGTCACGTCCTGGCCACGCACGAGACCTTCGGTGGAGTCCATGGCGATGGTGCGCACGGTGTTCTCACCAAGGTGTTGCGCCACCTCGAGCACAAGGCGCACCCCGTGGTTCTCGGTCTCGAGGGCGCTCAAGATCTCGGGCAAATGCTCGTCGAACTGCACGTCGACGACGGCGCCCGTGACCTGGCGAATGCGACCAACTGTTTTTGCCATTTTGCGTTCCTTGTACCCTTAAGTCGTGGTGCTCAAAGCGCCTCGGCGCCCGAAATGATTTCAATGAGCTCTTTGGTGATGTTGGCCTGACGCTGGCGGTTATACTGAAGCGTCAGTTTATCGATCATCTCGCCAGCGTTGCGCGTCGCGGCGTCCATCGCGCTCATTTGCGCGCCATAGAACGAGGCCAGGTTTTCCAGAAGCCCGCGAAAGATCTGAGTCGAGACGTTGAGATTGATGAGATAACCGAGCACCTCTTCGTCGCTTGGCTCGTACTCGTGAACGGCCTCTGCGCCAGCCGCTTGATCAGCGCCGGTATCCTCGGGAATCTTTGCCGGTATGAGCTGCAGCGCCGTCGGTATCTGCGATATGACCGACTTGAACTCGGCAAAGTAGATAGTTGCCACGTCGAATTCGCCTGCCTCGAACAGGGCAAATACCTTGCTGGCGATATCGTCGGCGTGAGTGAATGTCAGTTGGCGCACGCCGCGTAAGTCGAGGCGATCCAAGTAGCGGTCCTCATATTCCCTGCGTAAGGCCTCTGCGCCCTTGCGACCGACCATAAGGAATTTGACCGTCTTGCCTTCCGAGAGCAGCCGCTGCGCATTGTTGCGGGCAAGCTTTGCAATGTTTGCGTTGAACCCACCGGCAAGCCCACGCTCGCCGGTCATGACAACGAGCAAGTGGACATCGTCCTTTCCAGTGCCAACGAGCAGCGGAGAGACGCCGCGCTTGTCGGGGATGCGACGGCCCAGGCTCGCCATTAAATGATCCATGCGCTCAGCATAAGGACGCGCGGCTGTCGCCGCCTCCTGAGCGCGGCGTAGCTTCGCAGCTGCCACCATCTGCATCGCCTTGGTGATCTTGCGTGTCGCCTTAACCGACGAGATGCGATTTCTAAGGTCTTTTAAGTTCGGCATGTGGCCGCCGTTTCCTTAGTTCTTGTCGTTGCGCGCTTTATGCCGTGAAGCCCTTGGAGAATTTGTCGAGGAAGGCGACGAGTTTCTTCTCCGTTTCCTCCGACAATACCTTTTCTGTGCGGATGGCTTCGAGAATGTCCTGGCCCTGGTCGCGCAGCATGCGCAAGAGATCTTCTTCGAACTTGTTCACCGACGTCACCTCGATCGGATCGAGGTAGCCGCGCGTGCCCGAAAAGATCACGCAGACCTGTTCCTCCATCTTCAGCGGTGAGAACTGCGGTTGCTTCAAGAGCTCGGTGAGACGCGCACCACGCGCAAGCATCTTTTGAGTGGCGGCATCAAGATCAGATCCGAACTGCGCAAACGCCGCCATCTCGCGGTACTGCGCCAGTTCGCCTTTGATCTTGCCGGCCACCTGCTTCATCGCCTTGGTTTGCGCTGAAGAACCGACGCGCGACACTGAAAGGCCGACGTTCACGGCCGGGCGGATACCCTGGTAGAAAAGGTCGGTTTCCAAGAAGATCTGCCCGTCGGTGATCGAGATGACGTTTGTAGGAATGTAGGCGGAAACGTCGTTCGCCTGCGTCTCGATAACGGGCAATGCAGTAAGTGAGCCAGAGCCGTTGTCCTCGTTGAGCTTTGCAGCGCGCTCAAGCAAGCGCGAGTGGAGATAGAACACGTCGCCCGGGTAGGCTTCGCGGCCCGGGGGGCGGCGCAGAAGCAGCGACATCTGGCGGTAAGCAACGGCCTGTTTCGACAGATCATCATATGAGATCAGAGCGTGCATGCCATTGTCGCGGAAATATTCGCCCATGGTGGCGCCAGTAAATGGTGCCAGGAACTGCATTGGTGCTGGATCAGATGCAGTTGCAGCAATGATGATTGAATATTCAAGAGCACCGTTTTCTTCTAGCACTTTAACAAATTGCGCAACAGTTGAGCGCTTCTGGCCGATGGCCACATAGATTGTGTAAAGCTTTTCGCTCTCATTGTCTGACTGATTGAGAGGCTTTTGATTAAGCATGGTGTCGAGGATAATCGCCGTCTTACCTGTTTG
>Ga0209633_10005986_pt1 | contig 10512 bp, 14 predicted proteins | sample Cruoilmetagenom1_FD_187290 | JGI IMG/M metagenome (GOLD analysis project Ga0209633, IMG submission 187290) | Oil polluted marine microbial communities from Coal Oil Point, Santa Barbara, California, USA - Sample 1 (SPAdes) (version 2) | ecosystem: Environmental > Aquatic > Marine > Oil seeps ... | reverse complement strand
GCCTTCAGCAAGTCGACTTTTCCTTCCAGCCCCTGAAACTTTCCTTCCAGCGCTCTCACGCTCGCAGTGACCTCATCCAACCGTCCATCGAGATGGTTGATGTGATTGTATTGGGACTTGAGCAGCAAGGTGTTGATATCATCATTGCTCAGCCCTTCCCCACGGGAAAAGCGCTCCTCGATCTCTTTGACCTTGGGAGTGATCATTTCGATCAATAGATCATCGACGTTCGTCTTAGACATGTTTCACTGCCGATTTTCGATTATTGTGTGCAGTTCGCCAATAGTATAGGTGGAAATTCCAGCGAGCGATAGTTGGCGATAGTTGGCGATGGTGGTGTCGTGGCTCGCGGGGCACGTGTTGAATCGAGCATCATTACTCGCCGCGTGCGTAGTGCCATCGGGCACCGATCAAGCTCAGGGTCAAATCTTGACGCATGCACAAAAGTTCACCGTGGTCGTTGACGGTTTTCCGGTGCATGGGAAACTCAATGTTTCCTAGCGCCAAGGCTCCGCCTCGGCGGCCTACTTTAGCGGCTCTGCCACACCCCGCCGTTCGACAAGAGACTCAGCTCGAACTACCGGACGGGGCCCCCCTGCCCCTTCCAATTCGATCACTTGACGTGCCTCTTCAACCAGCGGTGCAGATCATCCGGGCCGGAAAATCCAGCAGCGCTTCGCCCAAGGCTTCAAGCTTTAGTATACTCAAACCCCGGATACGCTCGGCAACATCCGAATTCAGCGGGCCAAAACGGCGGGTGAGTAGGCGCACAATCAATCTTGCTTCCCCTTTGAGTTCACCCTTCAGTTCACCTTCCGCGAACACATCCTGATAAAATCTGGTCTGCTTCAGTTCAACATCATTGATATTCAACATCTTCTGTATCTCCCCGCGATCGAGTTGCGGTAATTTATAGACCATAATCGTTTCAATCAGATCCAGCATCCGATGCTTCCATTGTACATCAGCTGGCTTTTCCCGAACCCGCTCGACCAGGCTGAAGGCCCGCGCAGCCGCTTTTGTCTCTTCGATTGCAATCAGCTGCAGCAGGTTGATTCCGATCTCATCCGTTCGTTGCTCCGCGATATCTTCAAGGTAGATGCGATGGACCCGGCTGCTTTCCAGCAGCACATCGTAATGCCCGATGTGGTTATGCTCCGTCTGCCTGTCCGGATAGATGACCACCGACTGCCATGGATTTTTCGGTTTGTGGTGGCGTAAATAGAGAAAGATTTCACTGAAGAAGCGACTGTAGAACTCTTTGTCCGATTGAAACTGAACTTCGATAAACAGAATGGGCAGCGCCGGATTTGTGCTCGGCGGAAACAGAATGCCGTCCAGTCGAAAAGCCGTCTGCTTGACCTCTTCCGAACCAAATCGATAGGCATCTGCATTCGGTACGTCCAATCCAATCAGATCGAACGCCAAAGCCGGCAGTTGCTGAAACAGGCGGTAAAAAAGACTGTCGGTTTTCACAGTGTCGCTTGTTTCATTTGACCATTTTCGCAGACAATCTCGAAAGATTGCGAGGGTTGTCCGGTTGTTTGACGCGACCACGGGGTCGCGTCTTGCAACGTGCGCTAACAGCATTCGCTACAGTCGTTGGCACTATTCCGAGCAATGAAGTCGTATGCCGCCTCATAGCGAATCCCTTTTCCATGTGTGCCTGCGGACGGAAAGAAGAATTCGGGAAGATCACGTTTCGCAATACCAGGACTTTTCCAGCGTCGAGGCGCCGGAATATGAAGCGGCCACTACGCTGACGGAAGACGCAATCGGCCGGGCACTCTTATCGCGTCCAGATCCATTCGCGTCAGTGCATACTCTCGTATTCTGTTGTATGTTTCAATCAGCAAGCGACTGTACTCTTTTGCAAGCAGCAGGTCTTCGGTAAATCTTTCTGCCTGTTCCATATATTCATGGATCAGTCGGTTGCGCAGGTATCTTGCCGCCAGCCACTGCTCGGCGCTTTCGAGTACATCAAGGCGCTCAGCACGGTTCAAGGTCTCGATTTGACTACCGGGTACCTCCGCCAGTACGGTGAGCCAGCGTGGAAGCAGTTTTCCGCCCATTGTGTCCTGCATGCGGCCGAATCGCGACAGGTAGGCCTCCAGGCGCTCCGCCAGCTCGGGACGCGTCTCCAGCTTTTCCGTCCATTCCACATCGATCGGTTCAGAATAGAGACGGCCCCAGCTGTATGCGAGGTGTTTCCCTTCCCGGTAAACGATTTCCAACGTCTGCAGAAAACGCTCGGCCGCCAGTGTTCTTCCGTTCGGCATCACAGTTTGATCCCTCGCCGCAGGGCCTCGGTGTGGATGGTGCCGGGCGGGATCGAGGGGTCGAGTAGCAGCACATCGATTGGCTGGTCGCCCAGTCGTCGTTGCAACCTGGCCACCAAAGCCACCACTGCGCGTTCACTCTGCTCAATTGGCCTGTCGAGCCGGATCAAAAGGTCGATATCGCCACCTCTTGCCTGGTCATCGATCCTGGAGCCAAAGAGCCACACGTCGGCTTGCGGGCCGAAAAGCTCGGCGACTGTTGTCCGAATCACCTTTTGCTGATACTTGTTTAATCGCATGCGTCCGGCGCCATGTCTTGCGGAAGAGGAAAAGGTCGCACAATAGGGGTCGCGTCTTGCATCGTGCACTAACAGCATTCACCCTATCGTCGGCGCTATGCACCATTCCGGGCAATCCCGCCCCGCCGGGTCACCCTTTCTTGAACACCGCTTCAATGTCGCCGGCAAACACGCGCCGTTCGCCCGGCTTTCGAGCATCGCTACGATCGCTGTTCCCCGTCAGGCTCCCGCCGAAGCAGTCCTTCAAGCGTTTGGGCGTCGAAAATACGGCTTCCCCGACCATGCTTCGATTTGAGCGGTGTCAGCTTGCTCAAGGCGCGTCACGGCCTACTGCGGGAGGCTTCCATAGCGGGCAGTATAGGTGCTTTAACGAAAGAAATGGGGTCACGTCTTGAAGAGTGCATTAACATTCGTCCGTTAGCTGGCATTACTCTGGAACAAACTCCGATTGCCGGTTTGCGACTTGTGGGCTTTTGCTGACGCGAAGGCTTTGTCTCGACGCCAGCTGGGATCAAGGTTCGTTCGGATGACGGTTGTTCGGCTCGAGAAGCCCGCAAACAGATCAGCACCGTCTATTTCTATGCTACAGGACATCATTCAATACGCTGTAATTCCGGCAGGTTCATTTGGTGAACATGTCCGCCAGTTTCAGCACCGTCACGATCAATGCGATCATCCCTATCGACCAGCGCATGTTGGTATTAATGGCCTGAGAAATTTTCAGTTCAATATTTTTTTCGAAGGCATCCAACTTGCCCTCGAAGGCATCAAACCGCCCATCGAAGGCGTCCAACCGCCCATTGACTTCCGCCTTCAGCACATCGAATTTTCCTTCCAATCCTTGAAACTTTCCTTCCAGCCCCTGAAACTTTCCTTCCAGCGCTCTCACGCTCGCAGTGACCTCATCCAACCGTCCATCGAGATGGTTGATGTGATTGTATTGGGACTTGAGCAGCAAGGTGTTGATGTCCTCATTGCTCAGTCCTTCCCCACGGGAAAAGCGCTCCTCGATCTCCTTGACCTTGGGAGTGATCATTTCGATCAATAGATCATCGACGTTAGTCTTAGACATGTTTCACTGCCGATTTTCGATTGTTGTGTGCAGTTCGCCAATAGTATAGGTGGAAACTCTAGCGAGCGATAGTTGGCGATGGTGGTGTCGTGGCTCGCGGGTCACGTGTTGAATCGAGCATCATTACTCGCCGCGTGCGTAGTGCCATCGGGCACCGATCAAGCTCAGGGTCAGCACTGTCACGATCAATACGATCATCCCTATCGACCAGCGCATGTTGGTATTAATAGCCTGAGAAATTTTCAGTTCAATATTTTTTTCGAAGGCATCCAAGTTGCCCTCGAAGGCATCAAACCGCCCATCGAAGGCAGCCAACCGCCCGTTGACTTCCGCCTTCAGCACATCGAATTTTCCTTCCAACCCTTGAAACTTTCCTTCCAGCGCTCTCACGCTCGCAGTGACCTCATCCAACCGTCCATCGAGATGGTTGATGTGATTGTATTGGGACTTGAGCAGTAAGGTGTTGATGTCCTCATTGCTCAGTCCTTCCCCACGAGAAAAGCGCTCCTCGATCTCCTTGACCTTGGGAGTGATCATTTCGATCAATCGATCATCGACGTTCGTCTTAGGCATGTTTCTCTGTCGATATTCGATTTGTGTGTCCTATTCATCAGTATAGGTGGAAATTCCAGCGAGCGACAGTGGACGATGGTGCACTCGTGGCTCACGGCACGCGAATTGATTTGAACGCGTTGCTCTCCGCAAGACTAATCCGTTTTCAGGTTGCCTTCAAGATTAACGAACTTCGACTTATTTGGGCACCGAGGCTGCGTTTTGCACGGCCGCTTCGCAACCACCAGCACAGCGCGTGTCGGCAAAACCAATGCTTCATTCGTGAAGCACCAGCATCTCACGACCAATCTCAACAAATCGACATTGCTCAAATGCCTTGACGATCGCGTTCAAGTTGATCTTAATTATTTTTTCAAGCTCCGTATTGTCGATGTTTCCTGTGGAGACCAACAGCAAACTGGCAGGCTTTCCGCGTATGAAAAACGACTGGACGAAGTCGTCGTCTTTTGTCACAACGGTCCGGCTCTCTTGCTTTGCTATCTCTAAAATCTCATCATCGGAAGTACGGTTTCCCCGAGGAAGGTCAAGAGTGTGTTTTGCCTCGTGGTCGGCGGCTGCAAGCCATACACAGAACTTTCGAGGCAATTGAGCATCGACAAGAAACCTCATGCTGCCGGTCGATCAATCCGCTTGACGTGCATCAGTCGCGCAGCATACGCAAGAGCTGCAAGAATATCTTCTCGTTCGAGGTCTTCATAATCGGAAAGAATGTCTTCGATGGTCATGCCCCCGGCAAGCCACTCCAAAACATTCTCGACGGGATAGCGCAACCCCCTTATGCAAGGCTTGCCATGGCAGATCGCCGGATCAATGGTGATGCGTTCAGTAATGTCCATTAAGATTTTCTGAGGAGCTTCGTTCGTATGCCAATCCTTCAATTCAAGGAGACTTGAAAGAGGCCGTTCTCCATGGCACAGGAAATTCAACACGATACGATCCGGCCGCGTTACTTGATAAACATATCCGCCAGTTTCAGCACTGTCACGATCAACGCAATCATGCCGATCGACCAGCACATGTTCGTGTTTATGGCCTGCGCAATCGTGAGTTCAAGGTTTTTTTCATAAGGCGTCCAGCCGCCCATTGACCTCAGCCTGCAACAGGTCGAATTTACCTTCCAGTCCTTGAAACTTTCCCTCCAACCCCTGAAACTTTCCTTCCACCGTCCTCACGTTCGCAGTGACCTCATCCAGCCGCCCATCCAAGTGGTTGATGTGATTGTATTGAGACTTGAGCAGCGGGGTGTTGACATCCTCGTTGCTCAATCCTTCACCACGAGAAAAGCGCTATTCGATCTCTGTGACCTTGGGAGTGATCATTTGGATCAATCGATCATCGACGTTCGTCTTAGGCATGTTTCTCTGCCGATATTCGATTTATGTGTTCTGCTCCTCAATAGTATAGGTGGAAATTCCAGCGAGCGACAGTGGACGATGCAACCGTGGCTCGCGGGTTACGCATTGATTCGTGCATTATTGTTCGCCGCAGGCGTTGCCAGATCATAACCCTGAGCGACGGTTTTCGACTTGCGGGCTTTTGCCAGCAGCGAAACCGAGCATCTGCCCTTCGGTCTTGCCGCTCCGCCGCGAATAACCGGCAAAAGCCGTCGAGAAAAGACGAGTGGTCGCGCGATGCTTGGTACGCGGCGGAGCCGCTGACATCGAGCACCGAGGCGGAGCCTTGGCGCCAGGCGCATCTCTTTTTTCTGGTGCCGAGGCTCTGTCTCAATTCTGTTGACTTAAGCCCTCTCCAGCGGGAGAGGGTTGGGTGAGGGGGGCGATAAATAAAGGAACTCAACCATTTCGATTCCCTCATCCCAGGAGCAAAAGGGTCGCGTCTTGCATCGTGCACTAACAGGATGGCAAAAGGGTCGCATCTTGCATCGTGCACTAACAGCATTCACCCTAATCGTCGGCGCTTATGCACCATTCCGGGCAATCCCGCCTCACCGGTCCACTCTTCCTTAAACACCGTTTCAAGGTCTTCGGCAAACAGGCGCCGTTCCGCTCAGCTTTCGAGCATCGCTACGATCGCTATTCCCGGCCGGACTCCCGGCGAAGCAGCTCCTCTAGTGTTCGGGCGTTGAAAATGCGTTCCGACCATGCTTCGAGCTGGGCGGTGTCAGCTTGCTCAAGGCGCGTCACGGCCCACTGCCGTAGCGCCGGAGTATCAGCCGCTTCAGTACCGTGACTTCGCCTTCTTGCATGCCCTTTTGCTCTCCTTGTTCCATTCCTTGCCGCTTCCATTCGCGAACCCAATCTTTGACCGCCTCTTCCAACATGTTCTCTACCTCTTGAGCTCGGTTGCTTCCGGGATTCTACACCAGGAATGCGGCCGGGCTGCTGGTTTGGATTGCGCGGAAAGCTTACGCCCTTTCTTGTAAACGAGCGATACCGGGATGTAAGCAGGCGCCATCGTTGCGGTTCACGCCGACAAATACCGCTTGAGGGTCTGTTTGACGCGCGGCGGCATTGTTGAAACCACCTTGCCACGAACGGCATGGATGATACGCCAGAGCCAGATTGCATACGTTTTATCCAACGTCCATAAAAGGTACGGAAAGAACAGGGCCTTTTCCCAAAACCGGGCGCGAAGCCGCCAGAAATCCTTGATAAAGACTGCTCCCAATGCGCGGCAATCTCGAGTTGAGTCATCGCTTCCGGTGATTCGCTCCATGTAGGTCGAATCTCTTTGAAGGATTTCCCTGCGGACGTAAAGCGGGAGGTTCTCCCGGTGGAACGGTCCATAGAACAGCAGATGAGAAAGGATCACATAGTCGCAGCCCGCCACCGGGACGATGTCGACATCGGCGAGAACCGTTCTTCGTATGACACCGCAGACCGCAGTGCATTCAGGCGCTCCGTTGGATGCTCTTACATACCGTACCCACGGGGAGACATCAAAGCCGTCGAAGGAAGAGCCGTCGGTGATATTGGTAGGCCGGCCGTTTTCTTCGATCCATAGCAGCCACGGCTTCTGCTGAGACGTCAGCGGCTGGTCATTGCCATCGATCCATTCCGTATAGGAATAGGATAAAGAATAGCCGGGATTGTCGTCCAAAGCTGCCAGGTGCCTCTCCAGAAGCTCCGGGTGCAACAGGTCATGGGCGCCCAGCCACATGAAATATTCGCTGTCGGACTGTTGAAGAAGAAAATTGAAGTTGGCCGCGGCGCCGCAATTGCTCTCTTGCCGAACGTAAACAAAGCGGGCGTCACCAGCACAGACGCGCCTGCAGATTTCACCGGTCCGGTCGCTCGAGGCGTTGTCCGATATGACCGCGAGAAAATCCGGGCAGGATTGATCTTGCAGCGATTTCAGTGTCGCCTCGATGAAACGTTCTTCATTGTGGGCAGGGACGCCGATCACAATCTCGGGATGATAAAATCGATCTCTCTTCACAAGAGTGGCATGTTTTGATTCGCCTCTCATATTGATTCTCGCTTCAGGAAAGCCGCCCGGGGACGGTGATCAAGGAAAGCAATTCAGATCGCCGATAATCGAAAAAAGTGACTGGCATTCTTATCCGTGCGGTTTATTTTGCCCTTGCTGTCCCGGCGTAACCGTTCAGACCCCCTCTAGAATTTTGCCAGTTTTTGCAACTACGGAACAAACTATCAATAACTTACGGCAGTTTTTCAAGAAAAATGCCGATTTTTGAGTGGGGGGTCTGAACGGTTACGTCCCGGCCGCTTCCGATAGCCGTCCGGGGCCACGGTGATGAGGAGCTTGTAGTCGATGTCGTGGTCGATGTCAAAGTGCAGGGGTGCGCCGTCGGCGGCGATGCGGCCGGGTTCGGCTAGGTTACGCACGTATTCATGGACGGCGGTCTTCGGGTTGTTTCCCTTTCCCCAGGGCCGGTCGGGAAACAGATCGTCCGGTAGATCCTCGATGATGGTATCGAACACCACGCAGTAGCTTCCCGGAGTGACCAGCGGCGCGTAGGCTTCCAGTTCGGCCAGAACGTGATCGTGGGTGTGGTTGGAGTCGAGGCAGGCGAGGATGCGCTGGTAATTTTTTTTGATCGGGGCTTTGCCGAATAACAGATTGCTAATCACAGTCCGCACCGAAACCAGAGGATTCCACTGGCAGCGATTTGCCAAGCTCAAGCACGGGATACTCGGATTTCAATTTAGTGCTGACAATGCTCAACATAGCATGCAAATCGCTTACCGATTCAAAAGCCAAATTCAATTGAGCAGCATTTTTGTCAGGGTCATCTGGATAGTCGTGCGCAAATTTGTTGCGAATGCTACGAACCGTCTGCCACTTCTCAACACTGTCAATGAAACCGAGTTTTTCCAGCCTATTGAGCTTGTCAAGCATCGGACGATCTTCGAATTGCTCTGTCAGATATTGCAAAATTGCAGGGAACAAACGACTGCCCATCGTATCCTGCAATTTGGTGTAGCGCAGAATAAATTGATCCACATCCTGCACCTGCTCATCGGAAAGAGTTGCATAGGTCTCGCCAGTTAGCGGCCAGAATGTTTGGATAGACGACATGGCATGAAACAAATGATAAACATGCCGTTCACACTCGCGCCATGCATCTTGTAACCGCAGTAATGGAATATCATCACTCATAATCGAATGCCCGTTTGTTTAGCAATGCTAAAAATGGGCGGGGTGTAATGACGTGTTGGATAATCTACCAGCACATCTATTTTCCGTTCCCCCAGTTTCATTTTTAGTTTCGTCAAAAAAGCCAGCTCCGCCCGTACAATTGCGGCAACATCGGTTTCCCTTGTTTCAATCAGCAAATCAATATCCCCACCCCGTTTATTGTCATCGACCCGGGAGCCAAACAGCCAAATACTCGCAGCGTCCCCAAAGCTTTCGACGACAGCAGAACGAATAAGGGATTGCTGATCTGGTGTTAATCTCATGACCTAACCCTTTTCAAATAGCCATCAAGGGCAACGGTAATCAGCAATTTATTGTGTATTTCCGTATCAATTCCAAACTCAGAATGAGTTTTTAAATATTCCCATACCGCAGTTTTTGGATTATGACCTTTTCCCCACGGACGATCCGGGAACATGTCGGCGGGCATGTCTTCGATGACGGTGTCGAAGACAACGCAGTAGCTGCCAATGGATGTGAGAGGCGCATAGGCTTCCAGTTCAGCCAGGACGTGGTCGTGGGTGTGGTTGGAGTCGAGGCAGACGAGGATGCGCCGGTAATCGCTCGCAATCGCATGAACCCGGTCGATTACCTCATGCGAAATGGAGGAACCCTGGATCATGTCGATCCGGTGGGCCATGGGGTTGGCTTCGATGGCGGCGCGGTTGTGGGCGCGGATGTCGATGTCGATGCCGAGCACCCGACGCCTTGGCTGACGCGGATCGAGCATTGCGCCCGCCTCGGCGGCCTCGGCATACGCAAAGCAAAGGGGCCGCGTCTTGCATCGTGCACTAACAGCATTCACCCTAATCGTCGGGGCTATGCACCATTCCGGGCAACCCCGCCTCGCCGGTTCACTCTTCCTTAAACACCACTTCAAGGTCTCCGGCAAACAGAACACGTTCCGCCCACTCTTCCAGCGTCGCCGTGTCGGCCTGCTCCAGCTTCGCTTCGACCCATTCGGGCAGCGCTGCCCCGAAACGCCGGTTCAGCAAGCGATGCAGCAGCTGCTTAGCCTCCTTCTGCTCTCCTTCCAGGCGGCCTTCTCGATGGCCTTTACGAATGCCGATGCGTTCTACACTGGTAACATAAGGCATCTTTCCACCCTCTTCATAGGTTTTCAATTTGTTCCATAGACGTTCTTCCAACTCTTCTGGCAACGCCAACAGCCAGTCGATGAACCGGAACATTTCCAAAATCTCCTGCCGCTCGTAGCCGCGCCGGTAGAGACTCTTGACCAGGCGCAGTTTCCAGGCATAACGTTTGTCAATGTCGGTTGCCGTCTCCAGCGCCTTCAGGTGGGCCAGGGTCATTACCACAAAAGGATTGGCGTCGGTCTCCAAAGTCGCTTGCCGGCTCCGGTAGTGCAATAGCTTGATCACCGGAAACCGCAGGGTCGCCTCGCAGCCCCGCAACTCCCGCCGATAACCGTCCGGCCACCAGTTGGCCCGGTCATCGGCCAATACCACCAAGCTGGCGAGCGGCCGCCGATAGCGGTCGTACAGACGATAATAGTAAGTATACATCCGTTCGGCAAAGCCGCTTTCATATTGTCCCTGAATTTCGATATGGACCAGAACCCACACCTCCTCGCCGTCCTTGCGCCACACCTTGACCAGTTTATCCGCCAGACGACGCCCGATTTCGGCATCCCGCACCACCTGCT
>Ga0209633_10005985_pt1 | contig 10512 bp, 10 predicted proteins | sample Cruoilmetagenom1_FD_187290 | JGI IMG/M metagenome (GOLD analysis project Ga0209633, IMG submission 187290) | Oil polluted marine microbial communities from Coal Oil Point, Santa Barbara, California, USA - Sample 1 (SPAdes) (version 2) | ecosystem: Environmental > Aquatic > Marine > Oil seeps ... | reverse complement strand
GCTTTTTAATGGCCAAATACTCGAATATCCAATCAGGTGGGTAGAAGCTCTTCCAGGAGATACGATTAATATTAGCCTTCAAACAATTGGGTTTAACACATACGAATATTTTAGAACATTAAATGATGCTTTGAGCAGCAGCGGAATGGGAAGTACTCCCTACAACCCTGTTACTAACCTCAGCAACAATGCCCTTGGCTATTTCGGAGCATATGCCGCCGATAGCAAAACTATAGTTTTGGATTTTTAAACCTAGTGTTAAGTCATTTGTCAAGTGACGCATTATATTTTCATTTTCTCACAAAAAATTTAAGAACTAATTCCTAATTTATCTAAACAAATCCAAATTTTCAATTTCTAAACTTAAATCACAAATATTGATGGTTTTAGGTTTAGATATTTTTAATTATTTAGAGCAATTAGACATTAGACAAATTAGATCAATTTAGAATTGGTATACAAAAATTAACTTTATATACTTGACTTAACACTAGCCTGATTAATTCATGAATTATTTTTTTACCTTTGGCATTAGATATTAGAAGTTTCCTTTCAAGACAAAGTAATGCTGAAATCAACTTTGGCTATATTATTTCTGGTGCTTTCTATTCTTGTGAAAGCTCAATACGAAAATACAAATGCCATTATTGATCTTTCGATTGATAATGATATTGTTTTTCGTAGAGACAGATATTATTCCAGCGGTATTACACTTAAAGTATATACACCGTGGTTGGAGAAATCGCCAATTAAAAATATACTCCTTCCCAGTGGAAATGGTGAAATAACTTACTGTGCATTAAGCATAACTCATAATATGTACACCCCTGAACGAACATTAACTCCTGCCACTCAGTATACTGACCACCCTTATGCTACTTATTTGTTACTTGGTTATAGTAATCTGTCGTTCAACAAAAAAAAACGGATTAAAAAAACTTCAGGTATTGAATTGGGTTTAATTGGTTCATTGGCTGGTGGTGAGTTTATACAAAACAAATTACACGAAAACATTTCTATAGCAACACCTTCTGAAGGTTGGCATAACCAAATACAAAATGATATTTGCTTACAATACAACGCTACAATTGAAAAAGGCTTGGTTAATTTACCCTGGATTGAACTCAACGCATTTGTTAGTGGTACTCTTGGTGTACCACACACCGAAGCCAACATTGGGAGCTATTTAAGAATTGGCTTATTTAATGATTATTTCCGTGGGATATCAGTTGATGTATCATCTGGTTGGCAAGCCTGGGTTTTTTGTAGTGGATCAATATATCTGGTAAATTATAATGCCACATTACAAGGGGGGTTTTATAACAAAAACAATGTTCACACTATTAACACCATAAATAACTCATTATATCATGCTAAGTTTGGTGCAGTAGTCCAATTTAAAAGATTTAGTGCTGAATATGGGATAGAAGTACGTTCACCAGAATTTTCAACTGCTTATTGGCACAGGTGGGGACATCTTAATATAACTTTTGCATTTTAACTAATTCTTAACGCAACGTACACTTTGTCCCGTTCCTTCATAGTCAGTGTCTCTACGTACTCCATTATTAAAATAAACAACACCGCGATACCAAGCAAAAAGATCACTAAATTCCGTACTTGTCCACCAATATGTTCCTATTCCTAGCTGTCCAAATCCTCCCTGGGCAAATCTAAAACCTCCCGGGAATGCAAAAAAACCACTAGAATTAGTTCCATTACCATTTTCGAACCAACCACTGGTTGATTTTAATTGCTTGCCTTGATCAGTACCACGAAAGTCAGTACTATCGGTTGCACTCTGGCTCATGCCAAGATGCATTTCCATTTGTTTCCATTCTTCATCTGTGGGCAAATGCCAACCTATAGGACAAATTCCCTGAACTCCCGGTTGAGTTGAATATTGCATCATCTCATCCCATTGATACAGTCCTCCAAAAATATCACAATTTGCCAAATCATCATTCTGACAATATTTTTCAATTGTTCCATTATCCTCCATATTCTGAAGGCCACTAATATATGTTCCAACTCTTAAGTTTTCTTTCATCCAACACTGAGTACCCAACAATACAGTATTATAAACATTACCATCAATATCAGTAACTGTAGGAGTCCCGGGGCATGGTTCTCCACTACCACCACCACTACTAACATTAATTAAGTTAGTTTTAGTTTGAGTATCTGTACCATATTCATTTGTTACAGTAAGTGTAACCGAATAAAAACCATTTATATTATATGTATGAGTTGTATTTTGTTGAGTACTACTATTCCCATCACCAAAATCCCATTGCCAGGTTGTTGGATCATTTGTTGAATGATCAGTAAAACTAACCAACAAAGGTGCTGAACCACTAGTAGGATTAGCAGTGAAATTAGAATTGGGCGCTTCTTCACCACCACCACCTCCTCCATCAGTAATTACAACAATAATCTCATCAGAAGTAATCCCTCCGATGTTGTCAACACATGTTGCCTTTATGGTATTATCTCCAATACTTTCGTTAGAAGTGTTCCAATCAAAATTATATGGAAAACTATTAATAGAGCTTTGACCAACTCCATTTATAAAGAAGCGCACTTCAGCTACACTACCATCATTGTCATTAGCTTCCACGCTAATAATTACCGTTTCGCCCTTTGCTATTTCTTGTCCTTCCGAAGGAGATGTAATAATACAAACAGGAAGTTGATTAGAATTCGTTTCTTCCTTACAACAAGAAGAAATCGTGATGATTATTGCTAAAATCATCATCCAGCCTAAATATAATATTGTTCTTTTCATCGCTTTGTTGACAAAGGTATAATTAATCAAGATTTTTTCAAAGATATGACTTTTAATAATTTTAAAGATATTTGCAGTGGCTTATTACTAAAAACAACTGGCATAAAAATAAAATATAATGAAATCAAAAAAGAAAAAAGCTTTTTATAAGACCGAAAATCAGGAAAAAAAACAACAATTTCCAAACAAAAAGTTACAAGTTGAAGATACACCACAAAAGAGTAATAGCAAAGACGACTCAAATACTATAAAGCTTACAAGGTTAAATAAATATATTGCTGATGCGGGAATTTGCTCACGTAGGGAAGCAGATAAACTTATAGGAAAAGGAGAAATATTTATTAATGGAAAAGTAGTTACCGAGCTTGGCACTAAGGTAAACCCTGACGATGAAGTAATGTACAATGGCAAAAAGTTACGAAGTGAAAAACTCCGGTATTTGTTGCTTAACAAACCAAAAGGATTTATAACAACATCTGACGATCCACAACAAAGGCGTACAGTTATGAATTTAGTCGAAAAAGCATGCCCTGAAAGAATTTATTCGGTTGGTCGACTAGATCGTAACACAACAGGTTTATTATTATTTACCAATGATGGAGAATTAACAACACGCTTAACTCATCCGAAACATGGAGTGAAAAAACTGTATCACGTTGTACTCGACAAGCCATTATTAAAAAATGATTTAATAAAAATACTTGATGGCGTTGAACTTGAAGATGGCACAATTAAACCAGATAAAATAAACTGGGTAACTGATGAACCCGACAAAAGAAATGTTGGAATAGAGTTACATTCCGGCAAAAACAGAATTGTAAGAAGAATATTTGAGCAGGTTGGTTATGAAGTTATTAGGCTTGATAGGGTTATATTTGCAGGTTTAACAAAAAAAGATCTTCCAAGAGGTAAATGGAGATTCCTGGAAGAAAGAGAGGTAAATATATTGAAGATGATTTGAGATGAGTACGAAGTCAGGAGTCGGAAGTCGGAAGTTTAATATCTTCGAACTTCTGGCTTCCAACTCAAATATTTTTCTACCTTTGATGTTTCAACTTAAAAATTTAAGCTATGCATAATGAATTTCAAGATTTTGACAGTATCGGATCAGGTTCTTGGTTATTTATCATTTTTATAATTATTTTTTATATATACGTTTACTGGCGTATTTTTGAGAAAGCAGGTAAGCCTGGTTGGGCAGCAATAATTCCTATTTACAACACACTTATATTATTAGAGGTTGTGGGAAAACCCTGGTGGTGGCTACTTTTATTTTTAATCCCGGGTGTTAACTTAATATTTACTATTTGGATGACAAACCTCCTGTCGTTAAGCTTCGGGAAAGGTGTAGGCTTTACAATTGGGCTATTATTACTTAGTTTCATCTTTTATCCTATCCTTGCATTTAGCAATGCAGAATACAAAGGTCCGGCTGGTATTCAGGCATAAGTTAGTTGGGATATTATTCAACTTTAGATATTAGATATCCACATCTGAGTAACATTATATTTATCTATGAAACAGAAAGTTAAAGATCTGCTCCATATATTAGTAATTTATATTATTGCATTAATTGCAGCAATACTAACATTAAAATATGTTCCTATTGCTAACATATTATGGAAAACTGCCTTAGCTGATTTTGTTGCTACAGTTATTGTATTCTTATTTAGCTTTAAATATAGAAATTCAAGTATCTACGACCCTTATTGGAGTACTGCCCCTGTTTTTATTGTGATATATTGGCTTTTTAACTCAGGACAAACAGGTTTTTATTACAAAATTTTATGGGTGATAGTTGTTATTTGGGGCACACGCTTAACATGGAATTGGATATTGAGATGGGATGGTTTTGAAGATGAAGATTGGCGATATGTTAATATTAAAAACAAGACAGGCAAACTATATTGGTCTTCCAGTTTCTTAGCAATACATATGCTACCAACTATATTTGTGTTTTTAGGGTTAACTCCTTTATTTTACGCTTTTAACTCTTCAGTTGATTCGCCAAATTCGTGGTTAACTGTATTAGCTGTTGTTTTCACGATGGGTGGTATATACCTTGAAAAAACTGCTGATGATACATTGCGAAGACATATTAAATCAGGAGATAGTGATACTAAAAAGTTGCAAAGAGGAGTTTGGACATTAATTAAATATCCAAACTATGCCGGTGAAATTTTATTCTGGTGGGGGCTTTATTTTATGTCTATTGCTGTTGATATATCTTTATGGTGGACAATATTTGGTCCCATATCAATCAATCTGCTATTTGTTTTTGTCAGTATTCCCATGATGAAAAAAAGGCTTGCACATAAAGTTTATTAGTTAAAAATGATATCATAGGAATAGACTGAAACTTATAACTAATAACAATTAACATTTCTTATAACTCCTGTGCCTGAATAGCCGTAATAACTACTGTATTTACAATATCAGCAACCAGGCATCCTCGGCTTAAGTCATTAACAGGCTTATTTAAACCTTGCAACACAGGACCAATGGCTACTGCATTTGCTGATCGTTGAACAGCTTTATAAGTGTTATTTCCAGTATTTAGATCAGGGAAAATAAATATTGTAGCTTTTCCGGCAACCTCACTATCTGGCATTTTTGTTTTAGCCACCGATGCATCAATTGCAGCATCATATTGAATAGGTCCTTCAGTTTTTAAATCAGGGCGACGTTGTCGTACAATTTCTGTTGCTTTTCTTACTTTCTCAACTTCCTCACCCTTACCAGAGCTACCTGTAGAATAAGACAACATAGCAATTCTTGGTTCAATATCAAACATATCAGCTGTTGCAGCTGAACTAATCGCAATATCAGCAAGTTGTTCCGCATTTGGGTTTGGATTAACTGCACAATCTCCATAAATTAATACTCTATCTTCCAGGCACATTAAAAATGAACTTGATACGATAGAAATCCCTGGTTTTGTTTTAATAAATTCAAACGCAGGCCTAATAGTATGTTGAGTTGTATGTGCAGCTCCCGAAACCATTCCATCAGCATGCCCCTTATATACCATCATAGTACCAAGATAACTAACGTCATACATAGTCTCAATGGCAATATCCTTAGTAATACCTTTATGCTTTCGCAGATTATAATATTCAGCAGAGTACTCTCCAATTAAATCATTATCATATGGATCAATAACAAAAACTCCCTTTAAGCTAATATGCAATACATCTGCTCTTTTAAATATTTCATCTTCGTTGCCAAGCAATGTAATATCAACCGCATTTCTTTTTAATAATATGCTCGCTGCACGCAACACCCTGTCATCATTTCCTTCGGGTAGCACAATATGTTTACGATTTTGTTTAGCTCTATTAAATAGCTCATATTCAAACATTAAAGGAGTAACAACACTAGATCTTGCAATGGCAACTTTTTTTGCCAGCTCTTCGGTATCAACATACTTTTCGAAAAGGCCAAGTGCTGTGGCAAGTCGCTGCTCATTTTGAGGTAATAATTTTGGTCTAATCTCTTTTACATTAGCAGCAGCAGTAAATGTATCTGACTCTACTGAAAGTATAGCAACAGGTAATTTTTTTAAGCCATATATCAGTTCTTTAAACTGATCGGCAGGTTTAGCACATGTGAGCAATATTCCTGCAATTTTAGGGAAATTATCACTTAACAATGTCATCGACAATCCTAACAGCACATCTAATCTATCTCCTGGAACTATTACCAATGTGCCTGCACTTACATGATCCAGCACATTCTCAATATTCATGGCTCCTATTTTAGTATCTCCTACATCATAACTAAGACTGTCCTCATCACCATAATACTGCTTTGCATTTATTGCATCCATAATCTGACGCATTGTTAGTTTCTGCAAAAATGGCTCATTAGGAATTACAAAATTCATCTCGTTATCAGACATAACGTTGGTCAGCATTTGCTTAATCTCACTAACATCATCTTTTTGTGCACGATTAACAATTGTCCCAATTTGTATACATTTTTCACGAGTAAGTACATCTCTTAAAATTTGAATCGAAACCCTTACTTCTGTAATGTCTTTTTTATAACCACTTACAACAGCAACTATCGGACAGCCAAGATTGTTGGCAACCTTTAAATTAAAATCAAATTCATAAATACTCAAATTATTTCTAAAATCACTACCTTCAACAAGAATAAAATCACATTTCGCTTCAAGCAACTTATATTTATTTAGAATAGTTGTTTGTATGCCCTCAGTATCGCCAATACGATGATAGTCATTCATCTCGCTACTAGTTATTCCATACATCAATTCATAATCAAGATTCAAATTATAGCGGGAAGCAATTAAGCTGACATGATTATCCATAACTTTTCCGGATCGAACAATTGGTCGGAAAAAACCAATTTTCTTAATGTGTCGAGAAAGAAAATCCATAATGCCCAGGATAATCATAGATTTACCTGCTTCCGCATCTGCTGCTGCTATATATAAGTTTTTTGACATTGCAATTTAGTGGGTTAACACTTATTTGATTGATGCTGCAAAAGTATAATGATTATTGATACAATTACTGTTTGATTCATTCCAATTTAACAATAATCATGCATGAACGGTAAAATATCAATACATAACTAAACAATCTTCAACTCCCTCAAATAAAGTTGTATAGTATTATCAAGGCCATAATATAAAGCATCACATATTAGTGCATGACCAATGGATACTTCATCTAACCATGGAATTTTCTCTACAAAATAATTAAGATTAACAAGACTTAAATCGTGCCCGGCATTTAAACCAAGACCGAGATTTCTTGCCAATAAAGCTGCTTCAACAAAAGGTTTGACAGCTTCAATTTTATTAATATTATAATCTGAAGCATAACTTTCAGTATATAATTCAATTCTATCTGCTCCAGTATTAACAGCACCTTCAACAAGTTTCAAATTTGGATCAACAAAAATGGATGTACGAATACCGGCTTCTTTAAACCTTCCAATAATTTCCGTAAGAAAATCCTTGTTTTTAATGGTATCCCAACCATGATCAGAAGTTAGCTGTCCCGGATCATCGGGCACCAAAGTAACTTGATCAGGCTTATTTTCAAGTACCAAATTAATGAAAGCAGGTGTTGGGTTGCCTTCGATATTAAACTCTGTTTTAACAACATTTTTCAAAGGAGCAACGTCATTATACCGAATATGACGTTCATCGGGTCGAGGATGAACAGTAATTCCTTGAGCTCCAAAGATCTCACAATCTTTTGCAACCTTAAGTAAATCAGGCTGGTCACCGCCCCTTGCATTACGCAATGTTGCAATTTTATTAATATTAACACTTAATCTAATCATTACTTTCTTTTTCTACAAAATTAATAAATTGCGAGTTGAAATCTTTGCTAAATAAAAATATATGAGAGCAGTAATTCAAAGAGTTGAAAATGCATCGGTTAAGATTAATAATGAAATTACATCGAGCATTAAAACAGGAGTATTAATATTACTAGGTATTGAGATGGCAGACAACGTAGAAGACGTTACATGGTTAACCAAAAAGATTTCTCAATTACGAATATTCAATGATGAGGAAGGTGTAATGAACCTATCTTTATTAGATGTTGATGGAGAAGCTCTTGTTGTGAGTCAGTTTACTCTACATGCCAAAACAAAAAAAGGAAACCGACCATCTTATATTCATGCGGCTCATCCTAATAAGGCTATTCCGTTATATAACTTATTTATCTCAGAAATAGATAAGCAATTAGAAAAGAAAGTGCAAACCGGTAAATTTGGTGCAATGATGGATATTTCATTGACAAACTCAGGTCCTGTTACTATAATTATAGATACAAAAATGAAGGAATAAAACGAAGAAACTGTCTAGGTTATAAGCTCTATTATTTTCGACCGTTTCTTCTTCTGTCTTTTATTTGCCTTGTCAGATACTCATCAATTGCCATTGTCATTGATGGAGCTGACTGTGTGGGTGCTGGTATAGAAAGTTTAAGTCCTGCTTCCTTAACCGCCTTTGCTGTTGTGGGACCAAATGCTGCAATCAATTTATCATTCTGTTCATATTCAGGAAAATTGTTTTGCAGAGACTTAATTCCAGCGGGGCTAAAGAAAATAACTAAATCGTATTTAGATATTTCAACATCTGATAAATTACTTGCAACAGTACGATAAATCACTGCATTTGAATAGTCTATCTTATCTGCATCCAATAATTTAAACATGGTTTGCTTATGAATATCTGAAGAAGGAACAAGAAACTTTTCTTCACTATGTTTTTTTATAACACTCATCAAGTCAGCAAAATTTTGCTTTCCATAAAAGATTTTTCTTTTCCTGTACTGCACATATTTTTGCAAATAATATGCTGTGGATTCAGAAATACAAAAATACTTAAGAGAATCAGGAATTTCAAATCTTAATTCCTTTGCCATTCTAAAAAAATGATCAACAGCATGACGACTGGTTAATATTACAGCAGTATGACCATTAAAAGCGCCTTTTGCTTTTCTAAACTCCTGAGCGCTAATGCCCTCAATAGTAATAAATTTATGAAAATCAATTTTTACATTAAATTTCCTGCATAATTCACCATAAGGTGATTTGTCCATATCTGCAGGCTTAGGTTGGGAAACTAATATGTTTTTTACCTTCAATGCTTCAGTTTTTTTGTTCCTAATAAAACAATTATGATGCTAAATAACCACAATACTCTATATTACAGAACCGTTACCTATCAATCTAGCCAGTACCAAAACAGGTACTATTTCGAGCGTGCAAAGATACAAAATAATATGTAACGCTGAAAAAATTGTATTTGATTTTCCAATTATCACAATTAACATAAGCCTATAAACCTGTGAGAGAATTATTATTACAATAGTTGTATATATAATTATGTCACTCCCAGTAAATAAAATTATCAAAACAACAGGGACTAAAAAAACTCCGGTTATAAATATAATATTCCTACCCAGAACAACTTGCTGTTTCATAATTTTCTGGGTTTGAAAAATAGTTGCAGCTCCAAATATTATAACAAATCTATAAAGTAGTAATCCACAAAAAAAAAGAAAAATATAGCTTAATATTTCAAATTGGGATAAGCCTGAAATTTCATTTGTAAAAAAACTTTCAAGAATAAATAATATAAATATTCCAGTTGACAATATAAAATTGATCCAAAACACTCCTACTATCAAAACTCCAAGATCCTTTGCGCTGCTTTCGACTGAACGCTGAAGTTGGCTATTTGGCTTTAAAGAGAATATAGATAAGAATTTATCGGGTAAAAAATACCAAATAACTATATTGATTCCCAATAATACTAACAATAAATATGTAATAACATCAGAATTAAAAGTACTACTGTGCAATATTGGGTTTATATCAATTTGTTTGGACTGTAAAAAGCTAATTGGTAAATCTTGATTTCCTATACCAACACTATCAACAATAATATTAGCAGCCATTGTATCACCAATTACAGTATCATTATATTGATATAATAAGCTATCAACCATTGTTTACAATTTCAAGTATAAATATACTACAAAAGTAAAAAATAGCTTGAATATGTAAAGAATCAAAAAGAACACCATAAAAAAGTAAACTTCAGGGATGAATACATAGGTTTATTAAAGAAACATAGATAAAATTTATCGAAAAATTTTTACTATAATTTATTGAACCCTTCAGGGTTCTATTATACGTTTCACATATTTTCCCTGTATCGCACGGGGTTA
>Ga0209633_10005984_pt1 | contig 10513 bp, 8 predicted proteins | sample Cruoilmetagenom1_FD_187290 | JGI IMG/M metagenome (GOLD analysis project Ga0209633, IMG submission 187290) | Oil polluted marine microbial communities from Coal Oil Point, Santa Barbara, California, USA - Sample 1 (SPAdes) (version 2) | ecosystem: Environmental > Aquatic > Marine > Oil seeps ... | reverse complement strand
TCCGATCTGACACATTGTCTGGCGGCGAGGCCCAACGAATTCGCCTTGCTAGCCAAATAGGTGCAGGGCTTGTGGGCGTGATGTATGTTTTAGATGAGCCGTCCATTGGCCTACACCAACGCGACAATCAACGCTTAATTGACACCCTTTTTCATCTGCGTGACATTGGCAATACTGTCATTGTTGTCGAACACGATGAAGATGCTATTTTAGCTGCCGATCACGTCGTCGATATTGGCCCTAATGCCGGTATTCATGGCGGCGAGATTATTGCCCAAGGCACGCCTCAAGACATACTTAATAATCCGAATTCAACCACCGGGCAATACCTCTCTGGCAAACAGTTTATTACAGTACCAACCAAGCGACATGCGTTTGACCCAGCCAAAACTATTCGCATCAACAACGCGCGCGCCAACAACTTAAAAAATATCACAGTCGACATTCCCGTTGGCATAATGACCTGTGTAACGGGTGTTTCCGGCTCAGGCAAATCAACACTCATTAACGAAACCTTATACCCCAGCATAGCCAAAACACTTAATCGTTCATCACTTCCAATCGCGGCTAACGACGGTATTGATGGCTTAGAACACCTAGACAAAGTGGTAGACATTGATCAGAGCCCTATCGGCCGAACACCGCGCTCAAACCCAGCCACCTATACCGGCTTATTTACGCCAATTCGAGAACTATTTGCCACCACACCAGAAGCGCGATCACGTGGTTACACCCCAGGTCGATTCAGCTTTAACGTTAAAGGTGGCCGCTGCGAAGCATGCAAAGGCGATGGCGTTATTAAAGTTGAAATGCACTTTTTAGCCGATGTTTACGTCAATTGTGATAGCTGCAAAGGCCAGCGTTACAGCCGTGAAACACTAGAAATTCGTTACAAAGGGAAGACCATTCATGAAGTGCTCTCAATGACAGTTGAAGATGCCAGCCCATTCTTTGAGGCCATTCCGGTTATTTCTAGGAAACTGCAAACGCTCATTGATGTCGGCCTAGGTTATATCACCCTCGGTCAAAATGCTGTCACCTTGTCTGGCGGCGAAGCACAACGCGTAAAACTTTCTCGCGAATTATCTAAACGAGACACTGGGAAAACTCTGTACATATTAGATGAACCAACCACCGGCCTGCATTTCGCAGATATTAAACAACTTCTAACGGTTCTACATACCTTGCGCGACCACGGCAACACATTGGTTGTTATTGAGCACAATTTGGATGTTATTAAAACAGCGGACTGGATCATTGATATCGGACCAGAAGGTGGTGATGGCGGAGGACGCATTATTGCAGAAGGCACGCCTGAAACGGTTGCGCTTGCTAGCAATTCTCACACCGGCCATTACCTAAAAGCACTGTTAAATAACCATATATCTTGTCATTCGGCCTAAAGCAACCGGCATTAAAACGCAAACAAACGCTTTCTAAAAAGAAAGCGTTTGAACACGGACGAAATGCTCGCTATTTTGCATCTGGGTAAAACAACTGTTGGCCAGACTTTCTGAAATTTTCAATAATACGTTGGCCTTCGTCACTCGTCACAAACTCAATATACTTCATCGCTAAAGCATAGTTAGCAGCATCGTGCTTGTTAGGATTTACGGCCATGACGTGATATGGGTTAAATAACACCTCATCACCTTCAAACGCGATTTGTAGCGACAATTTATCCGCAAACGCTATTCGAGTACCACGATCAGTTAACGCATAGGCCTGTTTCTCATTCGCGATATTCAATACCGCGCCCATCCCTTGACCCACTTCTAGATACCATTCGCCCGCTGGACTTATATCTGCCAGCTCCCATAACGCTTTTTCTTTTTTATGGGTACCGGAATCATCTCCACGAGAAATAAAAGGTGAGGCCGTCTGAGAAATAGCACGTAACGCATCCATTGCTGATGTTACTGAGGAAAGCTTTGCTGGGTCGCTACTGGGGCCAACAATAACAAAATCGTTGTGCATAACGGCCACACGGTCTACAAAATCACCCGACGCCACATAACTCAATTCAGCCGTTGGTGCGTGAACAAAAACGACGTCTACATCACCTTGAGCACCCATTTTTAAAGCCTTTCCCGTGCCCACTGCAATGACGTCTAATTTAACGTCATACTTAGCTTCAAAAACTGGATGTAAAACCGCCAATAGTCCAGAATTTTCCGTGCTCGTGGTTGTAGACATCCTCAACACGTCTGTCGCAAAACTTGCTGTCGTTACCAACAACATACCTATAAGCGTTACCAGCACGCACCTATTACGAAATTTCATCTAATACCTACGATCTTCGTCGTGAATCCACCATCTCGCGACTTAACAGCAAGTCCGCCCTTACCAACATTGACTTCAACGTTTGTTGCCTTATCAAGTTTAGTTGCAATCACTTCTTTTTCCGCAACTGTTTTTACTTCGGAAGCCTTCGCTTCTGTCAGCACCCGTTTATATTGGTCGTCGGAAATCGTGCCATTTTCGTGTAATAGTTGTAACAACATTTCAAGCTCCGGCCCCGCTTGTGCTTGTGTAGATAGACCAGCACAAATTGCCGCTGTTAACGCAAACTTCTTCAACCTCATTTTTTTCTCCATTATTTAGTGGCGCTTAATCCCAAACGACTAAAGCAAAATAAATGCCAAACACCAGACTAGTATTTTAAGCACTTGATTCAATGGCTATTATTCATTTTCACCTAAGAAACACCTCTGAACTTGCTATAGACAATTGAGACATTTTGTCTCAAAATATCGCGCATTACAGTCAATGTGTCCCTGTCAAATAACATGAGTAGGAAAAAAAACCCAATTGAACGAAAAGCCATCCGTGATCGGCACGCTTTTTTTGGCAACACACCCCCTGCTATCAATATATTAAAGGATGTTCAGCGCATCGCTACAAAAAACACGCCGATTTTGCTTGAGGGAGAAACAGGCACTGGCAAAAGCCTATTGGCCCGAATGATTCATGAATCAAGTCAGCGCAAAGGCCATTTTGTTTCTATTAACTGCTCAACCTTTAGCCCTAATTTATTAGAAACCGAACTATTTGGACATTCACAAGGCGCCTTTACTGGTGCTAGAGACGCTCGAAAAGGCCTCATTGCGTCTGCCCAGAAAGGCACGTTGTTTTTAGATGAGATTGGTGAACTTCCTCTTGATTTTCAACCAAAAATATTACATTTACTTGAAGAAAAAATGATTCGACCTGTCGGCTCTGATACTGAGTTCGAAGCATCTGTTAGAATCATTGCTGCCACCAATTTAAATCTTAAAGAACGCGTCAAACAAGGTTTATTTAGAGCGGATCTATACTACCGCATAAATGTTATACCGTTCATTGTGCCACCGCTCCGTGAACGACTGGGCGACATACAAGAATTGACCAGCAATTTTATCGAAGAATTGTGCGAAGAACATGACGTCCCTAAACCTGATATCCCTATGGACGCGTTAACAGCACTTAGTAAGTACGATTGGCCTGGTAATATACGAGAACTTCGAAACCATATAGAACGGGCACTTTTACTTGGACTGGAACTACATGAAAGATTGCCACAAGATAGGCATTTAGAAGCAAGCCACACAGAACAAAAACTCAAGTCACATGAAAAAATGCATATTTTAAAAACCATCAGCGATAGCCTAGGCAACAAGTCCAAAGCTGCCATTCAATTAGGCATTTCTCGTCGCACCCTAGACCGAAAACTAAAACGCTGGAAAGAAGACGCGGCCTAATACACTATTTTCCTTCAAGCCCTCTAGGTGAGAAGCATCATTTAAGCGTAAAATACCGCCCTTAACACTCATTCAATACAATAAACCCCTGAACTCTTATGCGCACTAGTCAATTTCCACTTAACACCGTTAAAGAAACCCCTTCAGACGCTGAAATTGCCAGCCACCAATTGATGATTCGCGCTGGTCTTGTGCGCAAATTAGCAGCAGGCTTATACAATTGGTTACCGCTGGGTGTTCGTATATTACAAAAAGCACAAAACATTGTTCGTGAAGAAATGAACAATGCCGGTGCTTTAGAAGTGTTGATGCCTGTCGTGCAACCATCTGAGCTATGGCAAGAATCTGGACGCTGGGAACAATATGGGCCTGAATTGGCACGACTTACCGACCGACATGGCCGTGATTTTTGCCTAGGCCCAACGCATGAAGAAATCATCACCGAATTAGCGCGTAACGAAATAAAAAGTTACAAACAACTGCCCATTAATTACTACCAAATTCAAACTAAATTCCGCGATGAGATTCGCCCACGTTTCGGCATTATGCGTTCGCGTGAATTCATCATGAAGGACGCTTACTCTTTTCATTTAAATGACGAATCTTTACAGCAAACATACGACCGCATGTTTCAAGCCTACAACAATATATTTACCCGTTTAGGCCTTAACTTTCGACCTGTAATTGCTGATACCGGCTCAATAGGCGGCAATGCGTCTCACGAGTTTCACGTACTCGCTGATTCCGGTGAAGATGCTATCGCCTTCTCAACCGAGAGCGATTACGCAGCCAATGTTGAAAAAGCTGAAGCGCTCGCGCCGTCAATACCAAGAGAGGAGGCTAGCGCAGAATTAACCAAAGTAGCTACACCCAATCAACGCAGTATTGACGAAGTGTCGACCTTTTTAAACACCAGCGAAGCCAACTGCTTAAAAACATTGCTGGTAAAAGGTGACAACGACGACATTGTTGCTCTTCTACTGCGCGGCGACCACGAACTGAACGAAATAAAAGCCGAAAAAATTGAAGGCGTATTCAATCCACTTACCATGGCAAGCGATGAAGATATTAAGGCTACTGCAGGCTGCAATGCTGGTTTCATTGGCCCTATCGCGCTCGATATTCCATTGATTGCAGACCGTAGTGCTATAAAAATGGCTAACTTTACCTGTGGTGCCAACGAAAACGATACCCATTACACGGGCGTTAACTGGGGCCGTGACTTACCGGAACCCACACAAGTAAAAGATTTACGGCAAGTCATTGAAGGCGATATCAGCCCAGACGGCAATGGCACACTGACTATCGCTCGCGGCATTGAAGTCGGCCATATATTCCAACTAGGCACAAAGTACAGCGAAGCTATGAACGCATCTATACTCGATGAGAACGGCAAAAACCAAACGATGACGATGGGGTGTTATGGCATTGGTGTCACCCGTGTTATTGCAGCTGCTATAGAACAAAACCATGATGCTAAAGGCATTATTTGGCCGGATGCTTTAGCGCCATTCCAAGTCGCCTTACTGCCCATGAACATGCATAAATCTGAACGTCTTAGAAAAGCAGCTGAAAAACTCTACACTGAACTTAAAGACGCTGGCTTTGACGTTTTATTTGATGATAGAAAGGTGCGCCCTGGCTTTATGTTCTCAGACATGGAGTTAATCGGCATTCCTCATCGTATCGTGTTAGGTGATAAAGGCTTAGACAACGGTATGGTCGAGTATCGCGCACGCACCGACAGCGAAAACAGGGATATCCCCCTTGATGACATCATTAACTTCTTAAAAGCCACGAGCTGAGCTTTTCAGTGCGCATTTAACGCGCAACTACATATTATTTAAACTATTGCCTATACTTAAAGGTAAGCTTGGCCATAGATAAATAACTTTTGAACGACGAGAGCATAAATAAAACGTTAGAAAAAAGCTTACCAATGAAAAGACTTGGTGATTCTACTTCGCTTGTATCACCTGAAATAAAACAGAAATTTGAAACGTTCTTTTATCGAATTTCGATCCAGAGCGTCCGTGTAACACTGCTTCTAAGTATGTTTTTATACGTCATACTCTACTTTATAGCATTACCAATATCTCACCCCACAGAACAAGCTTTGTTTTGGCCCGCATTCATTATCGTTTTTTTTATTCTTTCAAGTTTCTTTGCAACAACATTCACATCATTGTATTTAAGTAATTTAAAGCTCGGCAATACTATTATTGCTATATGCAGTTCAGCTGGCATCTCGTTCGCTATGTTCACTGTTGAAAGCATAAGCCCAATTCTTTTATATCTTACATCGTTAACCATGATAGCCTGCACAGTAGCTTTTGGTATGCAATGGAACCGAGCTGTTGCTATAAGTGTTAGTTATTTCGCTCTAAATCTCTTTCTCGTTAGCCAATCATCTATACCCTTTTCTGAATACACCTTGGCGCTATTCAGCTTGTTTGGCTTTATGTTAATTGGCATTATTAATGGGTACATGGTCTCTTTACTGCTAATTAATAGCTTTATTTTAAAAGCCAATGGTAAAAAGCTCATTGAAACATTAAAAACCAATGAGAATAAATACCGCCAGTTAAGCCTCAAAGACGGCCTAACTCAGCTATTTAACCGACGGCATTTTGACGAAGTTGGCGAAATTAAAACAGCCAACGCAAGACGCAATAGCTCGCCCCTTCACTTACTCGTTATTGATATTGATAAATTCAAAGAATTCAATGACACCTATGGCCACCCCGAGGGAGATGCCGCGCTGCTATCGGTGGCTCTTTTATTAAAGAAAACATTTCGCCGACCCACAGACTTGATTTTTAGAATTGGCGGTGAAGAATTCGCCGTCATCACGGAAGGTGATGATTCTAAGAAACTTAACTTATACACTCAAGCTCTTCACAGCAATATTGCTCGCGAAGCAATACCCCATACCTCCAGCTGTGTGACCACTTACCTAACTGTTTCAATAGGCATGGCCAATTTGGATGCAACAGCTAACAACACGTTTGCCGACCTTTACAACCGAGCTGATAAGGCGCTATACCACGCAAAACAGTCTGGTCGCAATCAAACAATTATTTATTAGTAATCAATATGGATTTAGAATTTTGGCATGACAAATGGGATAACAGTGAAATCGGCTTTCACTTAGCTGACGTAAACCCCTACCTTATACGACATTGGGATTCGTTAAATAGCACGTCAAACGACTCTGTATTTGTACCCTTATGTGGAAAAAGCAAAGACCTTATTTGGCTGTCCGAGCGGGCAAAACGGGTGATTGGCGCTGAACTAAGCCAAAAAGCGGTAGAAGACTTCTTTAACGAAAACAATCTAAAGCCAGTTATAACCGAACACGGGCCCTTTATTCAATACCAGAATGGGAACATCACCATACTCTGCGGTGATTTTTTTCAACTAACCCCAGCAGATTTAGATGGGTGCCGTTTTGTTTACGATCGAGCCTCACTGATTGCTTTTCCGCCCATCATGAGAAATGCTTACGTTGAAAAGCTAAACGAACTATTAGTTAACGAATCACAGCGCTTACTCGTCACCCTTGAATACCCACAACACGAAATGTGTGGCCCGCCATTTTCAGTTCCTCTCGAAGAAATTCGAGTGTACTTTTCTGATCAGTTTGATATTAAGCAACTTGAAACCAAGAGCATTCTTGAAAAAGCTCAGCGCTTTAAGGACAAAGGCGTAACAAGCATGTTTGAACATGTTTATGTACTAAACAGAAAATACGGCTCATAAATATAAAAACACATGCCATCAACTTAAAATACAATCACATTAATCATGGCCTAATGGTCATGCCCACAATCGTGTTCAGCCTCTGACTCATAAGGCGTTTTGCGCTTTGGCGTATTCATCCTATATTGCACGAAGTCTTGAACATTATGGTGATGCATAAAAGGATTGCCTTTTATTTGCTCTGCCAAGGTTGATGTTTTTTTAACCGCGTAATTATGGCCAGGCAAAATAGTCGTTGAGCTGGGTAAGTCTGTACGGATTTTATTCAGTGTTTTAAACATCACTTCTGGGTCGCCGCCTGTAAAGTCACATCGTCCACAACCGAAAACAAACATCGTGTCACCCGTCATCAATTGATCATCCACGTGGTAGCAAGCGGAGCCGGGTGTATGACCGGGTGTATGCAACATATTAATGGGCGTTTTTCCCAACATGATTTCATCACCACCATGATGCAAATTCGGCTTGCCATCGTGCTCACCCCAAAACTCTGCTTCTTGCTTCAACAAATGAAGCTCGGCATCGAAGACATTTAAAACATCTTGAATGCCGTTAATATGATCGTGATGGCTGTGTGTTAGCAGAATATCCGTGATTTTATAGCCACGTTGATTCGCCAGTTCAATTGCTTTAGGAACATCCCACGCAGGGTCTACAATCGCAGCCCGTTTACTGGCATGGTCTTGAATCAGGTAAACAAAGTTTTCCATTGGCCCCAATTCCAATGCATCAATCGTATAGGTTTTTTCAGTCATTATTCGCTCCTCGTCGTTAGCCTTAAACTTCTCGGGTGGCACTGAACGTTATATCTGGCCAGCGCTCTTCTGTTAACGACAAGTTAACACGACTAGTTGCCAGATAGACTAAATAACCACTCCCGTCCTCTGCAAGGTTAGCATGCGCCTTCTTTTTGAAATCTTCCAGTTTTTGTGCATTATCCGAGGTGACCCAACGGGCTGTCGTTACGGCCACGTTGTCGTAAACACATTCCACGTTATATTCCGCTTTCAAACGATGTGCTGTTACCTCAAATTGTAGAACCCCAACCGCACCAAGAATTAAATCGTTATTTCTTAATGGTTTAAACAGCTGAGTAGCACCTTCTTCGGTCAATTGTTGAAGACCTTTTTGAAGGGCTTTCATCCGTAATGGATCTTTTAAAACAGCACGACGAAATAATTCGGGCGCAAAGTATGGAATACCACCAAACTTTAATTTCTCACCTTGCGTGAACGTATCACCCACCTGAATAGTGCCATGATTGTGTAAGCCAATAATATCCCCTGCAAATGCTTGCTCAACATTTTTTCGGCTATCCGCTTGAAACGTAATAGCATTGCCCACTTGAATATTTTTGCCAATACGCACGTGGTTCATTTTCATGCCTTTGGTGTACTCTCCAGAACAGATTCGCATAAAAGCAATGCGATCTCTGTGCGCCGGGTCCATGTTCGCTTGCACCTTAAATACAAAGCCTGAAAAATTTTCTTCCGACGGCACTACTTCGCGCTGTTCCGCCTCGCGTGACTGGGGAAGTGGCGCATATTCAGCGAACGCATCTAATAACTCGCCTACACCAAAATTATTAACTGCAGATCCAAAAAATACCGGTGTCTGTTTACCTGCTAAATAAGCGTCAATATCGAATGGCGTGCTGGCCTCGCGAACTAATTCTAGCTCCTCGTAAAACTCGTCGGCCTCAGTTCCCATCAACTCTTTAAGCTTTGGATCATCCAAGCCTTTAAATATCTCACCTGTTGCAATTTTGCCACCATGGGTTGGACTAAAAACATGAACTTCATCTTTGTACAAATGATAAACGCCCTTGAAACCCTTACCCATACCAATAGGCCACGTCATCGGTGCACATTCTATTTTGAGCACAGACTCCACCTCATCAATCAACTCCAAAGGGTCACGCCCTTCCCGGTCCAACTTATTAATGAAAGTGATAATAGGCGTATCACGTAAGCGACAAACTTCCATCAATTTAATTGTTCTCGCTTCTACACCTTTAGCACAATCAATCACCATCAATGCGGAGTCAACAGCCGTTAGGGTACGGTACGTATCTTCAGAAAAATCCTCGTGCCCGGGGGTATCTAGCAAATTAAGTAACCTTTCATTATGCTCAAACTGCATAACCGATGTAGTGACAGAAATACCACGCTCTTTTTCCATTTCCATCCAATCTGAAGTTGCATGGCGCGCTGCTTTTCGCCCCTTAACAGAACCAGCGACCTGAATAGCACCGCCAAATAATAGTAACTTTTCAGTTAGCGTCGTTTTACCCGCATCGGGGTGAGAAATAATGGCGAACGTTCGCCTGTTTTGATATTCGCTTTGTAACTCAGCCATATTGGACAATGTATTAGAAAAACGAGTTATTCTACATAACGATGACCGGCAAAGATATTGAGAAACTTTTTTTAACACAATTAGGCTAGTTAGACTAACCTTAAACTTATTTGCCGAACTCCTTTTTCTGTGTGGCAAAAAGAAGATTAAAACCATCATTTAAAAAAAATGGCGGCCAAAGCCACCATTTTTATTGGAACAGTCTCTTAACTTTAAAGCCCGAAGTTAGTCTCTGAGCTTACAAGTCCCGGTATCCATACCTGCCACGTGAATCCGCTTTGTACCTTTAGGGCACTTTTTACAATAGCCTTTGTGCTTAAACTGATGCTTAGGACAACCATTTGCCCCCCACACATATTTCGCCGACTTTTTCTTCTTATTAAAGCCCATGCCTCTTTTTTCACATGCTTCAGGGTGTGTCATCTTACGCGTTAGACTTTTACGCTTATAGCCTGATGGACATTCATAACATTTTGTACCCGATAGATACACTTGTTTACCTTCACAACCTCTTTTCGCCTTTTTATATTTTTTAGCTGGAATCTTCGGAAAATAAACCTGCCTTCTCCCTTTCCCTTCACCATGTGGCTCTTGCCCTGCAACTTTCTTAAAATCATTTTTATTCGGCAAGTCAAGACGCACGCCAGCCTGTT
>Ga0209633_10005983_pt1 | contig 10514 bp, 16 predicted proteins | sample Cruoilmetagenom1_FD_187290 | JGI IMG/M metagenome (GOLD analysis project Ga0209633, IMG submission 187290) | Oil polluted marine microbial communities from Coal Oil Point, Santa Barbara, California, USA - Sample 1 (SPAdes) (version 2) | ecosystem: Environmental > Aquatic > Marine > Oil seeps ... | reverse complement strand
CAGTGATTTCATCTTTGTTATAACCCATAGAAGTAGGTATCGAAATGTCCTTGGGTCTTTGAGGCAAAGCAAGTACATCACGCCATGGATCGGCACGTACATAAGTAAGGTAAATGGATTTCCAGTTGCGATCATCACAATACCACTTAGAGCACCGGCGATGATGATGCCTTCCAGGGTGACGCCCCATTTCATAGCAGGGCGTGTTGCAGCAACGAAGAGTGGATCTGTTCCGTTTGAAGACATATTCACTCGCCTCCTTTAGGAAACTGCTGCAATAATGAGATCTACGAGAGTGGCACCGCCAAATACGAACACAATACCCAGTATATATTTACCACAAAGTTCACCGGTAATGCGGCCTGCCCAGGCCAAATAACCTAAGACCACTATGCCAATAATAGCCAATGAGCGTGCAATACCATTAGTTAAAAGATCAAGTAGCCAATCAACACCATCGGTGACTGGATTAGCCAGTGCTATCTCTGGCAGCAGACACATTGCAGTTATAAACCAGAGGTTTGCAATAGACTGCCTAATATTACTAACTTTGTTTAACCCCCCTACCCCGTTTTTTTCTTTTTCCGTTTTCATGTGTACTCCATAATTCCAACTGTATTAAAGGCACGTTGCCATATTTCGTATTGATATGACGGACTAGCCTATCTAGGCTCGCCCATGTTCTAGGCTGTTTTCTCTGTGTTTCTAATAATTGTCTGCCCTCCTTCCACGTTAGCGTTACATTGATACGAAATTTTCCATCTTTACCTTGTATAAGGAACATGCATTTTACTACTTTGCTTTCCAGGTAATTGATCAGTTCTAATTCACTGATTGCATCTTGTTTCATGCCGGCTCGCTCTTTTTAGTTAGAGACGGCTTTTTGTATGTCAGATGACGCTTTTATTCCTTCCTGGTTCAAAATATAGCATATTGATAATCAAAATACTACTTTTTGATTTTTGCGTACTAACTCTGGCTTGCCGTCTATTATTTTTGTGTGGGGTTACTCAATGTTACCCCTTTATTTCAAGACAAGCTTATAACACCATTAGCCACAAATTATCAACGAACCGAGCCTTCTCCTGAAAAGACATCCCATGACTGCGCCTTTTCTTGATACGTATTAAGGCGTTCTTTTCCATAAATATCCCAATCGGCTACGGATTGTTCTCCATTTAACTTATTAGGTTGCTTAACAGGGTGTCGTTTTTTTTTCATATTGATAGAGGAATAAAATGCATGATCTTTTATAACCGTTGTTCTCTTTGAATTACCAAAATCTGTCAATCCTGCTGATACCCGTCCTTGTTTTTCTCTCTGGCGCACAATCTTAGGATTCTGAAAGAACAGTGCACCTTTAGTTACGTCCGGTAAATGCCCTGCTAACGCCAAATTGATAATGGTATCGACGCGGGCTTGTTGTTCTTGTGTATGTTTGGGTAAATGTTGCCAGCCGCCTGCTTTATGTGCAGGTTCAAACTGATGAGGCGCATTGATAATATCGGTAATGGAATCACCAAATTGATTACTAATCAGTCGATTAATAATGGTATATACAACAGCAGCAATGCCGCCATCTCCTTGATTGGCGGCTTCGGCATACGCAACTCGCGCAATAGCGTCTCTTTCTTGTTCTGTTAATACTATTTTTCGCATGATTGCCTGGTATTGTAATTTAGCATTCTTACAGTCTGTTTCATGAATGACTGTTTCTGGTGGTTTAGCTGTTGTTAACAGTGCTGCGCAAGTCGCTAGTATCGTGAGAAGTTCCATAGGGGTTCCTTAGCGCCAATAATATGTTTCTCCGATAGGGGTGTTGTTTGTATATATATCGATATAGCTGTGTGTACTGGCGCAATAAGGAGGATCATTCAGTGCTGGTTTGTCATCATCCTGCTCACATGATTTCCCCTTGATATATTCTTCAGGCCTTGTCTCCCAGGTTAGGCATTCATATTCATAAAATTCATCATATTGAGTACAAACCTGGTGTTCTGGCACATAAGCTGCTGTCCTAAGATCATATGACATTTTATTATTTTCATCTTCTCTAGCGCATTCAGAGAATGCGGGTAAGGGGCTTTTTTTCTTTTTGACACGTTTGACCATTGCGGTATGTGCATCACTACAACCATCTGGAAAACCGCCAGGGAGACAAATCCATATTGCACATTCATTTTGTGAGGCGGCATGACCGAGCGCAGGAATTAGCAGACTGATACTCATTATGGCTGTAACTATATATGAAACGTTCCGTTTAATACGCATGTGCAATCTCCTTATCGTTATGACGAATGTATGAGATTAATATACATAAATATGAAAATCAATATGTATTAGAATGAAAGTCATTAATAATATAAAATACTCAAATAATCATTCATATACGCCAATGAATAAAATGTCGTATGTAGAAATGGGAGAGGAAATATAATCATTCTGATTCATAACTCCGTTGTTTAGGCCTTCATTGACTATATTAAACTAATATTGCTTAATGGTGCACATTTTAACGTCAGTATATTTTTACTTTTACTGTAAGAATTTTCCTACTTCGTGTGATTTATTCATTAGCCCTTAACAGTATTGTCTATTCGTTAATTGACACCTTCTATTTTTGCATTTCCTCTTGATTTAATACACTAGATGTATTATATTATTATTTACAGAGGGGCCACCATATTTCCCTCTGTTTGTTCATCCCTTCGACTATATGAGGAATTTGAAATGCAAACACTTTTCTATTTTGATGATGTTAAACAATTGGATTGTTATGAATCCTTCGATATCCTTCCGGTCTCGAATAGCCATCGATCACCTATTCAAATTAATGAAGAAATTGAATTTTGGTCTGTAATGGGTACATTAAAGCCAGAAAAGGCTATCGATATTGAGGAACGACAGTTTCCAGTTGCGGATTTGCCTAGTGAGCTTTACGCGGTTTTGTTTGCGTCACTTTGTAAACAAGTGACGGGCGCTGAAACGCTTGAGAGGTAAATTATTTTATTGATTATCATTATACTTGAAAAGGTTGGCCCCGGTAGGCCACCACGCCTAACCGAGGCCGCCGCCCCTTCGACTATAGAAGTTTCGGCAGCGTTAATTATGACACTGTTACGAGGGGGAATCCATTGAATACAGATAAACAACATAAAAGAGGGCCAGGTAGACCGCCAACTGTAAAACCATTATCACCCAATTTAGTGAGTACCTGGAAGGCTATTGTTACACGAAATAATAGTTTGACCTCTGCTTTAAAGACTATGAATTTAGCACTTGAAATGAAACTAACACATTCTCGCATTACAGAATGGGAACGTGAACGTAAAGCGCCAAGTCCTATGGTTATTAACTATATGCTTTCTACTGTTATTATGGCATTGTTACTGGATGAGGGTACAAGCGAGGCAGAAGCATATGCTATTGCGGCTCAAATACGTGTACCAGGACTATAAGGTGAAAGTATGGCTGACGGAAATAAGCCTGAAAGAGCGCCATGGAATGATTTTCCAGCCGTCATTCGTAATGGCGACTTAAGGGAATTGGAAAAATCTTCTGAATATCAAGCGGCTAAAAAAGGTGATCCGGTCGCTGCTTTAAATATGATAGAGCGATTATTAAGACCTGAAACGGTCAACGCGATTAGAGCGATGAGCGGAGGTCAGCCTTTTAAAATCGTGCCGGTGTTGGCTAAGGAATCGCTTGGGAACAACAAGATTCCATTGGCTACAGCCGTCGTATTAGGTGATCGACTAGAACAGGAAGTAGACTATAATATTGTACAAGATGTTAAAGTAGGACGCACAGGTAAAGGTGCTGATCATCGGCTGGCAATTAACCCAACTTATGTAGGCAAAGTCGATAAAGGCCAATCTTATTTCTTGCTTGACGACACCTTGACAATGGGCGGCACCATTGCAAGCTTACGTGGTTATATACAAAATCGAGGCGGTCATGTGATTGGTGCTGCCGTTATGACGGCACACCCAGGGGCTGTTGATTTGGCGGTGAAGCCAAAAATGTTGGCCGATATTGAGAAGAAACACGGCCAAGCTATGAATGATTACTGGAAGGAGGAATTTGGATATGGCATTGAACTACTCACACAAGGCGAAGCTGGCCATCTCAGAAAAGTTCCAACGGTTGGAGCCATCCGAGATAGAATCATTGCGGCTAGAAATGCAGCAGGCTGGTCAATGGATGAAAACCGAGCTGGGCAAAGTTCGGAAAAAGAAAAACAGCGGATAGATCCCGGCCCTTTTAAAGAAAAGGCTGAAGCCTTTAAAAGGTTATCTACTAAAGAACTACTCAGCCGTTATCCAGATGATAACGCCATCATTGATGCTATAGCCGCTCATACTGTCGCCTCCAAATTTGCTCATGATAAATTCACAGACCAGGATAACAGAGAAAAATTTTTACAGGGTGTTCATAACAAAATTGCTGACAATTTAGAATATGGTCGTGAAAACGATGCCCCGCGTTTAATTGAACAACGTATTCACGATAAAGACGAGAACCAACGTTAATACCCTACCCTGCTATTTTTTATATGACGACCAAACGCGTTTGACAGTCGCTTCACTACAACCCACTAGATGCGCTGTCTTTCCAATTGATTCGCCAGCCTTACGGAGCGCTACTATACGTTCGTGCATTTTTTTATCTGGTTTTCTGCCAGTAAAACGACCGGCTTCCTTCGCTATTTTAATTCCTTGTCGCTGCCGTTCTCGACGGTCTTCATAATCATCACGTGCGGATTGTAGTGCCACACGCATTAACATGTCTTGAATTGCTTCAAGCACAATGCGTGTAACACCAGTAGCGTCTTCTACCAGGTCTGATAAATCGACAACACCTGGTACAGACAGTTTTGCGCCTTTGGCTTTTATTGTAGCAATCAACTTTTCAGCTTCTTGGAGCGGCAGGCGTGAAATACGATCCATTTTTTCTGATATCACGACCTCATCTGGTTGTAGGTCATCGATCATCCTTAGTAACTCAGGACGATCAGCACGCGCACCAGATGCTTTCTCTCTATAAATACCAGCCACATAAAAACCAGCAGCTTTAGCGCTGGTTTCGAGTGATGCTTGACGCGTTAAGTCCTGATCCTTTGTACTGACGCGTTGATAGATACGTGCAACCTTCATTCTCATAGGCTCATTTAAGTAAACATATATGTGCCTATGCTAACAAACATAGCTCATAATTCAATCAACATTCTTTTTGAGCCCCCCTATTATGAGCCACTTAAATGATCTTAATCGAATAACGTAACTTGCATTACCTTGATTCGTGCGTTATATATATCATATGTATATCACTTTAGAGGGCCTACTATGGCAAAACGCAAACTGACACAGGTTTACCTTGATGACGACCAAAAGGTTGCCCTGGACAAACTCGCTCACGATCAAGGGGTATCGGTTGCTGAACTGATTAGGCAGTCAGTTGACATGACTATTGATGGTGTTACGCCAGAAGAATTGCAACAGCTTGACGCAATGAGCCGTAAGGCGGCTGATGATATCGCTGTCATGCGTGATTCGCTGCGAAACATGCATGTACAGTATCGCCACTTCTTTGAACAAATAAATAAACAGCGGCAAGTTGCACTTGATAATCCAGCTTATAAAGAACAAGGAGGGGTTATACATGAGCATTATTCATGAAATATTAAACCGATTGTCAGGGGTTGCAGAGATCAAAGTTGAACTTGATTATTTAAAACGTGATACTGCATTCATGTTGCATCTTGTTAATCAGCATGAGCAGCGGTTGATACGGCTTGAAATTAAAAATGACATACCTCCCCCGCCGCTCAACAGTTTACCTCCCACATCAGAATGATTCATAGATAACCAATCACGATACTACGCGAAGAAATGTTACATAGAACAAGATAATTTTAAAAGAGACAAAATATGGCATCAAAACAAAAAACGAACCCTAATGCTGTGACAGTTGATTATCGCAAATCGGTTCCTAAATGGGTTAAAGATGCCATCGAGGAACATTTGGGGCATGATATCGAGGATGCGAAACATGCTGGAGCGCTTGGCTTTATGGCACGGGCCTTAGTTATGGCCACGATGCCTTACAAAGACCCTAAAACAGATGCTTTTACCCGGAAGAATGGCGAATTCAAGCTTCGCATCCTCGCCGGTTACGAAGGCGGCATTCCCTACGGGATTTATCCACGCTTATTGTTATCTTGGGTAACAACTGAAGCCGTACGTTGTCAGTCACCTGTGATTGAACTGGGTGACTCATTACGTGGTTTTCTTCGAGATGTGATGGAACTACGTTCAAACAGCGGAGGGTCACGTGGAACAGCCACGCGCGTTTCAGAACAGATGAAGCGGCTATTTGGCGCATTAATCACTGCTCAGTATACAGGCGATTTAGGGAACGGCAGAAAAGGATTTAAACTGCGCAATGTCATGATAGCTGATGATCTCGAATTAAATGGGGAAGACTGGGCGCTTGATGATAACAACGACTCCGGTACAGCACTTTGGCGGCCACAAGGCCAAGAAGAGGCCGGACGCTGGCAATCAACAGTGCGACTTAATCAGAATTTTTTCCAAGAGTGTATCGATAGGCCGGTTCCTATCGATTTACGAGCGTACAAAGCTCTACGCGGGTCCCCATTGGCCATGGATGTCTATACTTGGCTTACTTATCGAATGAGCTACACAGAGCGACGTACACGCCCTATTCCCTGGGCGAGTCTCATGCTCCAATTTGGAAGTAATTTTAAAAATGAGCAAGCTGTACGCGATTTTAAAAAAGCTTTTCTAAAAGCTCTTAAAGCCGTGGCTTTGGTCTATCCACAAGCTCAAGTTGAAGTGAAGGACAACGGATTAGTTTTAATACCTTCTCCTACACACATACAATCGCTAAGACAGTCTCCACAGAAAGAGCTATTTTAGAGTACGCTGAACAACTCCCGTCCCATCTTTGCTTTGTGGATAAGCCTGTGAGTATTATTAGTTATCCACGCTGAACAACTCCCGCAATACATTTCTTTATATTACATAATGTTATAACAATTCTAACAAATGCAGTACGCTGAACAACTCCCGCGATATACGCTGAACAACTCCCGCGAACATGCTTCAAATATTGCCATATGTCCATGTTTCTATGGAACTATTCATAACTTTTAGAATGCCCCCCTTTATATATATTCCTTTAGTAATACCTATAGTTAGTAATATCAATATGTGGATAACTAATAATCTGAACGTTCACTAATTCAACCTCTGGCTCTTGTGGATTAAGCTCTCTCTGCCATATCTAACCCGCTCAAGCGTTTCCACGCGTGTCCCGACATCCCCCTCATACTTGACCATCTACCGCACATCCCTTTGCGGTAATAGATACGCTCGCAAGCTCGCTATAAAGTTTAGCAATGCCGTAATCAAATCCATTAAAAATCATTATAAACCATCAATCCAACTATAACTTTTAACTTTATTAACGCCAATGTAGGACGGTTTTTTATTTATCTAAAATAGACATTATTTATTGACGATAATAGATAATGTGTTAATATGTTATATGATTGCTTATGGTTGAAGTAACGACTTATTATGAAAAAACGCCTTATACCTACAGAATTTGATCGTGCTGTGAAACGATTACCCAGGGTCATGAAACCACGTAATATTGAGATAGCTAGAGCTATCTTAGTTGAGGGTAGAAAACAAATTGAATTGGCCCATGAAACAGGTTTGAGTCGTACAGCAATAGGGGCATTTGTACGTAAAATCCGCGAAGCCCATGAAAAGTATGGCCAGCCGCCGGAAGGCTGGGAAAGAATAGAAGTCTGCCTACCCTCTTCAATGGTGAGCCTGGTGAGGGCGCTTGAGGATGAAGCTAGACGACACCAAATAACGGATGAGGAATAAACGATGCAAATTATTACAGTATCAAACCAGAAAGGTGGGGTTGGTAAATCGACAATTGCTGTACACTTGGCTATTGCTATTCATGAACAGGGTAAACGTGTTTTATTCTTAGATCTCGACCCACAAGCCAATGCAACTAAAACACTTGAACGACGTGTAAAAGCTGCGGATATTGTCGCCAGTAAGTTATTTACAGATAACATTGATTCACTCGATAGCCATGAATCCTTTACGTTAATTCATGCTGACGGGGAAATGGCAGATATTGAGCGCGCCGAACCTAAAGTGTTGCAAACGTTTAAACATAATCTAGAGCGTTTAGCCGATGACTTCGACTATTGTGTCATTGATACGCCGCCGACGCTAGGGCTTCGGATGACGGCTGCTCTTTTGGTAGCTAATCATGTCTTGTCTCCTATTGAGCTGGAAGAATACAGTATCGATGGTATAACTAAGATGCTCCAGACTATTTTTGGTGTTAAAGAACGCTGGAATCCTGAGCTTAATTTTCTTGGTATGTTGCCGAATCGTTTCAACCCTCGATCTTTAGTTCAAAAAGAAACCCTAACCAATTTGATTAAGAATTATTCACATCTGCTGATACAAGCGAAAATTGGTATTCGGTCATCCATACCAGAAGCTTTGTCTGAGGGAATACCAGTGTGGCAATTAAAGAAGACCTCAGCAAGGGAAGCTGGTCGTGAGTTTCAGGCGGCTTTTGATATTGTATATGAAAAAATGGGAGGTATTGAATAATGACCGAGAATGTTAAACAAACAAAGGGCGCGGACCTGTCTGGATTGGATGATTTTAATATTTCATCATTAGTAGGTAGTGACAATAAACCAAAAAGTATAAGTGACGCTAGTTCCATATCGTATGCACCGCTCGACCATTTTCATTTGGATGAAGATAATGCGCGGTTGGAAATGGATAAAGCCAAACTAAAAGAGTTGGCTGACTCCATGACACAAATTAATCCAACGACCGGGAAACCCCGTGGCATATTAGAACCTCTGAGTGTAAAGCATCATCCGGATATACCAGGTCATTTTATTATTAATGGTGGGAATCGTCGATATTTGGCCGCCGATATAGCTGAACTGACAGAAGCACCGTATATCATTAAAGATGAGCTCGATGATTTTGATAAATTCGTTCTTAACGATCAACGTGAACAATTAAGTCCGCTTGAAAATGCGATGTTTATAAAATCGCGATTAGAAGAAGGACATAAATCTGGTGAAATCGCAAAGGCATTAGGAAGACCGGCGTCTTTTGTATCTGATCACTCCATTTTCTTTTCAATGGCTCCAAGCATTCGTGATCTATATGATAGTAATATTTGTAGATCAATGCAGGCATTAGCTTTATTACATCGCGCCAGAAAGAAATATGAACAGTCTATAGAATTATTTTGTAAAAAGGCTAATGCAAAAGGTTTAGAGGTGACAACCTCCCAAGTCCGCGCTCTTGTGACTGAGTTACGTGATTCACAAAATAATAAAACTCCCGTTAAGGAACAAATTAATGAAGTTAAACTTACACCAGAAGTAAGGGATGAAGATAATGTAGGTGATTTAAAGGATATAGTAAATATAACTCAGAGCGATGGCGTACTGGATAATCAGAATGATTATCTGTCTGAACCTAAATCATTAAACTATTATATGGATCTCACCAGTGGTGGTGAATTTCATCTGAACCTCAATCAAGATGAAGCTTGTATTGCGTTAAAAGTCCACGATCGTGGTGTAGATGAACTCAATGAAGAAGAAAAACAAGTTCTTTATCGACTTATCGGTAAATTAAAAGATCAGATTTGGCCTTAATTGTAATATGGGAAAACTAATGGCAGTGACAGAAAAAAACAAACGAACCAAGGCACAACAAGATGCAGATAAGCGGTATGAAGAAAAACGCGCGAATCGAACACAACTGACAGGTTATCTCGATGACGATGAAGCGGCGCTCTTAGAGCGTGCCGCCAAGGCATTTGGCAACAAGAAAGCCGGGATAATTGGTGCATTAAAATTTTGGCATAAATATAAAAATAAAGTCTAAATAAGCTTGCAATATCGTGTACACGATATATACTATTATCTAGAACATCAGATAGGGTATAGCAATGAAAAAACAAAAGGGCAGTGCTTTAATCGTAGTGATGTATGTGATTGGAATGGTAGCATGGTTTGTTTATCCTGAATTACCTGCTGGCACTGAGGCTATTAATGACACGATAGCAGTAGCGTCTACTGAGCGTAAAACAGATAAGTTATTGATGGCTTATTTAGTGAAGAACCCAACGCCTAAAAATAAAGAACTGAGAAGTGTCAATAAGCAAATTAAAACAATAATTAAAGTGCTGCACATTTGTGAAGCAGCTAAACATACTGTTAATGTTTTGGATTAGATGAATATTTTACATGGAGTAAAAAATGACTAAATTAACAAAGACAGCTATCGCTTCTGCATGCTTAGCATTATTAGCAGCAATATTTATTCCTATGTACGTTACTTATGAACACTCCGAGGCATTAGCACATGAACAAAATATGTTAGCCAAAAGCATGAAAGCAAGATCGGCGCCGC
>Ga0209633_10005982_pt1 | contig 10515 bp, 10 predicted proteins | sample Cruoilmetagenom1_FD_187290 | JGI IMG/M metagenome (GOLD analysis project Ga0209633, IMG submission 187290) | Oil polluted marine microbial communities from Coal Oil Point, Santa Barbara, California, USA - Sample 1 (SPAdes) (version 2) | ecosystem: Environmental > Aquatic > Marine > Oil seeps ... | reverse complement strand
GGCAATCCATCACCTGAGCCAGGCGCAGTGGTGTGCCGAATAGCACCATCATTTACGCGTTTTGGACACTTTCAATATTACGCACAACAAGAAGGCGATTTGTTAAAAAAATTCGTCGACTACACCATCACAACGGACTTTCCGCACCTTATTAACGAAAAGTCACCACTGGGTATAGGAACATACCTTAAATGGTTTGAGGAAATCAGTACATTAACATGTGACATGGTGGTTGAATGGATGCGTGTTGGATTCGTTCACGGTGTAATGAATACCGATAATATGTCAATTCTTGGCCTAACGATTGATTATGGCCCTTACGGTTGGCTAGAATCGTATGATGCCGATTGGACACCTAATACTACTGATTCTCAACATCATCGTTACGCGTTTGGGCAGCAAGCACAAATCGCTCACTGGAACTTGTATCAACTAGCCAATGCAATTTATCCACTAATAAACGAAGTAACGCCGCTTGAAAAAATCCTAAATAACTATGCAGATCATTATGGAAAGCAATGGCTGATGATGATGACAAAAAAGTTGGGTTTCTCAAGTGTTAACAACGAAAACGATACTGAACTTGTAAAACAATTGCTCGCATGTTTTGGTCATAATGAAACCGATATGACAATATTCTTTAGGCAGCTCGCAAAGGTAGAGAGTCTTGAGAAATCGCTAAATATCGAGTTGGCTATAGAGTTATTAACGCCATCTTTTTATATGGATGAGCTATCAATAGGAGCCGAACAATCCTTGGTAGACTGGTTAACAAATTATTGGGAACGTCGTCTAAAAGACCCCATAACAGCAGAGCAACGAACAGCATTAATGAACAGTGTTAACCCTAAATACGTGCTTCGGAACTACCTTTCACAACTGGCTATAGACAAATCCGAACAGGGTGATCACAGTGGCGTTAACGAATTGTTAGAAGTATTAAAAACCCCCTATGATGAACAACCTGAGAAAGAACATTTGAACCAAAAAAGGCCAGATTGGGCAAAACATAAGGTGGGGTGTTCTATGTTGTCGTGCAGCTCTTAAGTAAGAAACGATTTTATGGCAATTAGTTCAACAATAAATAAAGTCTCCTTAAATATTTCAAATATGGATTCGAATTATTATGCAAACCATGAGTTGACGGTCGCACAACATCCATCGGAAAATAATCTTCGTTTTATGGTTCGGCTAATTGCATTTATAGCCAATGCCAATGAACGGCTTTTATTTACAAAAGGTTTATCAATAGATGACGAGCCAGAGCTTTGGCAAAAGTCACTAACGGATGAAATTGAATTATGGGTTGACTTAGGTCAGCCTGATGAAAAACGTATTCGTAAAGCCTGTGGACGTTCAAAACAGGTGGTTATCTATACCTATCATGAAGGCAAGGCAAGCGTTTGGTGGCAGCAAAAGTGCGAGAAACTGGCGCGATTTAAAAACCTCAAAGTTGTACATATTGCGGCTGACGGGGTGGATGTGATGGCAAATAGAACCATGGCGTTGCAGTGTAGTATCCAAGATGGAGAGATGTATTTGAGTGATGATGAATTGAATCAACTTGTGACATTGACACCATACAAATAGTTATCACTAAAGCGCTACTAATTCTTAAATAGGGCTGGCCATTAAACTGACGTTATTTAATCATCATGGATAATAGATGAGCGTCTATATTCGTCGTCAGGGAATACTCGGCCTGATGTAAGGCAAGAAAATATATGTTCGAAAACCTTACCTCGAACATTTTTGTTTGTTCCGGATAAAAAGTAAGAATGACCTTTCGGAAAGTCGTATTGGTTATTCACATCATCACAATCTACTTGATAGACATTACGAGGGGCTTTATCAATATTTTCTACGCCGCTATGGCCCAATCGACGCGAGGCGATTTTGTTCTTCAGATTGGATGCCTTGCTCGCTCTCAGCGCTAAATCATCTGAAGCGTGGTAAACAATGACGTTGCGTGAAGCATGGCAAATTAGTTCGCCATCTTCACCTTCATGAAGTGATTCGTTGATGACATCTGCGGCAACAAGAAAGGTGTTTCTAAATACCATGGGTAAGCCATTGGGTAGGTCATATTTATTCCAAACATTAAACGTTTCACGTAATACTCTATTGCCCATGGAGTGAGCTAGTATATTAATTCTTTTTAAACAGGGGGCATCCTCTGTTTGATGTTTACTTGAACTTCTCCAAGCTAAGAATTTCTCGAGAACGCGAGCAAAGGAATAAGCACTTTGGTCAGCTGCTTTTTGGTCGTCCCAATAATCTTTAACGATACCAAGGTCATTATCACAGGGCCAGATTAGGGGTATCACTAATACTTCATTTTTTTTGGATTTATCGCAAAGTGTTTGTAATGTTTGAGCAGATTTAAAAACATTTGTTGGTAAGTTAGAAAAGCCATGAATATAAATCAGTATCTGTTTGAATTTGCATGATTTTAATCGATTTAAAAATTCTATGCTGCCAATCTCAATATGCTCATTATTAGAGTTGTGTTCACAAAAAAACACAGAATTACTCGATGCATTATTGTTTAGGTCAAATGTGAATTTTCTACCAATTCGGGTGCGAATACTTTGTTTGGGAAAGCGGTTGGTTATAAAAATCATCTGTGACTCCTTCACTAATGGTTTAGGTTGAACTCAGCAATAAATGTTAATGCTGTTTTAGGTTTTGTTCTTTTAAAAAACCTTGAGCTGTATAAAACAATAACATAATTGCGATGGCCATTAACAAATGATATATCACGTTGTGATCAAGCCAAATGGGGTGAATGCTGATACCTAATTGTTGAATAGCTGAAGCTATAAACGTTATAAGCATGCCACTAATACCAAAAAAAACAAACCAACGCCGTATTTTAAAAAACACCCATACTAATGCTAATAACATTGCAGCAGAGGCAGGTAGGTAGAATGCAATTGCTACATAGAACTCATTGCTGACGAGAATGATGACGGAACAATAAATTATGTATGCTGCGATAATATAAAAACCAACACGTTTGCTGTTGATTTCACCTGCTACAAGAATACTCGCAATCATATAAGCGGCGACACCGACAGCACCAAGAGAAATTAATGTAGAATTCCAAACTAAGGTATATAAGGCACTTGATTCATCGTAAAAAAAACCATGGCTTGTTCCGCCTATAAAAGAGGCTAAACCAAGCGCACAAAAAAACATCACAAACCATCGGTATAAACGGTTAACAGTACCGCGTTGTTTCATTAACAAATAGGTAAAATAAACGCACTCAATAGTTAATCCGTAATCAGTTAACGTAACGCCTGGTTCGTAGATAGTCATTCGTAATGTTTTATTTTGTAAAATAACCAACATGATAAACCTATCAGCGCAGTAGCAGTAATTCTTGTATTCAATAGGCGCTTTAGCCTTGCTATAATAGGCTTTCAAGGCACTGGATTTACGATCCAGCCAGCTAACATAAGGAAACACATGAAAGATCAAGAATACGTCGTTTGCGCGCTCTATCACTTTGTTCGTTTAGATGATTACTCCGCATTAAAGCAACCGCTTTTAAAGTTAATGAATCATCATGGTGTAAAAGGCACGTTATTGCTTGCTGCTGAGGGTATTAACGGCACTATTGCGGGTAAACGCAATGCAGTAGATCATCTATTAGGTTGGCTAAGAAACAAAGAAGCCTTTGTTAATCTTGTCCATAAAGAATCATATGTGAGCGCGCAACCATTTAATCGAACAAAGGTGAAGCTTAAAAAAGAAATTGTGACGATGGGTATAGAGGATATTGATCCGAATGATATTGTGGGTACATATGTAAAACCGAAGGACTGGAATGCGTTGATTGCAGACCCAGACGTGTTATTAGTTGATACGCGAAATGATTACGAAGTAGCCATTGGTACGTTTAAAGGGGCTCTAAACCCCCATACTGAAACGTTTCGTGAGTTTCCTGAGTACGTAAAAAACAACCTTGATACGGAAAAACATAAGAAAGTAGCAATGTTTTGTACGGGGGGCATTCGTTGCGAAAAATCTACGGCTTATTTAAAGCAGCAAGGCTTTGATGAGGTGTATCACTTAGAGGGCGGTATTCTTAAATATTTAGAAGACGTGCCTGAAAAACAAACACAGTGGGAAGGAGAATGCTTTGTATTTGATAACCGTGTGTCGGTTAATCACAAACTAGAAAAAGGTAATTATGACCAATGTTTCGGTTGCAGAATGCCGATTACTGAAGAAGATAAAATACACGTACATTATCAACAAGGCATAAGTTGCCACCATTGTTTTGATAAGACAGATGACGAACAAAAAGCACGTTATATTGAGCGTCAGCATCAAATTGAATTAGCTAAACTTCGTGGTGAAGAACATATTGGCGGTGAGATGGTAGATTTAATTAAACAGCATAAGAAAGAAAAAGAACTAATTAAGCAAGAAGATAGAAATAGAAGTTAATGTTATTTTTTAAAAAAAGCTCATGCTTTTTTAGCTAATGCGGGAAAAATAAGCTGGATATTTTTTAAACTATTTCGTTTGATATTTTTAGCCGTGCTAGTGAATTCATTGATGGTATGCGTTGGCAGTGGTCCAATAATTTTTTCTAAGTCAGCCAGTTTAATTCCTTGTTGTAATAAAAATATTATATAGGTCTGTCTAATCGAGTCTGTTGTTATGGTTTCTGGGGAGTTTAGTTCAGCATCATAAGAGGTAGATGAAACCAGTGAAGTCACCTCGGCTTCGCTAATTTCAATTTCTGCGTTGTTGCTGATCAGAGTGGAAAGTTTATCAGATAGGGGCAGAGTTCTAATCGGGTTTGATGATGTGGTCATTGTCGTTCTATCATCATTGAAACTAAGTTGTTTAAGCTGGGTAACTTCATTGACGGTAAGACCTTGTAATAGGGCGCTTAACACTAGCTGACCTTTTGAGCTGCTGGCATTCAATAATTGTTCAACTTCGTCAAGGCTTAGTTGTCTTGGTACGGTGTAGGCCAAGCTTTGAGTTTGATCCGGATGCGTGTTCTCGATGAAAGGTGGGATATTGCTTTGTAAGTTTAGATTTGGGTCATTGTTTGTAATGCGTGACCAACTGGCCATAGCAGGTTTTTCAGGTGGATTATCGTGTTTTAAAAATTCATACAACCAAATAGTCAGAAGGCCGAGCAACAATGACAGTGCGAGTACGATGCCACTGTTCTGGAGATAATTGGGACGAATTGAAGCGTTAGGTTTGAAGGCGGGTTCAATGATATCAAACTGAGGGTATTTTTCTCGTTGTAGAACATCTATCTGGGTTAAACGTTGTTGTATTTCCCGTAGCGAAAGTTCCATTTGCGTTAAGTCTTCTACCATGGCTTCATGCTCTGCAAAGTGGCGAGTAAAATTTGTCGCCGTCTGTTTATAGTTGTTTAGCTCATGGCTGAGCGAGATGGCTGCTTGGTGTGCTCTAGCGTACTCTTGTTCCGCATCGCTCAAGACGATGTTGCTGCCGTTAACTTTGTACTTACGAATTTCGTTTCGAAGTTTTTTTAGCTGTTGAGGAATCACATTCAAATTGGGTTGTAATGCTATGTATTGTTTAGTATATCTTCTATATAATTCATCAAGCTGTTCGCTTAGCTCTTGTGCTCTTTTTTGAAGGTTAGCAAGACCTCGTTTATCGCTTTCAGGTACGACAGGCTGGCCTCGACCAATTGCCTTTTTAATGGCTGATAAGGTCGCTTTGGCATTTATTTCATCAGTTTCGGCAGTGTTTAATGCGCTTGTTAAGCTGTTTAGCCTAGCGGATACTTGGTTTTCATCGCGGCCAATTGATAAGATGTTGTGTTCAGTTCGAAAGTTATCAATAGCACTTCGTTTGTCTTCGACTTTTTCTTTTATTGCGGTAAGTTGCTGTTTTAACGCATTACTCGTATTACTAGAGTCATCTTGAATTTGTTGGTTTCGTTGAATTTTGTATTGTGCAACTAGCTCATTCAGAAACAGCGGCAGAAACCCAGGGTCATCGCCCTCTGCTGTTAAGTTAATTAGATTAGTATCCGCTACCATGCTGACCCATAAACTTTTACGCAAATCAATTGCACTGGGAATGTTCTCTTCTGACTCGCCCCCAAGCGCAGTGCGTGTCGCCTGAACAAGGAATTGGCTTGTTAGTATGTTGCTTTGTATCGCAACGTGTTGAATGTTTATTTCCTCAAGCTCTTGATCGATTGCTGGGGGAGCTACGGTTAATAAGGTGATTTTGCTTTGGTAAATGGCGGGTTGTAAAAACACATAAATGAAACCAATCAAGCTGGTTAGTAGAAAGGTGATAACAAAGATTTTAAACCGTTTCGACTCGTACCAAGGGTAAGTCGCTTCAATTTGGGTCGATGAAGTGGGTTGATGTGTAACCACATCAATAAAGGGGTATTGTTGGCTTTCCATAAAGCGAAGTCTCCTTACTTACTTGATTGGATTGCAGTTATTTATCTACTATGAGCAGATATAATACAACGATGATCAATAAGCAAATAAATTAATATGATTATGTTAGAAGGTAAAGATCCAATAGGTTCTGCCTTGTTAGATTATTATAAAACGGGTGAAGATACGCCAATCACTGTGAAGCTAAGTATTGCAGAGGATGATGTACTACCTCCTAGCTATTTTTTTAGGTCGTATTCTGAGTGTCCTGAGTTAGAACAATTGGCGCTTCAAAAAGCACGGGGTAAAGTGCTTGATGTGGGTGCTGGTGCAGGTTCGCATAGTTTGTATTTACAAGAAAACGGAATAGATATTACGGCAATTGATGTATCTCCACATTCAGTAGAAGTGATGCGCAATAGGGGAGTAAAGAACGTTTTACTTGCTAACTTTTATGATTTACCCGCGAGTTCGTTTGATACATTGTTGCTGTTGATGAATGGTATTGGTTTAGTTCAAACACTGGATGGCTTTAAACAGTTTTTTGATCACGCTAAAACCTTGTTAGCGCCGAATGGCCAAATACTTTTAGACAGCTCCGATCTTATCTACATGTTTGAAGAAGAGGATGGCTCTTACCTTATCGATATGAATGATATGTATCATGGGGAAGTTGTGTTTGATTTGTCTTACAAAGGCATTAAAGGAGAGCCTTTTAAATGGCTGTATGTCGCAGAAGAGTTACTGCAAGATGCAGCGGAGGAAAATGGCTTTGAATGTGAGGTTATTAAACAAGGCCCTCATTACGATTATTTGGCAAAATTAACGGTTAAAAAGGTATAGGTATGGAGATTAAAGTTGATTCTAGAGAAACAACCAAAGTAAGTATTATCGATGTAAAAATGCCTTTTATATCAATGGTCATTTTTTTAGTGAAGTTATCTATTGCGGCTATTCCTGCTTTTATTATTATGTCGATAGTGGGTAGTATTCTTTTTGCTGTTTTTGGAACAGCAGTACATACGGGAATGAGGCTTTAAAAACTAGCCAAGTAGGTTTGTATGGTTGTAATATAAAGTCATGATGACTTATCAAACACCAAGATAGATGTTCGAAGAACGCGCTGAATGCGACAAATTAGCAACACTTTTAACTCAATTGAATGAGCATTTGGATGTTTTTCAACAATTTGACCATTCTGACGCGGTGGTCAATTCTGAACTTTGGCAATTAGCGCTGGATAAGCCTGTTCCAGAAATAGGAATAGGTGCTGAAAATGTAATAGCCGAAATGGGTGAGCATGTTATCCCTAATGGTTCACAAATACCTAAGCCTGGTTGCACTTCATATATCACTACCGCGGCTACAGATATTGGCTCAGTTGCTACACTTGCTGGGATCACCGCATCGCCACAGCGCATTGGATTAACAGCATTTAATTATCTGGAGGGCCTTGCTCTTAAGTGGTTGGCAGATATGTTTGGTTTACCTACTGGTATGCAAGGCGTATTTAGTAGCGGCGGTTCAACGGCTAATTTAATTGGCCTTGGGGCGGCAAGGCAATGGGCATTTTCTCAGGTTGGCTTAAACGTCGCGAGTGACGGTGTTCAACGCGCTTGTCGAGTGTATGCCACGGAGCAAAGCCATTACACTATTCATCGTTCTGTTGCAGTTCTAGGCATGGGGCGTAAGGCAATGGTGCATATCCCTATAGACGATAAAATGCGTATGTCAGTAGATGCTCTCAAAAAGCAGCTGTTAAAAGACAGAGAATTAGATGCTCTGCCTGTGGCTATTGTCGCTAACGCCGGCAGTACAAATGCAGGCGCAATTGATCCATTACAAGAAATTGGCGAAATGGCACGTGAATTCAATATTTGGTTTCATATCGATGGCGCGTATGGCCTGCCAGGCACACTGGACCCAGCGGTTCATGATCAATTTGAAGGCATTGCATTAGCTGATTCAATTACGGTTGACGCACATAAATGGTTAGGTGCGCCTGTTGGTATTGGCGCAACGTTTGTACGTGATCAAAAAGCGTTGTTCGAAACTTTCAACCAAGGTGCAGCTGACTATATAGAGTCAACGACAGTAGCTGATCACCACATACAAAATTCAATGGATAGTATCGGTTTTCCGTATCACGATTTAGGTGTGGAGCTATCAGCACCAACGCGGGGTGCTATAGTTTGGGCGCTTATTCGAGAGATTGGTATAGAAGGCATGCGTGCCCGAGTTTGCCGCCATAATGCAATGGCGCGTCGAGTTGCCGATCAAGCAAAGCAGCACCCTAACTTAGAATTAGCGTTAGAACCTACGCTGTCTATTTGTTGCTTTCGTTATGTGCATGAGAAAGCACGAGATTTGAATACGCTAAACAAACAAATCCATCGGCAACTGATGAAAAATGGAGTTAATATTCCAAGTACTACGATGATAGACGATAAATTTGTCATTCGACCGTGTTTCTTAGGTGCTAGAACTAACTGGCATCATGCAGATGACTTAGTAAATGAAGTAGTTGAAATAGGCAATAATATTATGTCCAATAATGCTTAAAACACTTAGATAAAAATACAAAAAAAGGAGAAACGAGATGGCTAAACGTCACAACAATATTCTAGAGACGATTGGTAATACCCCCGTCGTTAGGATAAATAAACTAGGTCCAAAAGGTATTAATATTTTTGCAAAAATTGAAGCGTTTAATCCAATGGGGTCAGTTAAAGACAGGCTAGCGTTAGGCGTTATAGAAGATGCAGAGAAGAAAGGCGAATTATCACCGGGTCAAACGATTGTAGAAGCAACCAGCGGTAACACCGGTATTGGTTTGGCGATGGTGTGTGCGCAAAAAGGTTACCCGTTAGTGATTACTATGGCAGAGAGCTTTAGCGTAGAGCGCAGAAAGCTGATGCGTTTTTTAGGCGCGCAAGTTGTGTTAACACCCGCATCAGAAAAAGGCACTGGCATGGTTAAAAAAGCCGAAGAGCTGGCCGAAAAGAACGGTTGGTGGCAGTCAAAGCAATTCGAAAACCCTGCAAATGCAGAAATGCATATGAACACAACAGCAGAAGAGATACTGTCAGACTTCTCTGACGTGACACTTGATTACTGGGTCACCGGGTATGGTACAGGCGGTACATTGAATGGTGTATCAAACGTTCTAAAAGAAAAAAGCCCAGCAACCAAAATTATCGTTTGTGAGCCGTTGAACGCGCAATTATTGGGGAGTGGGATTCCTCAAACAGAAAATGAAAGTCACCCGAATTTCACGCCTCACCCTATGCAAGGTTGGACGCCAGATTTTATTCCTGTATTAACGAAAGAAGTGGTGGATGCAGGTTCGCGTATTGATCAACTGTTACCCATCGATGGGAAGTTTGCCATTCAATGTTCTAAAGACTTGGCTCAAAAGGAAGGTGTTTTTGTGGGTATTTCAGCTGGTGCAACATTGGCTGGAGCTTTAAAAATAGCTGAAACAGCACCGGAAGGTAGTAATATTTTGTGCATGTTGCCCGATACGGGCGAACGTTATCTTACAACACCTTTGTTTGATGATGTGTCGATAGATATGTCAGATGCTGAAGTAGCATTATCTCAGTCTACGCCCGGGTATCAATTTTAGTAAGCTTTTTCTAAGAGGGAATAAACATGAACACTGAAGCCATAGATGAATTAGAAAAAGAAATTCGTGCTAGCGAGCAACAACTCGTCATGTTTTCTTTGGAATGGTGTGAGTTTTGTTGGGCAGCTATTAAGGTGTTGGATGAATATGAAATTCCTTATCGCGTCATTAACTTAGATTCGGCAGAATATGTTGATAATTTACGCGGTAGAAATATTCGTTTGGCGCTTAACGAAAAAACAACATGGAAAACGATGCCCCAAATATATGTAAACGGTGAATTTATTGGCGGGTGTATGGATTTATTTGAAGGGTGCAAATCTGGCGAATTACAAACTCTTTTAAAGGAAGCTGATATTAGTTTTAACAAAATGGTTACAACGGACCCGACAAGTTTTTTGCCAACATGGTTGCATCCACGCTGAACAAATAATCGAAAGTATGCGTGCAACGATGGACACACACCAACTTAAGACC
>Ga0209633_10005979_pt1 | contig 10518 bp, 7 predicted proteins | sample Cruoilmetagenom1_FD_187290 | JGI IMG/M metagenome (GOLD analysis project Ga0209633, IMG submission 187290) | Oil polluted marine microbial communities from Coal Oil Point, Santa Barbara, California, USA - Sample 1 (SPAdes) (version 2) | ecosystem: Environmental > Aquatic > Marine > Oil seeps ... | reverse complement strand
CCAGGTGAATTGTCCCCACGCCGAGTGCCGTTACCTGGCTTAAAACCCTTTTCAACATAATCGGTCGGGGCAATGCCAGGACAAGATCAATGGGCGCCACTGGAGCCAGCGACTCCGATATCTCAATTTTGAGGTCAACAAAAAAAGGAAATTTTTGTCTAATGCCTGTAACTTGTGCTTTTCCCCTTCCATCATTTATGATCCCAAATCGGATCATATCCCCAGTGTTTAACTGTAGGACTTTTACTATATGCTCAGCCCTGTAATCGGTCAGCCTGATATGTTTGTCAGTAATTTCGTAAGAATCAGCGAGTATAATATTCATAACTGTCCTGAAATTATTTTGTAAGCATGGAGAAATAGAGTAAAGTAGCAACTTGCTACTAACTGATTTTCTTTACTTTTTCTTTTATATGAAAGTCATGTGCTATCCGGAAGAAAAGGGGTTGGGAGTGGGAGTTGCCACAACAGGTAAGCGAGCTTGCGAGACTCCGATCCACAGCTGGCGAGGACGTTTGGCAGCACCCCTCCCAACCCCGACTTTCATGCTTCGTTGTGAAATTCATTTCATGGGTGTTTATATGAAAGTCATGTTGCTCCACGGACGAAGAGGGATTCGGTGGAGTGTTGACACAACAATCCACAGCCTGCGAGGACGTTTGGCAACACTCCTCCGAATCCCGGTTACATTACTTTCATGCTTTGTTGTGAAATTCATTTCATGGGAGTTAGAGACACTTTGCTTATTTGCTGGTAGCCATCAAGAAATGAGGCCAATATCCAATGTTTTTGATTTATAATATCGCGCAATTTATCTTTCTCCCGTTTATCGCACCTCTGCTCTTTATTTTAGCCCTGGCAACTCCTAAATATCGAGGACGCATAGTCACTCGCCTCGGGTTCGGAACCAAAAACAATATCAGCACTCCTTCACCAAATCAAAAAACATTCTGGATACATGGTCTCTCTGTTGGTGAAATAACCTCAGCTGTACCACTTATCCAGGGCTTAAGGAAAAAATACCCTTCTGACAGGATTATATTAACCGTCTCGACACGATCAGGAGAAGCTGTTGCCAGGAACCTCCTTGGGGAAATCGTCGACCACATTATCCCGTCCCCACTCGATTTTTTTCCGGTAATCGCATTATTTTACACTCGTATTCAACCGCAGCTCTTCATTCTTATTGAAACAGATTTCTGGCCCAACCTTCTTTTATACCTGCAGCGTAAAAAGATTCCCGCCCTACTGGTAAACGGTAGAGTATCAGAAAAATCCATGGCAGGATATAGACGATTTGCTTTTTTCTTCCGCCCGATGTTTCGTTCTTTTCGATACCTCTTTATGCAAACGGAACTTGATAAACAGCACATGGTTGATCTTGGCATAGAAAAACAAAAGGTCAAGGTGCTCGGCAACCTGAAATTCGACACCCATATCACCGAAAAACAGTTCGTCCCGTCTTCCTTATCGACACTTCTTCCCGACAATACGCTTGTAATTACAGCCGGCTCGACTCATCAGGGTGAGGAGGATATTCTCTTTAGTGTAGTAAAAAAGTTACAAACCTCTCATCCACAAATCACCCTTGTTCTAGCCCCCAGAGATCCAGCCCGCACCGGTCAAATCTGTATAATGGCCAGACAACACGGGTTGACGATAATGCTCAGATCTGAAAACAGCATAACTCATTCCGATATTCTTCTCGTTGATACCATAGGGGAACTGATGTTTTTCTACGCTCTGGCAGATATCGCTTTTGTGGGCGGCAGTCTGGTCGACGAGGGAGGTCATAATCCAATCGAACCGGCTATCCTCGGTATCCCTGTCCTGTTCGGCCCGTATATGCAGGACTTCCAGGAAATAGCAGTTTCTCTTATCAAGGCAGGGGGCGGTGAACAGGTTGATGACTCCGAGGCCCTCCAGCATGTTTTAGAACTTCTTCTTAATTCTAAAGAACTGAGATATCAACGCGGCATTTCGGCAAAACACTGTGTCCTTCAACAGCGGGGAGTGATAAAAAAACATCTGGAAATCTTGCAAACACTGTTGTGAACCGAATTTTCCAGCACATATCATACCACCTGCTCTCTTCAGTCACCATTGCCTTTATCCTTGGAATAGCGTCCACTCCTTTTCTACACTTGAACAATTTCTTCCCTGTTTTCAGCGTCATCGTCCTCTGCTTCTTTCTGGTAGTAGTCACGATTTTACATCATTTTAGCAAGTTCAGAACAGTATTATTACTTTTGCTCCTCCTTTTTTTCTTTCTCGGTGCAAATCATGCGCAATTACAATCATCTCCACCCAGCGCCAAAAATCATATATGGAATGCAATTGGAGAAAAACAGGAAGCCGTAATCGTTGGCACCCTTGCTGCCATGCCAGGGTTTAACGGTAAAACCAGCAGGCTGCAGGTTGCAGTACAATTTATGCGCCTAAGCGACTGGCATAACCTCACTCCTATAGAAGGCAATATTTTACTGCGGATGGAAGGAGCACTGTCAAACCAATTCTTCCCCGGTGACACCCTGGTGATCCGCGCTGACCTGAAGAGGCCAACAAGCTTCCTATCACCAGGAAGCTTTGATTTCAGTCAATATCTTGCCAGGCAGGATATCTGGATTACCGGATTTATACGCTCCCCTCTCTTCCTCCGAAAATTATCTCACAAGAGCTCATTTCTTAATAAACTGCGTTATTTTCCAGAAAAAGTTCGAAATGCTATAGGTAGAGAAATTGATACCAGAGTTTCTCCTCAACTGAGCGGTCTCTATCGAGCCATTCTCCTTGGAGACAGATCAGGGGTAAGCCATACAGTTTTAGAACAGTTTAAAGCAAGTGGTGCGATGCACATTCTTGCAATATCGGGGATCCATATGAGTGTTATAGGAACCCTCCTGTTCGTTTTATTTTACAGGACACTCAGCCTCTCCCAGACAATGCTTCTCAATTTCAATGTCAGGAAGATGGCTGTTCTTTTTTGTCTGCCTTTACTCATCTTCTATTCCATGCTGGCCGGGTTGAACTCTCCAGTAATTCGTTCCGTAATAATGTCCACTGTTGTCATTGCAGGAATCTGCATTGATCGGAAAAAATCGGTTAGTGAACTCCTTTTTTTTGCAGCCTTTCTTATCTTAACAATCTCTCCACTACAACTCTTTACAGCTTCATTTCAACTCTCCTTTACTGCCGTGGCTGCAATTCTTTTTATTCTCCCCACATTGAAACAGCTGTTAATCACCCCAAGCGAAGAAAAAGCAGGGCAGACTGCAATCTACAAAGTATCAACCTGGTTGACAGCAGGATTGCTGGTTTCCACTGTGGCAACTTTTGCAACCGCACCTCTTGCTCTTTATTACTTCAACAGGTTGTCCCTGATCGGCCCTGTGACCAATATCATTCTGGAACCCCTCATATGCCTCTGGAGCCTCACCTGTGGAGTCATAGCCATTCCATTTCTCTTCTTCATACCGGAGGTAGGAGATTTTTTCCTCCAAATTGGCAGCTATGGTCTTCAAGTGTCACTGAATTTTGTTCATTTCTGTTCATCTTTCACCTATTCAGACTTTCGACTTCCAACTCCACCGCTCTGGCTCATCTTTCTCTATTATCTGTTTTTTCTACTTGTAACTTTACAAGCCGGCCGTAAAAAACGGTTAACCTTTTTGGCTATGGCTCCTTTTTGTATTGTGATAATACTTTTTTTCTATCTACCCAACAGGTTCATCACTAAACAAACTCGACCATTTACCATATCATTTCTTGATGTAGGCCAGGGCAGCTCAACTTTGCTTGAGTTCCCTTCAGGGTTTCGCGTTCTCATTGATGGTGGAGGATCCTCCTATTTATCAACCATGGTGGGTGAAAGAGTTATAGCTCCCTATCTATGGAAGAATGGGATTTCCCGGATCGATGCTATCATAGTCACCCACCCTGATGCGGATCACTACAATGGATTGCCCTTCATTGTTGAGCACTTTTCTCCATCCACCGTCTGGTTGAACAGCTTTACAGGGCATGACACTTTTTTCGAAGATTTTTTACAACAGATAGAAAATAAAGGGGCTGCATCAATCATAGCAGCGGATGACCAGCAACTCAGGCAACAGCCTGAATTACTACACTGCATAGCGAATACAACTCGCTGGAGAGAGGATGAATATGCTAGGGATAGTGGCAGAAAGGAAAACAGCGGACTAATTGTAAAAGCATGTGCCAAGGATCTCTGTCTTCTTTTTCCAGGGGACATCGGTGAGGGGGCAGAACATGCTCTTGTTGAAAAAGGATATGCTCTTCACGCCAATATTCTGCTCTCTCCTCACCACGGCTCAGCCACCTCAAACTCAGAGCAGTTTCTCAAGGCTGTTAAACCGGAACACATGGTGGTATCCAGTGGAAAAGGGAAAAAGAATATTTTCCCCCACCCGGATCTGGATAGACTTTGCAGTGTAAATGGCATCAATCTCTTGCAAACGGCTCAATATGGCACAATTGAGATCGTTTCAGCCTCGAAAGGATATAAAATATACGGGTATCAAAAATATAAAAACAATCCTCTTGCAAAGCTAAGTCGTCACCTCATCGCTGAGATCGGTTTGAACTGATTGAATTGCCTTTGAACCTTTAAACTTCTGTAAAATCAGTTGGCTCTTTCTTCAAGAATTTCAAAAATTTAGATTTCTCAATTGAGTTGGAATAGGCATCGTCAGGACTGATCTTTTTCTTAAGCAATAGCTGCATTATCGCGTCATCCAAAGTCTGCATGCCATACTTCTTCCCTGTCTGCATTGTGGAAAGAAGCTGGAAGGTTTTCGAATCCCGGATCAGATTTCGTACCGCCGGAGTTGCAATAAGGATCTCCAGGGCAGCGCACCTTCCCCTCACATCAACTCGCTTAAAAAGAGTCTGTGATACCACAGCCTTCAACGCATCTGACAATGTTGACCGCACCTGCCCCTGCTGGTTGGCGGGGAATATCTCGATTATTCGATCAACCGTTTTCATGGCATTGAGGGTATGCAAGGTGGCAAAAACCAGGTGACCGGTCATAGCAGCTTCCATGGCGAGAGAAATCGTTTCCAGATCACGCATCTCCCCAACCATTATGATATCGGGATCTTCACGAAGGGCACCACGAAGCGCAGCTCCAAAACTCTTAGTATGGGTCCCCACCTCCCTGTGATTTATAATGCATTGCTGACTCTTATGGACGAATTCTATAGGATCCTCAATGGTAAGGATATGATCCTTTCTGGTCTTATTTGCCTCATCAACAATAGCTGCCAGGGTTGTCGATTTACCTGAGCCGGTGGGGCCGGTGACCAGTACCATGCCCTTTGGTAAATGGGCGAGTCGGCTGATAATTTTTGGCAGACCAAGTTGATCACATGTCAGAATATCACTGGGGATTTCACGAAACACAGCCCCCATACCATATTTTTGTCTGAAAAAATTACACCTGTACCGTGCAAGACCGGGAATTTCATAACCAAAATCCACATCTCCCGTTTCCTCGAAACCCTTAATTTTTTCCTCGGGGCATATCTCATAAAGCATCGCTCTGAGTTCATCGTCTCCAAGTTTTTTAAACTTCACCCGTTCCATATCGCCAAGGATACGAAGTATAGGCTGCTGTTCCGCCACCATATGTAAATCGGAAGCGCCTTCATCATTCATCAATTTAAAAAACCCGTCTATCTGAGCCATATCACTCCCCGTGGTTCAACACAATTGAAGTTTTTTTTACAGTGCCATCATCTTTTATTGTTACTGTTTTCTATAGTATCATATGATGACTGTTTTATTGAAATATTTTATAATTTCATCAACATCATCCATAACTTTAAACAGAAACATATCCTCGCTGCTGATATTACCGTTACCCAGAAGTTTATCTTGTAACCAATCTACAAGTCCAGTCCAAAATTCACTCCCAACAAGAACAATCGGAAAAGATTTGATCCGCTGGGTCTGAATCAGAGTTAGAGCTTCAAAAAGTTCATCAAGGGAACCAAAACCACCGGGCATACAGATAAACCCCATTGAATATTTCATAAACATAACCTTCCGAACAAAAAAATATTTAAAGTCCAACTCAAAGTTTGCATATGGATTTGGGCTCTGTTCGTGTGGTAGATCGATATTAAGCCCCACGGAGATTCCTCCAGCCTCCGCAGCTCCCTTATTGGCTGCTTCCATAATACCCGGCCCGCCACCGGTTATCACACCGTAGCCATTTTTTGCAAGCTCGGCACCAATCTGTTCCGCCAGGATATAATTTTTATCATCGACACCGGTACGTGCTGATCCATAGACTGTAACCGCTGGAACATTAATGGATGACATCGCATCAAAGCCATCGACAAACTCTGCCATTATCCTGAACATTCTCCAGGAATCACCAACGACTGAATTATCCAGACAATATTTAGGTTCTCTCCTGACTTTTCTTCTTTCTATATTGCTCATATCTTACCTTCTCTTATTCCGTGTATGCCTTATCCTGTAAAACATAGCTTGAGATTATCATAAAGATCAGAATTCTCCCCATTTACTGATTCCACCTTGTTAAACCAGTTTAATGCCCTCCTGTGCTGACCGATCTTGAGGTAAGATTGGGCTAAAAAAAGCTGCGACTCAGTTCTCAATTCAAGGCTTTTAAGACTTTGTTTCAGGTTCCCTATAGCCTCTGGCAACATGTTGCAGTGAAGCTGTATTTTTGCAAGATCCAATCGATACACACGATTATCGGGGTCGAGTTCAGCACTTTTTTGACAAAGTGAGAGTGCTATATCATCCCCTTCCTTCTCTTCAAAATAGACCTGCCCGAGGAGATGCATAGCCCTGTCATCATATTCATAACTCCGCAATGCTCTTTGCAACCACTCCATAGCTTTCATTGGCTGACAAAGAGCAAAATAACTTTTCCCGATATAATACGCCACTCCTTCGGCCAGGCGTGTTACTTCACATGTTTGATGCCAGGGCAACAGATAATCTAAAGCCATCTGACAATCACCTGTTTCAGATGCGAGAATACCGATTTGTCGTTTAAGATCATTTTCCAACACAGATTCACCTCTCCCTTCTTCAACAGCACATGCTAACGCCCGTTGGAAATAGGCTATCGCCTTCGCCTTTCTATCGCTGTCGAGTTCACCAAGGCCAAGGTTATACAAGGCCATAAAACTTTTTTCGTCAAGTTTCAGGGCCTCTTCAAAACAGTTCTCGGCTGAGGCAAATCTACCCATCATGGCAAGAGTAACACCGAGGCTGTTATGTAAATTGACGTTAATCTTATCACATTTTAACCCTCTCTTATACTCCTTCACTGCTTTAACCAGATCTCCATCACTAAAATAAATATCTCCACTGATATTGAGACTAATCGCATCAAAAAGTGCCACTCCAGCATTACCAAAGAATGCTGCATGGGCTAAAGCTTTAAGGCAGTTATGGGGAATTTCGGACTTTTTAAAATCACTATACGGAAAACAGCTCACTCCAGCCGATACCGTTTTGTTACCATCGATGTCCCTGCAATGGCGTACTATATTCTCTGTCCATTCCAGAATTGTATCCTTACTGTCTCCCTCAAAGTAAACCAGCAGATCAGTCCCTGATGCTACGATGGTACCCTTTTTTAAATGTGGTCTTACGATTTGATCAGCCGAACAACCGGCATCATCACTTCTAAAATGTACAAGACAAAAATGTTCAGACTCTTGCCACAATCTGCGTAATCTTCGAATCAGATTATTATCCGGCCGAACCAGTGGATGCTTTTCCGGATAGGCAAACAACCCAAAATCACAATAAGAGAAAGGGCCTCGTTTTGTTGCAACACGCGAGGCTGTCCAGGCCTCGTCAATAAGCTGTCGACCAGTTTTTCCACTGACGTAATCACTATCAATCCTGCCACGACAACTCGTACCGACATGTATGCGGGAAAAACCTTCCCGCTTGAAATAAGCAATCAGGAAGTTTGCCAGCTTAGATTTATCATTTTCACTCTGAAACTCAATTAATACTGCAAATACAAAATTACCAAGATAGTGGATAATCGCACCATCAGGTATACATGTCTGAAGGCTTAATACACATTTATGCAAATGACTGGCAGTTTGTTGAAACGACCCGCTCCTTGCGGGTATCTCCACAACAAGCAGCTGAAGAGGTTGAGTTGCTAGTGGACTATCAAGAATCGAGTATAAATTTGAACTATTAAACAACCCGGTCTGATCATCAACCCTTGCCTGTTTAAGCAGTAAAAAATGATCCCTCACCTCATTCCGAACATCACTTAACCAGTCATCTCCAACTCTTTTGTTAAATAAGGGGTCAACCTTTGAAAGAAGTGCAACCACTGTGGTTTCTTCAGTCAAATCAAAAGGAATCATAAGATAATCATGATATACCCCCCTCCTCTCCACACTTCTATCACTCACAGAACGGAACAGGGCAACAAGATCATCGACACCTTCACCCTTGCCAGAAAGTGTTTTCAACTCTTCTTCATTAAAGATAAATCTGACATTTTGGGCAGTTGGAACCTTCCTCAAAAGAATATGCCGAAAAGTTTGGGAAAATCGCTTAAAATCGTCAGCTACCAGCTTTTGGTTGTCCGATATTACAGGAAATGGTTTTGATTTAATCACACGACGACTCACTGACAAATAAAGTTGATAACAAGTCAACAAGATGGGAAATTTCACTGTCCTGAATTGTCCGAACATCAAGCAGATATCGTTCTTTTTCTATCCTTCCTATTATCGGAGTATCTAAACTTCTCAAATCTCTTTCCAATTGACTCAGTTTCATGGAATCAGGAATCAGTTCCACAGCCCAACTTGCAATATTATACTCTGGGAATGAACCACCACCTACCCTGCTTACTGTTGAAACTATTTTTGAGTTGCACCCTGAGATTTTTTTGTATTTCAGTCTCCGCTGAATTTTCCAGGCTTTTTTCTTCAACTTCGAAATATCCTCAGTCAACATTGATAAGGTCGGAATCTGAGAAACGGCCTGATCAACATCGTAATATTCACATAGCACATTTTCCAGTGAAGCAAGGGTAAATTTATCTATCCTGAGAGCTCTGTTGAGAGGATTTTTCTTAATTTTCTCAATGACCTCTCTTTTCCCAACTATTATTCCGGCCTGAGGCCCACCCAGAAGCTTATCGCCACTGAAAGTAACAACATCTACCCCGGAACTGACAATTTCCTGAACCGTCGGTTCTTTGGGAAATCCATATCGAGTGAGATCAATAAGACAACCACTTCCCAGATCCTCCATCGTGGAGATTCCCTGTTGTCGTGCTAAAGAAACAATCTCTGGTGCCGAGACATCAGATGTAAATCCAATAATACGAAAGTTAGATGTATGTACACGCAAAAGCAGAGCTGTTTCTTCAGTAATTGCCCTCTCATAATCATAAAGGTGGGTTCGATTGGTTGCCCCAACCTCGACGAGAATTGCACCGCTTTTAGCCATCACATCAGGGATTCGAAATGATCCACCAATTTCAACAAGTTGTCCCCGGGAAACAATGACTTCCTTTCCAGATGCAAGGGTATCTAGTGCGAGAAAAACAGCCGCCGCATTATTATTTACCACGATTGCAGATTCTGCCCCTGTAAGATCGCAAATTATTTCCTCTACAAGAGAGTACCTGCTCCCTCTCTTGCCATTATCCAGATTAAATTCCAGGTTGGTATAATGTCCACCAGCTGTCTTAAGTTGCTCTGTCGCATCTTTTGAAAGAATCGATCTTCCAAGATTTGTATGAATTACTACCCCTGTGCCGTTTATCACTCTCTGTAAATTTGGCGATTGCATTTTAATTATATTTTTCTTAATAATCTCAAGCCATTCGCCTTTTGACTTTTCCTTACTTTCAACAGGATGTTGAATTATGTTTTCTCTTTCAGTTTGAAGAGTTTTTTGAATTACAAGTTTGATTAGGAGATTGGGTGCTGAATGTTGTAATTCACCCGATAACTGACTTAATATTTCATCTACTTTGGGTAGAGATCTGAGTAATTTTTGTGTTGGATCCATTTTTTTTATCTGTGAATTTTAAGTCACCAACCAGCCTAATGGCGCTTTGACTTATAATAATTTATATGAAAGTCATATCGCTCCCCAAACAGGGAGGGATATGGCAGGATGTTGACAGAACAGGTAAGCGAGGATGCGAGCATGCGAGACTCCGATCCACAGCCTGCGCGGACGTTTGGCGACACTCCTCCGAATCCCGGTTACATAACTTTCATGATTCTAGTAGGCTGTCCGAGAATAAGCATCTACAAATGTTAGGCCCAAATCATTTTTTTTTCAATAAAATTATATAATAGCGATAGAAAAGTTCAGCCTTGTTTGATCACCCCGTAAGATATTTTACCACAGATCTCATTTTCTCCTTGACGCCACCCTCCCAATCAAGTAGTTTGCCGCGATCTTTTGCCGGTGTGATGTTAAGGATATCTCGGCACACTGGTGATGGAAACT
>Ga0209633_10005977_pt1 | contig 10519 bp, 9 predicted proteins | sample Cruoilmetagenom1_FD_187290 | JGI IMG/M metagenome (GOLD analysis project Ga0209633, IMG submission 187290) | Oil polluted marine microbial communities from Coal Oil Point, Santa Barbara, California, USA - Sample 1 (SPAdes) (version 2) | ecosystem: Environmental > Aquatic > Marine > Oil seeps ... | reverse complement strand
AAAAACAAAAATGTTAGTCCAAATAATAATGCAAGTATTTTTAAAATTTTATTCACAAATCAATATTATATGTGTCGCATAGTCAATGTAAAGCATTTTTCTTTAATATAGCTGTAAGCTTCCTATCTCTTATATTCTCTATATCTGTTTTTGAATAGATTGTAAGTATTTATTTAGAATGAAATTGTTTTTATTCCAAGTTTTTTAGCAGATTTCGCCAGTGCAATATCTGCAGTAACCATTTCAAGTTTATTGGAAAAAGCAACAGCTAAATGCAAAGCATCAAGAGTACGCAAAGGTGTTTCAAAATTGCCTATCCAGTTACGGGCAAGATCATATTCTTTTTGCATAATTAAAAATGTTTTATAAATTTGGGATTTCCTGTGGAGTTGAAATTGAGAGATAATTCTTTGGCCATCATTATGGGAAATTTCTTTCATTCGAACACGCCGGGATAAAGCAGAATAGAATTCAACTTCATTCAAAGAACTTAATGCTGTTTGTCCACTACTGCTAACCAATACCTGGATTTCGTTACTTTTTAATTCCGGAATATATAATGCAACAAGCACACTCGTATCAAGATAATACATCAAAAATGTTCTTCATTACGCATATCGACAACAACCTGACTGGTTGGTTTCCCTTTTACTTTTATTGAATTACGAAATTCGCTCATATTGGGGAATCGATTATTTTTTCTTGATTCTGGGGGTACAAGACGGGCAACTTCCTGCCCTCTACGGGTTATGGAGATTACAGAACCATGTTCAGCTTCATTAAGTAAAGAACTTAAAGTCCTTCTTGCTTCCCTTGTTGTAATAGTATGCATAATATAAACTCCTATGTGTGTACACCTAAAGTATACACACATAATCCAAGTTTGTCAAAGTTAAAAGCTAATTAATTATTCCCAAACATATACTGATTAATTAAATTCTCATAAAGCTCCTGGTTACCACTTATAGCTTCAGGCTCTCTGCTCTTAGCAGCAAAATCTCGTAGATCCTCAAGGGTAAACTTCCCCTTTTCAAAATCAGCACCACTACCGGAATCGAAGGATGCATATCTATCATTCCTCATTTTATCCAGCTTTCCTTCTTTCCTTATCTTTGTAGAAATCTCCAGCCCAAGAGCAAAAGTATCCATACCCCCAATATGGGCTATAAAAAGATCTTCCATATCTGTTGAATTACGACGTATGCGGGCATCAAAATTTAAACCACCAGTAACAAAACCACCCATAGAAAGAATAACCTGCATGGCTTTAACTGCATCGTACACATTTGTAGGAAATTGATCAGTATCCCATCCATTCTGCATATCACCGATATTTGCATCTACACTACCTAACATCCCTGCATCTACACAAACCTGAAGATCATGCTCAAAGGTATGTCCGGCAAGGGTTGCATGATTAGCTTCAATATTACATTTAAAATCTTTGTCCAAACCATACTCTTTAAGAAAAGCAATAACAACAGCAGCATCATAATCGTACTGGTGTTTGGAAGGTTCCATTGGTTTCGGTTCAATATAAAAAGTGCCCTTAAACCCAATCTTTCTACCATAATCCCTGGAGAGTGTTAAAAAATTTGCCATATGATCAAGTTCTCTTTTCATATCTGTGTTGAACAAAGACATATATCCTTCTCTGCCACCCCAGAAAGTATAACCCTGTCCGCCTAATATAATATTTGAATCCAAAGCGGCCTTAACCTGAGCAGCACCATATGTTAATACAGAAAAATCAGGATTAGTTGCAACTCCGTTCATATACCTTGGATGAGAAAACATATTTGCAGTATTCCACAATAACTTTACTCCGGTTTCATCCTGTCGTTCTTTAAGAATAGCTGTTATTGCTTCCAGATTTTTTTCTGATTCAAGTACAGAATTGCCCTCAGGAGCTGCATCACGGTCATGAAAACAATAGTATGGAACACCCAGTTTTGTAAAAAACTCAAATGCAGCATCTGCTTTCTGTTTTGCACCTGTCATTGAATCTTTATTATTCCATGGATGAGCATGGGTTGCTGAACCAAAAGGATCGCTACCGTCATTACAAAAACTGTGCCAGTAGGCAACTGCAAATCGTAAATGATCTTTCATACTTTTCCCATCTACAATTTTATTTTCATCATAAAACTTAAATGCAAGAGGATTATCAGAAGAACTGCCCTCATAATTAACTTTTCCAATCCCCTTAAAATATTCATTGTTACCAACAAAATAATCTTTCATAATTTCTTCTCCTATTTAAATATTTCCGTTAATGAATCTACATATTTATTATAAGTCTTATAAACTTCATTATAAATTTTCACATTTTCAGGAATTGGAATACATCCTTTATTCTTATCCAATCCTACATGTTCTTTAATAAGATAATTTATGTCTGAAACTTTCTTCCCAATGTTGTCGTTTGCCCACAATGCCTGTATTGCAGCTCCTAATGCAGCAGCTTCTTCCTGAACAGGTGTAACAACTGGTAGATTTAAAATGTCTGAAGCAATTTGCCTCCATACTGCAGATTTTGAACCACCGCCAATTAACCTTATCTCTTTAATTTTGAAGCCCAGATCTTTAAACGAATCCAGCCCCAGTCGCATACCAAAAATTGCAGATTCCATTGAAGATCTAAAAATATTCTCCTTATTAGTGTTAGTCATATCCATTCCAACAATACAGCCCTTACCATTTGGAAGATTGGGTGTCCTTTCTCCAGTAAAAAAGGGTAATGTAATAACACCTCCACTGCCTGCCGGGGCTTTTGCTGCAATTAAATCAAACTCCTTTACTCCATATTCAAAAAGATTACGTAATTGCTCTGTTGCAACAGTACAGTTCATTGTGCATAAAAGAGGCAGGTATCCGCCATTAGAGGAGCAGAAAGCTGCAAGATTACCTTTAGCATCAATTACAGGCTTGTCTGAGTAACCGTAAATTGTACCGGAAGTTCCAAGACTCATGGTAATAACACCAATATCAGTGGCCCCGGTTCCTATGGCTCCCATCATGTTGTCCCCGCCACCGGAAGAAACTATTATTCCGGACGGAATACCAAATTTTGATGAAGCATTAGTGCTTACCTTTCCAGCCGATTCATGAGCCTCAATTAAAGATGGAAGACAGTCAGACAGATCCCTTTCTGAATCTAAAGCATTTATAACATCCTTATCCCATTTACGATTATGGATATTTAATAGTCCGGTTCCCGAGGCATCTCCATATTCCATTGTATATTTACCAGTTAAATAAAAATTAATGTAATCATGAGGAAGCAGAATATGCTTCATTTTCTTGTATAGATCAGGATGATTCTTTTTTAACCATAATATTTTTGATGCTGTATATCCAGGAAGAATTCTATTACCAACTTCAGAAAGCAGATTCTCTCCAGTACCATAGCTATCTTCAATTTCATTACATTCTGATGCAGTAGAAGTATCACACCAAAGTTTTACATTGTATAGAACATTACCGTCTTCATCTAAAGGTACAAATCCATGCTGCTGGCCGGAAACACCAACTGCAACAGCAGTTTCCCTGATAGAAGGGTCAATTTTATTAAAACACTTTTCCAGTGACTGTATCCACCATTCTGCTTTTTGTTCATTGCTACCGTCACTGGTACTGATCAGCTCGTGAGGTGCTGATGCAGAAGCAACTATCAATTTGTTTTCAAAGTCATAGAAAATAACCTTTGTACTTTGTGTTCCATTGTCAATTCCAATTACTGTCTTCAAAATAGTACCTCCGGTATAGTATTTATTTTCTACCCGAAAAATATCTTTTCCAATGGACAAAATTGTTTTTACATGCATATAATTGTCCTATGGAAATTATTTATGAAGTTTAATGATGTAGTTTTTGTCTTTCAGATGAAGGATAGAAATAAGAAGAAATGGCATGGCAGGCTGCATCATCATGATCCAAATGAATATGAAATTCATTATTTTATTCAGGGCACCGGTAAATTTCTTAACAATAAAAACATATATATAATCAACCCCGGATCTTTTTTTATCACTTCACCGGAATGCGATCACTCCATAATAACTGATGATAATTACAAACCCCTGAGCTACTATGCTGTTCTTATTAAGCTCTCATCAGAGGATAGTGAAATTGAAAGACTTATTACCCAGGAGATGTTGGTTAAACAGAACTACGACATAGGTACAAACTACCGGTTTTTCTTTGAAGAATTAAAAGAGAAAGGACTTTCCCGTAATAATAATCTTCAAAAATCGGCTTCCCACCAATTAATCTCCTTTTTATATACACTGGTAGAAAAAAGAGACTTCCATTTTAATGAACCCGGCAGTGTTCATATCGAAAAATCATTAAAGATTATGCAGGATAATATAACAAAAGATCTGACATTGGAAAATATAACTTCAAGGCTTAATCTAAGTGATTCATACTTCATACGATTATTTAAAAGGAAGATGAAAACTACTCCTATGAAGTACTTTACAAAATTAAAAATTGAAGCTGCTACTTATATGTTGACTGATACTGGTCTGGCTGTTCGTTCTATTGCTGAAAAATTAAACTTTTACAGTGAATTTCATTTTTCAAGAGTTTTTAAACAGTATACCGGGTTTGCACCAAGTGTTTATCGGAAAAACTATGTGCAGAATAAAATCATGCCAATTAAATTTAAAACTTAATACTCAAAATTTTGGTACTACCTACAGTAATTTTTTTGATATTTTATTCTTATTCCCATAATTCAGAACACTTTGTTGTCTGTATAATTGTGGTGTTAAATTAAATATTTCTCTGAACCGTCTATAGAAGGTACTTTCACTTGGAATCCCCACTGAGAACATGATTTCCTGAACTGAATGACGAGTCGTTCTTAAAAGCCTTGCACCTTCCTGGATGCGGACTGTGGTAAGATAATTGGAAAAAGGTGTACCTACTGCCTTCTTAAAAATCATACCAAAATAAGTGGGACTCATTTTAAGCTCCTCCGAAATGGAAGTCATACTAAGACCCGGATCAGAATAGTTTTTTTCTATCATATCTCTGGCCAGATTTATCAGAGCCGAATGTCTGGATTCAGTCAGGTTGAATGATCCTTCATCTTCTTTAGAAAAGGCTTCTACAATGGAATGAAAATCATCTAAAGTCGGTTGGTTTATAAGATTTTTAAACAGATCCTGTGTTTGGAAATCGGCATCTCTATTTGAAAGAGCCCTTGTCAATGATAAAGAAAAAGCATTAATTTCATCCTGAACTGCTGCAACAACCCATGTCCGCAAGATTTCCAAATAGGGTTTTAAATCTTCCGGGAGCATCTTTTGATTAGATATTTCAGTAATGACACCTGCCCTAAGTTTCTTTATTTTTTCCCTTTCTTCATTATCAGGAACTCTTTGTTTATCCTCCACTATGAGGTTAATTCCTTTACCAAAAAGATATCTTCGACGAAGTGCTGCCGACAAGGCCAGATAATCCTGACGAAGATCAGAGAGACCATTCAATAATCCGGATTGAACAATAGAAATACTCATATCCATAAAATCGGAGATCATCCCATGAAGAACCTCTGCAGTTTCCTTATTTGGAGATATATTGTTCTCTGAAGAATAAAGAAGTATAAGCATTACTCCTCTTCTTAAAAAGATAGCCGTTGATCCTAATCCCAATTCTGAAAGCGCCTCTGCAGTTCCATTTCTGAATCGAAATTTCAAAGCTGGGTATGATGATAATGAATCAGACATCTGGGTAGTAAATTCCTCATCCATATCATCTATGGATATGAGATATAAACAACCTGGCTTATCCTCAGAAATATTAATACCGCGTTTATTAAGAATTTCAATAATCTCTTCCGGTTTCGCAACTTCTTCCTGGGATAGAGATCTTAGACAGCTATTGATTATCCGATCCTCTCCCGAATCAGAATATTCATCTCTAAGTGTTCCATATAAAATATTCAACAGATCCAGATCATTTTCAGGGACAGAAAGGCGTCTTCCCATGGACTCTCTGATTTCTGCAACAATTGAAAAAAAAGGCTTATAAACCTGTTTATTCAACATCAAACCACCACTAATTACTACTATTAGGAAAACCATGGCAATACCAGCGATTTTTAATCTTAGAAATAGTATCTCTTTTTGTAATATTGACTCGTCTCTAAGCCTGAGAAGATATAGATCAGAATCTCCCAGTATCTGGTAGTCAATTACATAATTTGTTAATTCTATTTGATCTGAAAAACTTCCTGAATCCGGATTATTTTGTATCTTATACTTTAAATTTTCTGAAAGTTTTCTCATCTCTTGATTTGAAGATTCTACTCCCATAACACCTAGTCGTGGGTGATAAAGGTGGAATTTAGTTCCGGTTCTCTCATCATCAGCATTGGCTACACCATTCAGGAACCAGCTGGAATCCACAAGAAGGATCACTCCCTGGGACAAGCCTTTTCCCTCAACCATTATGTCCCTGGCCAGATAAGCAAAAACAAGTTCTTTTTTATTTTCATAGGATATGACAGTTTCCAGAGGAAGAGCTGTAAGACTGGGAAGATCCGGATAAGAAGTCTCCAGATCCTGTATTAAATTCCCTGATGTCTGGTACCAGCCCTGGTTTGTAGTAATAATTCTTCCTGAAGGAATATGGATTACATTTATGGAATAGATAAAAGGGAGTACCATATCCTGCATACGTTGAAAACTCCGTATGAATATCGGAGAGACTTTATCTATGGATGGAGCCAGAGAAAGAAGAGTGGTAGCTGGATGGTTGTAAACTTTAATAACAATATCCTGAGCTGTTGCATCCAATAAACTGAAGGTTTCTTTAGCTTGTTCCAGGCCTATTTTATCTACTGAATCTTGATAATCGACAGATAGTTTGTCTACTTGTATACTAATTGAAAAAGAAAGAATAATTACTGAGAACAATATAAATATTATTGTAACCAGATACCATGTTTGAAGTCTGCTGCCAATTTTCATCTATTTATAATAGTACGTACAATAGCAGATAATAACAATAATAAATTTTACAATGTAATCTGGAATTTATGTAAAATAGCAGGATTCTTTTATATTGGCAGTGTGGTTGATAGAGTTAATTAGAATTGACAGTTGCGGTCAGTCTATAGTCGTGTAACCATTGAAATATGTTTAATTCAACTATAAATAAGAAAAAAGGTCTCATAGATCACAAAGGTCTGTGGTTACTGGCAATACCAGCATTATTTTTTACAATACTAATACAGTATATGCCTCTTCCGGGTTTAATAATTGCATTTAAAAATTTTAATTTTGGTCTGGGAATGTGGAAAAGTGAATGGTCAGGATTCTCAAACTTTTCCTATTTATTTAATTCGGGAGTTGCACAGCGTATTACAACAAATACTATTAAGTGGAATCTATTATTTATAGTGATGACCCATTGTACTGCAATAATGGTAGCTCTTTTATTAAATGAAGTATCCAGAAGATCGGTAAAAATCTATCAGACTATTTACTTCTTCCCTTTTTTTCTCTCATGGGTAATTGTAGCTTATCTGGGAGTAGCTCTATTTGATGGAGACAGGGGCATTTTAAATAGCTTACTCAACTATTTTGGCCATGAAGGAATTATATGGTATGCAAGACCTGAACCATGGAAGGCTATTTTACCTCTGGCTAACCTTTGGAAGCGTTTCGGTTATGCTTCAGTTATTTATTATACGGCACTTTTGGGTTTGGATCCTCAGCTTTACGAAGCAGCTGATATTGAAGGCGCGTCAAAACTACAAAAAGCATTTAGAATTTCTATTCCCCAATTAAAACAATTGATTGTTATTCTTGTGATGATGGATATTGGGCGAATTTTCCGATCTGATTTCGGTCTTTTCTATCAGTTTACCAGGAATTCCAGTCCATTATTTCCTGTTACCGATGTTATTGACACATACGTGTACCGTGCACTACTTAGTCTGGGAGATCCGGGAATGGCTGCTGCCGCCGGTCTGTATCAATCAGTAGTTGCTCTAATACTGGTACTTATTAGTAATAAAATTGTTACAAAATTCGACGAAGAATCGAGGGTATTTTAAAATGGGACATAAAATTAGCAGTGGATCAAATATTTCAAAAATAACAGTCCACATTTTTCTGGGACTATTAGCATTATTTTGTCTTTTACCTCTTGTTTTTGTAATTTCTATATCATTCTCCAACGAAAAAGACATTATACGAAATGGATATGCCATGTTTCCCAGAGTATTTTCCCTCGAAGCTTATCGTATGCTTTTAAAAGAACCGGGGCAACTGTTACAAAGCTATTCTGTATCCATTTTTATATCCGTAATTGGTTCAATATTTGCTCTGACAATTTCATCAATGATTGCTTATGTTCTAACCAGAAAAGATTTTAAAGCATCCCGAATTATAACATTTATGATATTCTTTCCTCTATTATTTCAGTCAGGACTAGTTCCTTTCTATATTTATGTAGTGAAATTTTTAAATCTAAAAAACACTTTAACTATCCTAATCATTCCCTACCTTGTAATACCCTGGCTTGTTCTGCTTCTAAAAGGTTTTATAGCACAAATACCAAGAAGTGTTATTGAGTCGGGATGGCTGGATGGAGCATCAGAAATTACTATTTTCTTTCGGATTATTGCTCCTATGTCAAAAGCAGCCCTTGCAACTGTAGGTCTGTTTTATTTCCTGACTTTCTGGAATGACTGGTGGTTGTCACTTTTATTTATAACAGAAAAATCAAAACTTCCGCTGCAGCTGCTTCTTCAGAGGCTGCTAAGTAATGCGGAATTCATGCGCAGTGCCATGTTTCAAATGGCAAGTGTCAATGTAGATCTCACAGAACTGCCTACAGATACTGCCAGAATGGCTACAGCTCTTCTGGTGGCAGGTCCGGTTCTTATTATTTTTCCCTTTTTCCAGCGTTATCTGGTAAGGGGTATATCTGTAGGGTCTATTAAAGGTTAAAGACTAACACCGGGAAAACCGGTGATAGCTTATATAATTAAGGAGGTTCTTAAATGAGAACTAAACGAACATTTATAGTATTGATTTTAGCATTTTTCTGTTTGGCGTCCCTTATGGCAGGTGGACAGAAAGAAGCAGAAAGTACATCTGATGAGCTGGTTAAATTAACCTGGCATCAAATTGGAAACCCTCAGGAATTATTACCTGAAGTTATGGTAGAGGTTAATAGATATTTAGCAGAAAAAATAGGAGCTGAACTGGAAATTACTGTTCATGGATGGGGTGATTATACCACAAAAATGCAGACCATGCATGCTGCAGGAGAACCTTTTGATCTAGCTTTTACTTCCGGATGGGCAAATACATTTATTCCGACAGCATCCAAGGGTGCCTATTACCCACTAGATGATCTGTTAAAAGAATATGGAAAAGACATCCTTGCAACTCTTCCTTCTGAATATTGGAAAGCTTCAACAATAAATGGGAAAATCAGTGCAATAATAAATCTTCAGATTATGTCAAATCAGCGGGGAATAGCTGTTATGAAAGAATATGCTGATAAGTATGATTTTGATCCTTCTAAAATTAAAAGAAATGATGAAATATTTGATTTCTTTAAAAAAATTAAAGAGAATGAAAAAGATGTTATACCATTCTTTGGTCTTGATGAAGGCATTTTCCCCGATTTAAATAGTGAGAAATCAAGATACTGGGATGTTATAATTGGTGAGGACAACGATTATATTAGTGTATTTATGGGCGATGATTCGCGAACTGTAGTAAATACAATTATTACAGATGAATATAAGCGTAATACACAGAGTGTAAGGGACATGCTGGAGGCAAACTATCTACCTTCAGATTTTGCCACATTGCATTTGGATGAAGAAGTTAAAGGCCGGGACTATGCAGCATTTGTAATGACAAGAATAAAACCAGGTGTTGAAGGTGAGAACAAAGTCCGTTATGGTAAAGACACAATTGTTTATGGTTTACATAAACCTTTTACTTCAACCGATTCTGTTTCATCAACAATGACTGCTATCGGAATTAATAGTAAACATCCTGAGAAAGCTATGGAATTGTATAATCTTGTCTATAGTGATCCTTATCTCTACAATCTTCTTGTTTTTGGAATCGAAGGTGTACATTACACTTTGGATGATAATGGATATGTAATCCAGAATCCCGATAAAAAATACGGACTGCCAGCATGGCAGTTTGGTAATCAGTTTAATGCCTATCTAATGCCGGGTCAGGATCCTGATGTATGGGAACAGACTATTGCTCTTGATGCATCAGCAGAAGCTTCACCTTTATTAGGTTTTGTCTTTGATCCTTCTCCAGTTCGTAATGAAGTTGCCGCTTGTAATGCAATTAATGAAGAGTACAGAATAACAATTTTTTATTCTGAAGATCTGGATAAAACACTGAACGAGTTCAATAATGCTCTCAAAGCTTCAGGTATTGATAAAATAATTGCAGAAGCTCAGAAGCAGATTGACGCCTGGGCTAAATAGTATGTAATTTATGTATATTTCATTATC
>Ga0209633_10005976_pt1 | contig 10520 bp, 7 predicted proteins | sample Cruoilmetagenom1_FD_187290 | JGI IMG/M metagenome (GOLD analysis project Ga0209633, IMG submission 187290) | Oil polluted marine microbial communities from Coal Oil Point, Santa Barbara, California, USA - Sample 1 (SPAdes) (version 2) | ecosystem: Environmental > Aquatic > Marine > Oil seeps ... | reverse complement strand
TGAATGATGTTCTTCAATGATAGTTTTAGACATATAGAGTCCCAATCCTGTCCCATTTTTTTCATCTTTGGTTGAAAAATAAGGATCAAAGATTTGCATCTTGATATCCTCAGGGATACCACCACCATTGTCACATACCTCTATCATGATACCCTCAGCAGTATCTTTAGTCTCTATCATGATATGTGCATCAAGTGTCTCTTTTTCTGAGAAATTATCTTGAGAATTTTTGATGATATTTAAAAATACTTGCATCAACTCTGAGTCATATACAGCTAGCACTTTTTCACTTTTAAAGCTAGTACTGATATCCACACCCTTTGCTTTAGCAGCCGCTTCTATAATAGAGAGGGATTTTAAAAGAGGTTCATTGATAGTGACTTTTTTCTTCTCTTTGTTTGGTTTGTAAAAGTTTCTAAAATCATCAATGGTATTTGTCAAACTTTGCACATACGCTTCTATGTGAGTAAGTTGTCCATCAAAGTACTCTGAACACTCTTTTTGCCCCTCTTTTTTATCAAGATCAAAACTTTCAAATGCTATCTTCATCTTCAGATCGATACTAGAAGCTGCGATGGCACCAAGGGGTTGACGCCACTGATGGGCTATCATAGATATCATCTCACCCATCTGTGCCATACGTGATTGTTGCATGAGTTGTTGATCTTTTTCTCTATTTTTAGAGACTTCGTTTTTTATCTGCGTCTCTAAGTTACTATTCATCTGTAAAATTTTTTCTTTAAGTATATTTTCTTTTATCATAAAGTAAGAGATAATTGATAAAATAGTTAAAAATCCCGCTATCAACTGCCATACTAAAGTACTGTCTATCTCTTTTTCATCTGTGGTGCGCACCCATCGGTCAGAAATATCTTTTTTCTCTTTTCCTGTCATACTCTTAAACGCTTTATTGATGATAGAAAGAAGTTCAGGATATTCTTCTTGTATGAGATAGTGATGTTCAAACTTAAAAGATGTCAAACCAGAGATTTTTAACGCATTTAAATCTAAAATATGAAGGTAATAAAGCGCAGGTGCTATATGTCCTACAAAAGCATCTGCTTCGCCACTATTAACCAGCATCAACGCTTCTTCTATGCTCTTTGTTAGCTTCAGAGTTATATCACGGTGATTATTTTTTAAAAAGTTATGACTTGTATAATCTGCAGGAACAGCAATAGTTTTGCCCTGTAACTCACTAAGATTTTCTATATATTTATAGGAATCATTTGTCACTATCACCATGGGATATTGCGTATACTTATCACTTACAAGACCTAAGGACTTTTCCTGTGAAGAAGAACCAACCCCAGGTATGATATCAATATGCTTATCTTTAAATTTTTTTAATACTTCTGACCAAGAGCTAGAAGCAACAAATTCAAATCTAATACCCGTTTTTTGTGAAATAAACTTTAAATAATCCCCCATGAGACCATTCATCTGAGTATTTTCTATGATTGAGAGAGGTTCCCAGTTCACTCCACTATAACGCATGATAGGATGTGTATAAATCCACGCTTGTTCTTTAACGCTTAAGTCTAACTCTCTATAGTTATCATCATGATAGATAAATTCATCAAGAACTATCTCATCTTCTACATAACCCAATACATTAAATATATCGTATATCCTCTGTATTTTTTGTCTGTTAATATGCCCTAGTTCCCTGCTTTTAAAATACGCTAACGCTTTTAATGCTTTGGCTTCAAAAAAAAGTGCTTTTTTGGACTTGTTTTGGCTGTTGTACTTACTAAAAATGAGTTCTACACTCTCTTCTATGTGAGAAAAAGCATATTCCCATCCTTTTAGTGAAGCCGCTGTAAAATTTTTAGCCCTTTGGGGATGCTTGGTAATTTCATCTCCAGAGGTAAAGAGCAAATCACTATAAAAATCAAAACCATAATCTTTTGGATCAAAAATGGTATAGTCTACCCCTTTTTCTTGTAGTAAAAAAGGTTCATTGGAGATATAAGATACCATAAGATCCGTTTTTTTATTAATCAAATCATCCACATCAAAAGAGTGTCTTAGCGGTACTATATCACTTTTTTCGATACCGTTTTGATTTGCCATCGCTTGTAGTGAGACAGTGTCTAAAGGATTTGATAGGGGCATCACTCTCTTGTTTTTAAAATCTTCAATTTTAGTGATATTTGACTCTTTTGTAGTTAAGATAACAAGTGGTGAGGATTGAAAGATGGCTGCTAAAAGTTTGACATCCACACCCTTACTTCTGTCAGAAATCAGTGACGACCTTCCCACCCCATAAGTGGCATTTTCCAACATCACTTCATCCAAAGTATTGATACTATCATGATACTTTTTGAAAGTCACATCTAGTCCTACTTCTTCGTAAAATCCTCTCTTTTTTGCCATATAATATCCAGCAAATTGAAATTGATCTAACCAATGAAGTTGTAGTGATACTTTTTCAAGTGCCTTAGCCTGTCCTAGCGTACTTGTAACTAGTATGATTAAAAGTGTTTTAAAAAGAGTGTTCATGATTACTTCTCAAAAAGGGTGATACTAAAACATGCACCCCCATTTCTATTTCGTACTCTTATCTTTCCAGCATGATGTTCTTCTACAATCGTTTTTGTCATATATAGTCCTAACCCTGTACCATTTTTTTCATTTTTAGTAGAAAAGTAAGGATCAAATATCCGCATCTGTATATCTTCTGATATACCTCCACCATTGTCACATATATCTATATGTACACCTGAAGCGATATCCATGGACTGTATCATGATACGTGGAGTCTTTATATCTTTTTCTTTAAAATTATCTTGGGCATTTTTGATGATATTTAAAAATACTTGCATCAACTCTGAATCATGCATAGCAAAGACTTTTTGACTCTCAAAAGAGGTTAGTATTTCCACGCCATTGGCTTTTGCTGTTGCTTCTATGATAGAGAGAGACTTCTCAATCGGTTCATTGATTGTGACTCTTTTTTTCTCTTTGTTTGGCTTATAGAAGTTTCTAAAATCATCGATGGTGGAGGTGAGACTTTGTACATAGGTTTCGATATTGCTAAGTTGTTCATCAAAGTAAGAGGTACACTCTTTTTGCTCTTCTTTTTTATCTAAGTCAAAACTCTCAAATAGCATCTTCATCTTAAGGTCGATGCTAGCAGCTGAGATAGCAGAAAGAGGCTGTCTCCACTGATGGGCAATCATGCTTATCATCTCACCCATCTGTGCCATACGTGACTGTTCTAAGAGTTGTTGATCCTTATTTCTATTTTTCTCTATTTCCCATTTTACTCTATTTTCAAGCATACTATTCATCTGCTCTAACTCTAAAGATGTCTGCGCGATGAGGTGAGAGAGTGCTTTTGAGGTTAAGTTTTGACTGATAACTTCATGTTCTGCTAGGGAGTTTTGCTTTTCATGTGTGATATCTTCTTTTTCACTCAAACTCAAAATCGTCATCGTTTGATTTAGTAACTCTGAGTTTGATGCCTTTTTGTTACTGTAAAACTCACCATAGGTAAAAAAACCACAAAGTGGTGCTAAACTTGTTAAGAGTTTTAACTCCGTAGCGATACTAGGTCCCATAAGTGCTTTTCTAGCCATACAAGAGTAGACAAATACCGACTCACAGGCTACTTCACTCATCTTATTATAGACAATTTGACCACCATGAACAATAGCGTCAATATTTCCATAACCAAACTTTACCTTATCACCTGTAGATAAGTTACCAGCAAATATCAAAGAACCATCATCATTTCTACCAATAACAGCACGGGGGATATGTAAATCATTTCTATGGATAATAAGAGGAAACTCTATACCCGTCTTTGGAAGTTCTGCGGTGATATCAGCCCCTAAATATTTGGCATATAAATTTACAGGGCTCATCCCATCAATCTCATAAACAACATTTCCCTCCGCTTTAGTCACTCTTAATGTTTTACCGATACTCTGCCAACCAAAACTTGCCCCTGTGTTCACTACCAAGTTTTCATTGTGCAAAAGTGCTACTACCGCGCCTTTTGTTAAAATCTCTTTTTCCGTAAAAACGATTGTCTCAATAAACATAGCATTATCACCAGCTAACCCACCAGCCACAGTTAACGTATCGTCAAAATCAGTAAAGGCACTTAAAAACTGTTCGCCATTAAATTCTATACCATCTGTAAAAGCGATAGCTACTTTAGGATTTTTTGTTGTATCAAACTGATTGATTAATTTTTGACCCACTACATATGAATCTCCATCGCATTGGGTATAAAAAGTCTCTACCTGCGTCTCTTTAAACAGAGAAAAGGAGAGTACCGTTTCTAATTCACGCACTTCGTCAAAATAGATTTCACCAGAGGTGGTAGAGCCTATGATTTTGATATGAGGGATTAAGTCTGTGAGTAAGGAAACTAAACCTTTGATAAAAGTTTTATCACAATGCCCTGTAAATACCTGTAAGAGTATACTCTCATGTGAAGCTATTTGGTTTTCTGCTATAAATTCTTTTAACATCTCTTCAGAAGTATATTTTGTATTTAACGTTCTCATGAATTTTCCTCACTAAGTGTGATAGTAAAACAGGCACCACCATTTTTATTTGTTAATTTTAGTTTGCCATGATGGTGCTCTTCAACGATCGTTTTAGACATATAGAGTCCCAGTCCCGTACCATTTTTTTCATCCTTAGTAGAAAAGTAAGGGTCAAATACTTTCATCATGATATCTTCTGCAATACCTCCACCATTATCACACATTATTATCATGATACCCTCAGGTATATCTTTAGTCTCTATCATGATACATGCATTAGCTATCTTTTTTTCTATGAAGTTATCTTGGGCATTTTTGATGATGTTTAAAAAGACTTGCATCAACTCTGAGTCATAAATCGAAAATATTTTTTGACTTTTATACTCCGTTTTGATATCGATACCATTGGCTTTTGCAGCAGCATTTATAATGTTTAAAGATTTCTGTATAGGTTCATTGATACTGCATTTTTTCTTCTCTCTGTTTGGTTTGTAAAAGTTTCTAAAATCATCAATGGTATTTGTCAAACTTTGTACATACGCTTCTATATTGGTAAGTTGTCCATCAAAGTACTTTGAACACTCTTTTTGCCCCTCTTTTTTATCAAGATCAAAACTCTCAAATGCTATCTTCATCTTCAGATCGATGCTAGAAGCTGCGATAGCACCTAAAGGTTGACGCCACTGATGGGCTATCATAGATATCATCTCACCCATCTGAGCCATGCGTGATTGCTGTAATAGTTGCTGATCTTTATCTCTATTTTTCTCAATCTCTTCTTGTACTTTGTCTTCCAGAGAGTTGTTTAAGACTTCAAGTTCGACGGTTCTTTTTTTCACTTCTCCTTCTAAATCTTCGTTTAAGACTTTTAATTGATCTTTTAAGATGATAGCTTCATACAGTTTCTTGTAGTGTTTATATCCACCTATAAGGACAAATAGCGTAAAAACAACAATCAATAATGCAGTGATGATATAGAAATTAGTATCTTTTAGAAAAAATATTGCAGCTAAGGGAGCAGTTGCTGTAATAGCATAATAAACATACGCTTTAAAGATAGGTGTCATCGTCGTACTTGCCGCTGCAACGATGCCAACAACAACAGTTAAAGTGAAAAATGTATATATTTCTGTTGTGTAGATATATACGAGTATGGTAGCAAGTCCCCAGACACTCCCACCTAAAGCAGTAGTAAAGATAGTTAATTTCATATAAGTATCATTATCTGTCTGTTGTGATAATTTATTGGCTACAAAAAGTCGAAAAAGTGCTATAAAAAAAGAATAAACCACCCATGCTATTAATAAGTTCTGAGGGACTAAAGCATATACTGCATAGACAAAAAGTAATGGTGCAATAACATTTCCAGAGATTGTACTAGTAGGTACAGCGCTTGTAAAGAGTGCAATCAACTCAGGGTGATACTGTAATGTTTGTGTCCCCCCAGACTGATTTTTTTGCATTATTTTCTCCTAGAAAAATTCTACTTCACAACTCTGAACTGTCTCTTCTTCTGCTGACCACATATTGGTAATCGTCTCTAAGTCACCGATAATAGAGACATCGAGTTGATCTATTTTGTTATCCTCTTGTTCTATTAAATCTTTTTGCCATTTTCCAAGGATATACATAAAAGCTTCTAGGAACATAAAGATATCTTGCGTTTTGCTTTCATCTCTTGGTAGTGGATTTTCTGTCATCTCTTTGGTTAAGTTTTGCATGGCAGAGTTTAGTGCTTCAAATGCAGAGTACATACCTAGTATAGAAGCATAACGTGAAAATAATCCAGGAATTTCATAAATCATTTCGTTTCTAACGCTATCATTAGGCGCACCAATAACTGAAATGATAGCTGTATCTAACTCTTCATGTAATTCTTGAAGTTCTGAGAGGTCTTCACGTACGAGTTGTTCCATCTGTTCATAATAAGAGTTCTCCTTTTCATGGGCATGTGCATCGCTTGAATCCACGGGATCTGTGACCTTAGAAGGGGTAGCTTCTTTTGCCTGTTTTACTTTGATATCCATCGTCTCTAAAATACGGATGAGTTTCTCTTGCTCGCGATTTTTTTCTTCTAAGGCTTGATTTTGATTTTCTAACTGTTGATTGATATCTTCCATCATCGCATAATGCTCTTCTACAAGTTGTCTATCTGTGATAGCTTGACACACCTTATAAAGAACAGAGGCAAGATCTTGCAAGTTTAAAGGTTTTAGTAAAAAGCTAGATATACCAAGGGAGATAGCTTGGTGTAGATACTCAGCTTCATTGTGCGCTGTGATAAAGATGATACTTTGTGTTGGTTCAAGCTTTATTATATCACTACTCATCTCTACACCATTTAAATGTGGCATGTTGATATCTGAGATAACCAAATCATAGGTTTTTCCACTTGATTGTTGAAATGTTTTATACTTATCAATACCATCTCGCCCATCAACAGCGACATGTACCTCTTTGAAAAAGTTATGAAGTACTTTAAGTGTACTGTCTCTTAATGTCTCATTATCTTCGACATAAAGAACCTCTAGTCCTTTCGTATATTCGTGCACCAATTTTAAATCTACCATTGCCTGATACCTTTCATGTAGTCTATTAATGAACTAATATCGGCAATAGAGAATAAAAGTTTATTTTTTCCTTATAAAGGTGGGAATATCTAAATTATGGGTATCATCAGACTCTTTATGCACTTGAAAAACCACTGTTTCATCAGGTTCTTTACTCGCTATGTCCCGTTTTTTTCCTAAGCCTTTTAAAATCTTTGAAACCTCTTCTTGGCTAAGGTACTCTAACGCTATCAACGTATATGCCATCCCCTCGCAAAATCCTTTGAGGTGTTTGGCATCTTCTTGTTTGTTCTTGTTTTTTAGCTCATAAAACCTTGCCACGACATCGATAAGTGAGTTGATAAGCTTTATTTTTGTAAAATCATCCATACACAATTATACCAAAGGCAGTTAAAAACTATATGGCAACAAGAGAGATAGCACACAAAAATAATTTCTTCACGATTAACTACGAAATCATCAATCATGATAAAAAAGAAGATATCATTATCTTACATGGTTGGGGAAGCAATAAAGAGGTGATGAAACAAGCATTTGCTAAACACTTTAAGTCATTTCGCCATATATACATCGATATGCCTGGTTTTGGAAAAAGTCCCAATGAAAACATCTTAACAACGCAGGATTATGCTTCTATCATGATGACATTAGTAAAAGAGTTATCTCTCTCTAGTGATATAATATTTGGACACTCTTTTGGTGGTAAAGTTGCCACACTTATGAACCCAAAGTATCTTGTTTTACTCTCTTCAGCAGGTATCATCATCCCAAAACCTTTTAAAGTGAGAGCGAAGATAAAACTCTTTAAACTTTTAAAACCTCTTGGCTTAACATCTCTACGCCAACTCTTTGCCTCTAAAGATGTAGAGGGGATGAATCATGGGATGTATGAAACCTTTAAAAATGTCGTGGATGAAGAGTTCACAGCACATTTTCAAGCCTTTAAAAATAGAGCCCTTCTATTTTGGGGAAAAGAAGACACAGCCACCCCACTCTATGCTGGAGAAGAGATGGCAGCCTTGATAGAAAATAGCCACTTTTATCCACGAGAGGGAGATCACTACTTCTTTTTACAACAAGCAGACTTTATAGAAAAGACAATACTTAAGGAACTACATGGAACTCACTAAGGTTTTTACTCTACTCTCACATATCATATTTACATTTGCACTTGGTTGGTATCTTATCACCAATCTTCAATGGTATAACTATAAACTCAGCCGCGTGATTTTTAAACATAAAAAACAGCTCTGGCATCTACTTTACTTTGTCATTCCTCTTTTTGCCTACTATCTTACAGATATCTACTTTTGGATCTATTTTTATCTAGGTCTTATCCCAGCACTATATCTGTGGCAAAAAAAGCTTGATAAAAAGTTAGTTTACACGCCTAGAGTCAAACGCTTTTTTCTCTTTTTAGCTTTAGCCATTATATTTCAAGATATGCTCTGTCTCTTAGGGGATAAATGTCATATCTTTGGTGTCTTTTTGCCACTTTTAGGGGCACTTGGGGCTAGCTTTCTCTTTGAGAAGATGATGTTTTTGTCTTTTAAAGATAAGGCTATGAAAAAGCTAGAGGGGATGAAAGAATTACAGATAGTGGCTATCACCGCTTCTTATGGAAAGACTAGTATCAAAAACTTTCTCTATCAAATCCTCAGCCCTCATATGAACACGTATATGACACCACGTTCAGTCAATACCTTGGGTGGTTTAGTAAGAGATGTCAATGAAGAGTTACCCCAAAACACCAAAGTTTACATCGCAGAAGCAGGTGCACGTGTGCGTGGTGATATAGATGAGATAGCAAAGTTTTTAAACGAAGATTATGCCATAGTGGGTAGTATTGGTGAACAGCATATCGAGTATTTTAAAACCTTGGAAAATATCCGAAACACCAAAATGGAGATTTTAAACTCTGAGAAACTAAAACACGCCTTTATCCATGAATCAGCAAACGTTGCTCCCAATGAAAAAGTAACACTCTTTGGTGAAAATATCAGCAAGATTAATGCCACACTGGAGGGATTATCGTTTACTTGTCTGATAGAGGGCAACGAAGAAAAATTTCAAACACCCCTACTAGGAGCATTTAATGCTATCAACATCACTGCGGCTATCATGATAGCAAGTAGACTTGGTGTAGAGATGGATAAAATAAAAAAGGCAGTTAGTACGCTTAAACAAGTAGAACACCGTTTACAAAAGATAGAAGCGGGTGGAAAACTCATCATCGATGACAGTTTCAATGGCAACTTTGAAGGGATGCGTGCCTCGTATGACTTGGTCAAATCGCACCAAGGACGAAAAATCCTCATCACTCCAGGTATCATAGAGAGTGATGAAGAGAGCAATGGCGCTTTAGCACAGATCATGGATGAGGTTTTTGACACTGTTATCATCACAGGTTCCGTTAACGCTGAGGTACTAGACAGAGAGATTCAAAAGGCTAAAAAAGTGATTTTAAAAGACAAGTCTAAGATGGAAGAGACACTGGTCAGGGAGACAAAATCGGGTGATCTCATCCTTTTTTCAAATGACGCCCCAACTTTTATCTAGGCACTATCAGCAGAGAGGATTGAGACAAGTGCTTGATTCTCTTCTTTCACCCACACTCCATCTTTAAAATAAGACCAAGAAGAAGCATCATCATCATAGGTATAGTAACGATTGATAAGCGGTTCTTTTTTCGTGATTGTTTTTTGTGCCCCTGAAACAACAACAGAGTTATCAGGCACATCTTGATAAACAACCGCATTTGCCCCGATACGCACATTGTCTCCGATAATCACTTTCCCCACTATCTTTGCCCCTGCACCTATATAACAGTTGTCTCCTATCGTTGGTGCACCTAGACCATTTGAGTCAGGAAGTGTCACAGAACCGATAGTCACTTGTTGAAAGATGATGGCATTTTTACCAACTCTTGTAGCGCCGGAGATAAATATCCCACGCTCCCCATGTGGTAAGCATGGTTCATTGGCAAAGGTACTACTAACGGCGATATCCGCTGCATTTTCATAAAGGTACATTTTATAGATGATTTTTTGAATTTTTTTCATAAATCCTGAGCCATCTGCTTGGCATTTTGCTTTTAAGTCCCAAAATGAACCAAACGGTTTTACTAGTAATTTTGCAATCATTATCATCCTTGCTATTTTAATTATTATAATATATCGGAAAAAGCCAGCATTTAATTAACCTTATAGTATCATTATAATATTTTTTAATAAAAATTTAGGAGCTATCATGATAGAAATGAAAAAATCGAGTCTTCTGTTAAGTGTTTCACTTACTGCCTTACTACTGAGTGGTTGTGGCATTGATAATACTGATGAAAATGTCGTTGGGAACAACTTGCTAGTCACTGAGCAAACATTTACACCAACTATGACTTTACCACAAGCAGCATTGGGTGCAACAGCACTTGCAGGTATCAAATCAT
>Ga0209633_10005975_pt1 | contig 10521 bp, 11 predicted proteins | sample Cruoilmetagenom1_FD_187290 | JGI IMG/M metagenome (GOLD analysis project Ga0209633, IMG submission 187290) | Oil polluted marine microbial communities from Coal Oil Point, Santa Barbara, California, USA - Sample 1 (SPAdes) (version 2) | ecosystem: Environmental > Aquatic > Marine > Oil seeps ... | reverse complement strand
TGCCAGCGCGATCCCTATACTCGCGCCCGATCCCGGCAATCACCGCCGGGGCAGAGGAGGTCCGCCCGCATGTCGACGCCCAAGAAAGGCGCTGTGAAGAAGGTCGTGCTCGCCTATTCGGGCGGGCTCGATACGTCGGTCATCCTGCGCTGGCTGCAGGACACCTATGGCTGCGAGGTCGTGACCTTCACCGCCGATATCGGCCAGGGCGAGGAGGTCGAGCCGGCGCGCAAGAAGGCCGAGATGATGGGGGTCAAGGAGATCCACATCGACGACCTGCGCGAGGAGTTCGTGGCCGACTACGTCTTCCCGATGTTCCGCGCCAACGCGCTCTACGAGGGCACATATTTGTTGGGCACGTCGATTGCCCGGCCGCTGATCGCCAAGCGCCAGATCGAGATCGCCGAGGCCACGGGCGCCGACGCGGTGTCGCATGGCGCGACCGGCAAGGGCAACGACCAGGTGCGCTTCGAGCTCGGCTACTACGCGCTGAAGCCCGACATCAAGATCATCTCGCCCTGGCGCGAATGGGACCTGACCTCGCGGGCCACGCTGATCGACTATGCCGAAAAGCACCAGATCCCGATCCCCAAGGACAAGCGCGGCGAGCCGCCCTTCAGCCAGGACGCAAATCTTCTGCACATATCGTCGGAAGGCAAGGTGCTGGAGGACCCCTGGGAGGAGCCCGACTACGACCACATCCTGACGCGCATGGTCACGCCGATGGCGGCGCCCGACAAACCGACCGAGGTGACCATCGACTTCGAGCGCGGCGATCCGACCGCGATCGACGGCAACAAGCTGCCGCCGGCTGAGCTGCTTGAGAAACTAAATGAGCTTGGCGGGGCAAACGGCGTCGGTGCCATCGACATCGTGGAAAACCGCTTCATCGGCATGAAGTCGCGCGGGGTCTACGAGACGCCAGGCGGCACGGTTCTTTTCCATGCGAGGCGGGCGATGGAGTCGATCACGCTCGAGCGCGGCGGCATGCACCAGAAGGATGAGCTTATGCCGCGCTATGCCGAGCTCATATATAACGGCTTCTGGTTCGCCCCCGAGCGCGAGATGCTGCAGGCCGCGATCGACAAGATTTCCGAGCGCGTGAACGGCACGGTGCGATTGAAGCTCTACAAGGGCAATGTCATCATCACCGGCCGCAAGTCGCCCAACTCGCTCTACGACGAGGCCATCGTCACCTTCGAGGACGATGCCGGCGCCTACGATCAGCGCGACGCCGAGGGCTTTATTCGGTTGAACGCGCTGCGGCTGCGGTTGGGCAAGCGGTAACGCCCCACGCGGCAACACCCCACCGGGTAATATCTAAGACCCGCGCGCCCCAGGATTTCCCCCTAACGATCCCGGTTTCGCCGTGCCGGCGCCACAAACCGGCGCGAGCTTCCCTGCCGTCCGGCGACCCGCTTGGACCCTCGTCTAGTCATGGGCGCCAGTCATGGGCGCCAGCCGTGGGCGAAGGCGGGCCGCCATGACCGAAGATTATGGACGAGTGGCGCGGGAGCAGGCGCATGGCGGAGACGAATTCAGGACCGACGACGGGTTCGGGCTATTGGAACGAGATCAAGGGCAAGGTCGGCTTCTACATTAAGCTCGGCTTCCTCATGTTCCTGGTGCTGCTGCTACTGGTCCCTTTGGCGCTGATCGAGAACCTGGTCGGCGAGCGCAAGGCGCGGCGCGATACCGCGGTCGCCGGGATCGCTCAAAGCTGGGGCCATCCCCAGCGCATCACCGGACCGGTCCTTCTCATCCCCTACAGCTACACCATCCCGCCGCAGCCCTTTGTTAACACCAAGGGCGAAACCCAGATGACACCGGCGGAAACGCGCATCGGCACCATCCATGTGCTGCCCGAGACGGTGAATATCGGCGGTGTGATCGAGCCGACCGTGCGCTACCGCGGCATCTACCGGGCGATCCTCTATACGACCGCGCTCAAGATCCGTGGCAGCTTCGCCATGCCGGATTTGAAAACATTGTCCGTCAAGCCCGACGAGGTGCTGTGGGACAGCGCGGTTTTCGCGATGGGCGTCTACGATCTGCGCGGCGCGCGGGGCGATTCCCGCCTCACCTGGGACGGGCAGCGTTTCGATTTCAAGCCGCGCACCCGCAGCACGATCCTGGGGCCCGGCCTTCATGCGCCGATTAGGCTGGCCGCTCCCGATCCGAGCGCGACGGCGCAGCCCATCCTCTTCAACTTCGACATCCGCTTTACCGGCAGCCGGCGCATCGCGTTCACGCCGGTCGGCAAGACCAGCACCGTTTCGCTGGCCTCGGCCTGGCGGCATCCGAGCTTCGACGGCGCCTATCTGCCGACCGAGCGCAAGATCGGCGCCGAAGGCTTCAGCGCGACCTGGGCGATCTCATATCTCGGGCGCAACTACCCCCAGGCCTGGAAAAGTCACGGGTCCAAGGGCGCGCCGTTGCCGGTGCACGCCATCGGCCGCCAGATGGCCAGCTCGCAATTCGGCGTCTCGCTGGTGACGCCGGTCGACTTCTACCTCAAGGCCGAGCGCTCGGTGAAATACGGCATCCTCTTCGTGCTCCTCGTACTGGCCGCGATTTTTGCTTTCGATGTCGCGGGCGGGCTCAATCTGCACGTCTTCCAGTACGCGCTGGTCGGCTTCGCGCTCTGCGTCTTCTATCTCCTGCTGCTCTCGCTGGCGGAGTTCGCGGGCTTCCTCCTGGCTTATCTCGCCGCGGCGGCGATGGCGACCGCGATGATCGGCTTCTACGCGGCCAAGGTGATGGGCGGCTGGGCGCGGGCGGGCGTGATCGCCGGGCTGCTCGGCGTGATCTACGGCTTCCTCTATGTCGTGCTTCAACTTGAGGACTATGCGCTGCTGGTGGGCGCGCTCGGTGTCTTCGCGGCGCTGGCGGCGGTCATGTACGGCACCCGCAATGTCGACTGGCACGCCCTGCGTGGCGGGCCGGCGCCCAGGGAAGCGCCCGAGCAGGCTCCCAATGCGGCGCCCAAGGCGGCCATAGAAACTTGAGCGATGCCGCTGCCCCTCAGTCGGTTCGCGCCTCGGCCAGGCGGTCGAGGCGCAGGCGGTGGCGAGCGTCGGTGAGGCGCCAGGTGCCGGCATAGACGGCGGCGAAGACGCCGATCCCGGTGCCGCCGGCGATCATGAACATGACCAGCATCTGGTAGCGGATCGCGGTCTCCGGGCTGGCCCCGGCGAGGATCTGGCCGGTCATCATGCCGGGGATCGCGATCAACCCCGTTGCGACCATTGCGTTGATGATCGGAATGAGGCCGCTGCGCATCGCCTCGCGCAAGGTCGGCCGCATGGCGCGCCAGATCGTCGCTCCCAGCGCGAGCTGGGCTTCGATCGCGACACGCTCGCGGGCCGCCGTGGCGGTGAGGGTGTTGAGGCCCAACGATACGCCGGTCAGCGTGTTGCCCAGCACCATGCCCAGCAGCGGGATCGCATAGCGCGGGTGGTACCAGGGGTCGGGCTGGATCTGGGTCGTGAGCGCATAGCTGATGATCAGCATCGCGGCGACCAGCACCGAGACGGTGCCGATGCCGTGGCCCCAGGCCCCGCGGAACTTGCGGCCGATCCGCGCGACCGCCTCATGGCCGGCGAAGCCGATCATGACGAGCGCCGCCAGAAGTGTGAGCCAGGGCGAAACGGTCTCGAAGAGGAATTGCAGGACGAGGCCCAGAAGAGCGAGCTGGATCACCATGCGCGAGACCGCGATGATGAGTTGCCGGCCGAGCCCGAGCGACAGCGCCAGCGAGAGCGCCGCGTGCACCAGGACGAGACCGGCGGCGAGCGCGAGATCGAGATTGGAGAGTGCGATGGGATTCACGGGTGGCCCTCATGAACCGCGCCCTTGTCGATCTTCAGCGCGCGCTTGGCGAGCCGGCGCGCCTGCTCGCTGTCATGCGTGACGATGAGGATGGGAACGCCCGAGGCCAGGCGCGCTTTCAGCAACACCTCGACGGCGTCACGGGACGCTTCGTCGACGGCGCCGGTCGGCTCGTCGAGCAGCAGCGCCTTGGGTGCGCCTACCAGCATCCGCGCCAACGCCAGGCGCTGTCCTTCTCCGGTCGAAAGACGTGCCACCGGCCAGTCGAACGCTCCCGTCTCGAAGCCGAGCGCCTCGATGATTGGCCTTGCCGCCTCGCGGTCGGGGAAATGCGCGCCGACCCTGTCCGCCCACCAGCCGGGCACCGGCGCCAGATAGCCGATCCGCCGACGCCAGTCGGGGCCCGTCATCGCGGCACGGTCCTCGCCGTCGAGCGCGGCCGTGCCCTCATTGGGGTCGAGATCGGCAATCGCGCGCAGGAGCACCGACTTGCCGCTGCCCGACGGCCCCATCACCGCGACGCACTCGCCGGAACCCAGCTCGAAATCGAACGGTGCGAGCCCACGTGCGGTCAGACCGCGCAGGCGGAGGCTCATGCGATCAGCCCGGCAATACGGGAACGCCTATGATGGCGCCGTGACCGAACAGGAAGGCCGCGTAAATCGCCAGGCCAAGCAGCACGCGCCACCATGTGAAGTCCGACCAGGTGAGGGTGTTGCGGCCCTGGATGGTGGCGAGGAAGGGGATGATCGAGGTGCGCATGGCAAACGGTCCCCATTGCGCTCCGACGGTTTCTTCCTTCTTCTTGTCCTGCAACGGCATGCCGATGAGCGCCAGGAAGGCGAAGGTTCCGAAGAAATAGAGCGATGCCAAATCACCATTGGCCGGGATATGCGCGAGCGCCCACAACGCGATCCCCCAGAACAGCGGATGGCGCGTTACTTTCAGAAACCCTGGTGCCGGGTCGGCGCCCTTGAGGCGCCCCGCCACACTTGTGATGGCCGGGCTTGGGTTTGTCACACCGAATACAAAGAAGATGAAGGCGAACGGCATGATGCTGAGGGGCAAATGCCGCGACCAGGTCGCGGGTGGCCAGACCTCGGCGTAGGGCGCGGCAGCGTACGCCCAAACGAGCCAAACGATCAGGACACCCGACAGCAGGGAGAATAGCCCTTGGAAAGCACCTTCGCCGATCCTGCCGACAATCGCGCCGCGAAGGGGCGTGCTCGTCAAAATGTGCACGCCGATGAAGGCGAGCCCCGCATAGAGCACGTGGGAGACGGTGCCGACAATGGCGTCCATAACCACCATATAACCGGAAGGCGATAAGCGGGTCCAGTTGCAGACACAATTGTGGGCCCCAATGCTTGTGGGCGCATGGACGAACGAGCACTGATAAACTGGCGTTATGGCTGACGACCGCGACGATGATCTGGAAGCGATGCGCGAGGCGATGCTGGAGACGATCGCGATCCACGCGCGCCTTGCTGCACCGCATTCCGGCCGCGATCATATCGGCGAGGCGGTGATCCAAGCCTTGCGTGCCGTGCCACGCCACGCCTTCGTGCCATTCGAGATCCAGCCATATGCCTATCTCGACCGGCCCTTGCCGATCGGCAGCGGCAAGACGATCTCGCAGCCCTTCATCGTCGCATTGATGACCGATCTGCTCGACGTGGCGCCCGAGCACACGGTGCTTGAGATCGGCACCGGCCTTGGCTACCAATCGGCGGTTCTCGCACGCTTGGCGGGGCGGGTTTTCACGGTCGAGTTCATCGACGAGCTTGCCGAGGAGGCCGCCCGGCGGCTCGCCGAGCAGGGCGTCACGAACGTCGAGGCGCGGATCGGTGACGGCGCCCGCGGCTGGCTGGAACATGCGCCCTTCGACCGGATCATGGTGACCGCGGCGCCCGATCTGGTTCCACCGGCGCTGCTGGGCCAGCTCAAGCCCGGCGGCCGCATGGTAGTGCCGGCGGGGATCCCCGACGATCAGAAGCTGCTGGTCGTCACCAAGGATGCGTCGGGCCGCATCGCGATGCAGGAGATCATGGCGGTCCGCTTTTCCGAACTCGAAAGCGAAGACGACGACGTGGCGCGTTTGGAGTGATCGCGCCGTCCGGTCACTTGCTGTTGTCGGCCGTGCCTTTGTCGGCCTTGTCTTTTGAACCGCCGCGCGTTAACGAGCGCGGCGGCGGCGGATCGCCCGCGGCGTCGCGGCGGGGATCGGCGGCGTAAAGCTCGGTGATCGGATGGCTCGGCTCGGGCGGCCGGAATTCGCGGCGGAAGTCGTAGCGCAGCGCGTTCCAGGCGCGGACCACGCGGGCCCGGCAATTGGCGCGCTGGCCGTCCGATGGCTCGCCGTAGCCAAGCTGGGTAAGCGCGCGCAGCATGTCGTGCAGCGGCTCGTAGGGATAGAGGCCGAGCGCTTGCCCATGCTCGCCGACATTCCGGTAGACCCCGCGCATCTCGTCGATCGCGATCGAGACCGCCCCGAAGGTATGCGCATACTTCTCCTGGGTCAGCACCGGATCATGCGCATAGCGGATGATTTCGTTCTTGGCGACGATGATCTGCGACCACAGGGCTCGCAGCATCTGTACGAAAAATGCGCGCTGCTGGAAGACGTAAGCGAGGTAGACCGCAATCAACGCGATCTGAAGCTCGGTGAAATCGGTGATGATCTCGTAGAGGGCCATGCCGGGCGGGCCGCCGAAGAGCCGGCCAACGACCGCCGCCGTCACCAAACCGACGATCAACACGACGACGGCGGCAAGGCGCCGGATCAGCATGGCCTTGGTCATGCGCGGGAGCGTAGCGCATCGCCGGCGGGCATGACATCAGCATCGTGGACCTACCGGTTGTCTGCGTGCGTGCCCTGCGCTTCGATCCGATTGTGACCCGAATTGGACGCCTCGCGCGCTTCGTGGATCGGATATAGGTTCGGTATCTCGGGCAAATTGAAGATACCGGGGGGGTGACCTATGTCGAAAGTCACGTGCTCAGAACATGGGACGCAAGATGAAACCTTCGTTTGCCAGCACATTGTTCGAGGATTGGAAGAAAACGTTCCGTATGGATTTTGGTGGGCGCATGACTCTGATCAGCCTCGCCCCGATGCGTGGTGCACTTTGTGCAATGAACTTGTAGCGAAAGCGGGCGGTGAATGGACCGAGGAGGTTCTCGCCGTGGCTCAAGTCAAGCTGCTTTGCGCCGTTTGCTACGACCGGGCGAAGGCTATGAACTTAAAGGATTAGGCTCCGCCGTGCGGTAAGATCGTTTCAGTAAAAACCGCTGTGGGCCACAAATCAGGGTCAAACGAAAATACCGTTTGCGCGATACCGGCGCCGAACCGCACTCAAACCGCCGGCACCTCGATCCCATTGGCGCGGCAGGCGGCGATCAGCGTGTTGCGCAACAGGCAGGCGATGGTCATCGGCCCCACGCCGCCAGGCACCGGCGTGATCGCTCCCGCCACGGCAACGGCTTCGTCGAAGGCGACATCGCCCACCAGGCGCATGCGCTCGGGCTTTTCCTCGGTGGGCGCGGGGATGCGGTTGATGCCGACATCGATGACGGCGGCGCCCGGCTTGATCCAGTCACCGCGGATCATCTCCGGGCGGCCGACGGCGCCGACCAGGATATCGGCGCGGCGGCAGACCTCCGGCAGATCGCGGGTGCGCGAATGCGCAATCGTCACCGTGCAATGGCGTTCGAGCAACAGCGCGGCCATCGGTTTGCCGACGATGTTGGAGCGGCCGACGATCACCGCCTCCTTGCCGGTCAGATCGCCGACGGCGTCTTCGAGCATCAGGATGCAGCCCTGCGGCGTGCACGGCACCAGCGCCTCGCCGCCGGTCCACAGCCGGCCGGTGTTGACGACATGAAAGCCATCGACATCCTTGGCCGGATCGATGGCGTTGATCACCGCATCGGCGTTGATCTGATCGGGCAGGGGAAGCTGGACGAGGATGCCGTGGACGCGGGCATCGGCATTGAGCGTCCCGACAAGGGCGAGGAGGTCGGCCTGCGTCGTGGTGTCGGGCAAGGGGTGATCGAAGGCCGCCATGCCGGCTTCGGCGACCGCCTTCGACTTGTTGCGCACATAGACCTGGCTCGCCGGGTCCGCGCCCACCAGGACGACCGCGAGGCCGGGGGTAATGCCGTGGGCCTTGGCGATCCCGGCCGCGGCCTCGCCGACGCGCGCGCGCAAGCCGGCCGCGAAGGCCTTGCCGTCGAAGATCGTCGCGCTAGCGGTCAAGAGCTGCGTTCCTTCCGTTCGGCAAACCAGCCATCGAGCCTCTCTTTCAATGCGCCGCCGTCGCCTTCGATCGCGAGCGTCTTGCGCCGATTTGCGGCGCCCCGCGTCACCGTGATGGCCGACTTTGCCAGACGCCATTCCTTGGCCAGAAGCGCGATCACCGCGGCGTTGGCCTTGCCGGCCTCCGGCGCCGCGGTCACCGCCACCTTAAGGACCGTGCCGCCATCGGCCTCGTCCACCACACTCTCGATCCGGCTGCGCTTCGCCTTGGGAATTACGCGAAGCGCGAGCGAAAGCCCTGATTTGGTGACCGCGTAGGGCGGCGGCATCATCTGCGCCCGTCCATGGCTGTCCATGCATGTCCGTCGGAACTAGCGAGCGCGAACGTTCACCCCACCACACCGAGGCAGACCTGGCGGCCCCAATTGTCGGCCATCAACTGGCGGATGAAGAAAATCGCCAGGAGGACCACCAGCGGGGCAAGGTCGAGACCGCCCATCACCGGAAGCACGCGCCGGATCTGCTTCATTGGCGGCTCGACGATCTTGTGCAGAAAGCCGCCGACGGCATTCACCACCGGGTTGTAGGTGTTGACGATGTTGAACGCGACCAGCCAGCTCATGATCACGTAAACGATGATGCACCACCAATAGAGGCTGAAGATGATGTCGACGACCTGATAGAGCGCGCACATTTTGGTGGTCCGTTGGGGCTGGTGGTCCGTTGAGGCTGATGATCCGTTGAGGAAACCGGCGAGATTGCCGCAGCGTTGGCGGGCGCACACTAGCGGGACGGGCGGCAGCGTTCAAGCAGCGCCCGCCGGTCGGCCGTAGCCTGGCAGAGATGCGAACCGGCCCGCCCGATGGCCCTCAAACCCACACACCGGTAGCGGGGGAACCGGATACACAAACCGGACTGGCAAACCGGACGGGCGGGTTCTTGACAGTGTTACGCGGCGCACCACATTATCGCGTGCCCATCGTCGGCGAACCGGCGCCGGGCTTCCATGAGGGGCCGTAGCTCAGTTGGGAGAGCGTCGCGTTCGCAATGCGAAGGTCAGGGGTTCGACTCCCCTCGGCTCCACCATTCCCTCTTCGGCGAACCCAAGACCATAGGCCTGCGTGGCTGAAAAGCCCGCGGTTGTGGGGCTTTTTGCCCTATGCATTGCCGGCAATTTGAGCCGGGAGACCCTGGAATGAGAGAACTAGTGGCTGAATTGGCCCACCGTCTCAGTTGGCGGTTTTCGAAGTCCATAACTTTTCGAGTATGCGGAGGACAGCCAGTTAGGCAAATCCCAGTACGCGCCGCTGCTCTTGCCACGAGATCGGCAATTCGCAAATCCGATTCAGGCGGCGTGCTGTCAGTTCGATGGGCTGACGACCGGTGAGGATGGCCTTGACGATGTCAGGAGCCAAGAGCCCGAGAGGCAGTATCCGGCTGAGATCGCCTTGGTCGAGGCCAAGGCGCTTCGAAAGTGAGCGGACCGACCCTACTTCGCCGTTTTTGAATTTCGCGAACCATTCGCGGCCTTGCGCGACAGTTCTAATCAGGTTCGTGTCCAAGCAAGGCGGTTGTCCCCTATGATCGGTGATAACGAGTTTCAGCTCGACGCCTCGCCGCTTGACGGCGATCGAAACGTCAAGGCGCCACTCGTCATCACCCAATACTTGGGTAGCGTCGCTCCCGGCTAGCGCGTCACGCAGTGCCTGCTTGCGGAGTGATGACGTGCCCCCCTTAACCGGACCCAGGTGTTGAGTTAGAGATCTCAGACATTGTTTCGGTGCAGATTTGACATAGGCATGGCATTATCCAATATTACTGACCGTCCGTTCGTTCAATTGCCGTCGCGCTGACTTTCCGAAGATCGAGATGCTCCATACAGATTTTCTCCGGCCACGAACGGCGCAAACGGCGTGACCCGGCAACGGTCGTGCCCTCCGGCGATTGTCGCTGCCAGCCAGATTGCTCCAGGCCGGTTTCCGACGCTCGACGGCCTCCAACTCCTGGAACGGATTGTGGAGCGGTTTTTCAGTGATTGGCCTGACTTTTCCCCGGAGATGATCGATGGCCTCTTGGCCCCTCCCGCGTTTATTGCCGGTGCAGGCGGCATAAACACCTACATTCACCAGCGTCTCGCGGGCCGGCTTGGCCTACAACCCCGGTTCGCCGAAACGCTCAACGCCGGCGCCACCTATGGCGCGATGGTTTCGAGGGCGGTTCTGGCGATCGAAGCGGGCTTGTGCAATGCAGTGCTGTGTGTTGGGGTCGGCAAGTTTCCCTCTGTGCATGCGGACGGAGCTGCGATTTCGACAATGGTCGGGGATCCGGAATTCGAGCTCTGCTACGGGGCATCGATCCCGGCAATGTATGCCATGATTGCGCAGCGGTTCATGCATCAACGCGGGACGACGCGCGACCAGCTAAGCGCTGTG
>Ga0209633_10005973_pt1 | contig 10526 bp, 8 predicted proteins | sample Cruoilmetagenom1_FD_187290 | JGI IMG/M metagenome (GOLD analysis project Ga0209633, IMG submission 187290) | Oil polluted marine microbial communities from Coal Oil Point, Santa Barbara, California, USA - Sample 1 (SPAdes) (version 2) | ecosystem: Environmental > Aquatic > Marine > Oil seeps ... | reverse complement strand
GATAAATTTTGGGCTTCATCTATAATTATATACTGATTAGGCAGAGATCTTCCCCGGATATAGGTAAGAGCTTCCACCTCAATTTTAGAACTCTGCAGGAGAGATTCGGTAGTTTTAAAATTGGTAAATTTGTGCGCCCGCATTATAAATTCCATGTTATCATGTAAAGGTTGCATCCAGTGACTTAGTTTTTCCTCTTTGGACCCGGGGAGATATCCAATATCTTTACCAAAAGGGATTACAGGTCGCGAAATTAATACTTTATTAAAGTGATCATCCTTGAAAATCCTATGCAGCCCTGCAGCTATGGCAAGAAGTGTTTTACCTGTTCCCGCTTTACCTACAAGGGTTACAATATGTATAGAATCGTCCAGAAGAAGATCCAGTGCCATTCTCTGCTCGATATTGAGGGGTTTTACACCACTTACTGATTCATGCAGATTATTAACAAAATTAAGTTGCCTGGTTTCTGCATCATACCTTGCCAGAACAGGTTCTTCCCGGGTTTTATCATTAAGAACAAGAAACTCATTAGCAGCTAATTTTTCATTCCAGGGAATAGTTCCAACAGTTGTAAGTGAGGCTATGGTCTCTGCCGTAACATCAATTTCTCTAAAACCGGTATACAGATCTTTAAAATTTACTTTTTGTTTTTCATAATCTACAGCTTTCAATCCCAAAGACTGAGCTTTTACTCTGGCGTTTATGTCCTTGGAGACAAAAAAAACTTTTTTGCCCTCTTTCTGAAGATCAACAGCAGTTTGAATAATATGATTATCAATTTTGGATCTATTTAAATCATTGGATATATCTTTTTTATTAAAAGAAACAGCAACACGAAGAATAGAACCATTCTCCATTTTAATTCCTTTTTGAAGATCCCCATGTTTTGCTATAGAATCAATAAATCTTATAGCATGTCTGGCATTTCTGCCTCTTTCATCACTGTAGGTTTTTAGAGTATCAAGTTCTTCAAGAACACCTAAAGGAATAACAACTTCATTATCTCTAAAGGAAAGAATTGCATCTGCTTTATGTATAAAAACATTGGTGTCTATTACAAACGTTTTTATGGATCCATTATTCTCCATGTAATACCCCTTTAATATAAGTATGGGCACCTGTAAGGGGTACCCGTACAGTGTTATTTAATCAGGATTGCATCGAAATTACAGACATCGAAACATTCACCGCACTTTATACATGCATCCTGATTTATAAAATGAACCTCTTTGCGTGCACCGGAAATAGTATTAACCGGACATTTACGGGCGCATAAAGTACAACCCGTACAGGCGTCCGGTATTACTTCAAATGTAATTAATGCTTTACATTTTTTTGCTCTGCATTTTTTATCACTAATATGTTCGATATATTCCTCTTCAAAATATTTAAGGGTAGATAAAATAGGATTGGGAGAGGTTTGTCCCAGCCCGCAAAGAGAGGCTTTCTGCATGGTCGCTCCAATTTCTTTCAATTTATCAAGATCCTCAATAACACCCTTTCCACTGGTAATTTTATCAAGAATATTATAAAGAGACCTGCCTCCGACACGACAGGGAGGACACTTGCCGCAGGATTCATCGATAGTAAAGCCAAGATAAAATTTTGAAACATCTACCATACAATCATCTTCATCTAAAACAATCATCCCACCTGAACCCATAATTGATCCAAGTTCCTGTAAGCTTTTATAATCAATAGGGGTATCAAGATATTCCTTTGTAATTACACCACCAGAAGGACCACCAGTCTGAACGGCTTTAAATTCCCTGCCATTGGGAATCCCGCCACCTATATCATAGATAATTTCTCTTAATGTTGTTCCCATGGGAACTTCAACCAAACCTGAATTCTGAACTTTACCAGTTAGTGCAAAGACTTTTGTACCCCTGGTGTCTTCTGTACCAATCGATGAAAACCATTCACCACCCTTGTTAATAATAACAGGAATACTTGCCCAGGTTTCAACATTATTGATAATTGTAGGTTCTCCCCAAACTCCCTTTACTGCAGGAAATGGAGGCCGTGGATTAGGCATACCTCTTTCACCTTCAATCGATTCAAGAAGAGCTGTTTCCTCACCACATACAAAGGCACCGGCTCCCAGTCTAATCTCTATATCAAAACAAAAATCACTTCCAAGAATATTATCACCAAGCAATCCAAGCTCCCGGGATTGCTTCATTGCTATTTTCAGTCTTTCAATTGCCAGAGGGTATTCAGCACGAATATAGATATAACCTTTTTTTGCATTAATGGAATATCCTGCAATTGTCATAGCTTCAAGAATAGAGTGCGGATCTCCTTCAAGAGTACTACGATCCATGTATGCACCAGGATCACCTTCATCTGCATTACAAACTATATATTTGAATTCTTCTTCAACCTGTTTGGTAAAATTCCATTTCATCCAGGTGGGAAATCCAGCTCCCCCCCGACCACGAAGCCCGGAAATTTTCATTTCATTTATTATATCATCACCAGTCATCTCGAAAACTGCTTTTTCAAGAGCCATATATCCATCCCTGGCGATATATTCATTTATCTTTTCAGGATCTATAATTCCACAATTTCTCAAAACAATTCGATACTGCTTATAATCAGAGCTACTTTCAGCTTCATTAACGATATCTGCCGCAGGTCTATCAAAAACATTAGCAGTAACAACAGTTTTATCCAGAATATGAGTTTTAACAATTTCCCTGGCAACCTTCTCGTTTACATTGCCATAAATAACAGGGGACATTCCAGGAACAATAACTTCAATAGTAGGTTCAACATGACAAAGTCCCATACAACCTGTTTCTGAAATAACAGTAGTATTGGATATATTCTGTATTTTAAGTTCATCCAGAAAAGCACTTTCAGTTTCTCTGGCTCCTGCAGCTACACCACATGTACCAACACCAATTATAATTTTTGTATCATTATTAGCTGCTATAGAAGAAAATTCCTTTTTTTTATCTTCTCTTAAGGCCTTAAGTTCATTTCGATTCAATTTAGACATTTTCATAACCTCCACTACTCGTCCTCGAAATTCGCGAGAACTTCAGGAAGTTTCTTTTTATTAAGTTTACCAAAAACCTTACCCCCAATAACAACAACTGGAGCAAGCCCGCAACAACCAACACAACGAACAGCTTCAATAGAAAATTTTCCATCTTCTGTAACCTGGTTCACACCAATACCAAGAATATTTTCCAACTCATCAATAAGGTCTTCTCCACCTTTAAGGTAACACGCTGTACCCATACATACCTGGATATTATGTTTACCAGGTTTCTCCAGCTTAAAATAATGGTAAAATGTTATTACGCCGTAAATTTTAGACATTGAAACATTAAGCATTTTAGATATTTTCTTTGCTGCTTCTCTTGGTATATAATCAAATTCTTCCTGAACTCTGTGCAGTATCATTATTAAATTTCCAGGTTGATCTTTCCAATCGCTAATAAATGAAATTAACTCATCAGAAAATTTTATCTCTTCTACGCTCGTAACAGACATGAAACCTCCAGTAACAGTACATTTAATCCTTGCAATTTTAACTCAAAAACAATCTAATAGCAAATAAGTTAGACTTTGCCTTTTTAACATAATTTTAAAGATTTGATAGATATATCTTTATTTATTGTGCATATTTTACTACTATTAATGCTTATGGTTTTATATTTCAAACTATAGTCAAAAAAATATTTTTTTTATTCCTAAATAACTAAATATTGTGTTTACATATAATAAATAAACCAATATAATAGATGTTTAAGGATATTATTTTCAAATTTTAATTTTAGAGAGTGTATAAAAATGAATAAAGAATTTATTCTCAGACTTACAAAGTATAAGCGATTAATACATAAATTAAAATCCCTTGGTTTTGAAAGGGTATTTTCAAACAACCTTGGAGATGCAATTGGAGTTACTCCAGCTTTGGTTAGAAAAGATTTCTCAACTCTTCATCTTTCGGGGAATAAACGTGGCGGCTACAATATTGATATGCTGGTAGAAGAATTTGATATTATTCTTGGTAGAAATACACCTCAGAATGTTATTCTTGTAGGTTGTGGAAGGATAGGTCAAGCCCTAATGAATTATCCAGGATTTGTTTCAGATGATATACACTTAATAGCTGGTTTTGATCTTGATCCATCAAACGTAAAAGACAGCACTATAATTCCTGTATACGGAATGGAAAAACTTGAAAAGTATGTCACAGAAAATGATATAAAAGTTGGAATTATTGCAGTTCCTGGAGATGAAGCATCCAGTGTTCTGGACAAAATGGTTTCAGCAGGTATTCGTGGTGTTCTGAATTTTGCACCAGTAGAACTGAAGTGTCAAAAATATGACTGTGACTGTCCCTGTGTTATACAAAATGTTAATATTGGACTGGAACTGGAACATCTTTTTTATCAGGTATCAGCTCAGGATACAGATTTTACAGAAGAGAGAGAAACTTTAGATAAATAGATCTATTTCTCCAGAACCAGAAGAATTGGAAGATGATCTGAATATCCATATCCTGTTTCGGTTTTCCAGGGCAAAGGAAACCCCCAGGAGTTTAAAATATAATCATCTGTTACAACTCTAAAGCTTGTATACTCAAAGTTTTTACCGTTAAACATTGCTGAATTTAGCAAGACATGATCAATTGTCTCCCAGGATTTATTATAAGAATAAGATCCATAACCCTCTGTATATTCTCCCCAGGGGCTGTACAGAACAGCCTGTTCAGAATCTAATACAGGCATCAGGAAATTATTCCTATTTTTTGTAATGATGATTGATCCTGTTATTTCAAGAGAAGGTTTATCCTCAAGAGGAATCAGAGCTGTAATATAATTTCCATTGATCCTGGTATACTCGTCCCAGTTCTCATTCAAATCACCAAGAATCACAATTTCCGCCATAGGATCTGCTAGTTGAAGTTCTTTTATACGTCTGCATAACAAAGCAGCAGAAGCAATTCTTGCTGGCTCGGTATCTTCTGCACCGCCTAATTTTGATTTCCAGTGATTATTAAAAATATACAGTGTATTTGAGTCAATATTTACAGAAGCTTCAAGAATGGGTCTCCCGGTTGCTTTATCATCTTTTAAAATTTGATGAACCTTTACTTTTTGAAACTCAAAACGGCTTAAAAAACCCAGTTGAATAGCAGAATCCTCAGCATCTGTTACAATAATATAATTATACCCCATACCCTTCAGGTAACCCTCTACAAGATCTTCTGCTACCCGTGCATTTTCTATTTCCTGTAAAGCAATTACATCAGGTCCACCTGAAACAGAACGCCTGATAACTTCAGAAAGATTAAATAATCTTGTATTGTACTGACTGATTCCCCATTCACCCCCGGAAGGATCAAACTCAGGATACTCAGTTCCATTATCAATATCATCAAAAATATTTTGAGTATTATAAGACATAAATACTATTCTATTGGAAGAACTATCAAAGTCAGGGAGAACACAGCGTGTACAGGATATTATAAAAAAAAGAAAACATAATAAAATAAAAGAAATTACCATCTGCCCGGAAAATTGTTTTTTTCTCATACAATACAATATAGGGCAAACAGTAATTTTACTTCAAAAATATAAATATTTTTTTATTAAACTTATATTACAATTATCATAATAATTTAGAGCCTTTTTATCAGTCCTTCCAAATCTTCTCTTTTAGTAACTATTTTGGAAATTAATCCATACTCAACAGATTCGTCTGCATTCATCCAGAAATCTCTATCTGTATCTTTTTCAACTTTGGAAATATCCTGTCCGGTTTCTTCACTAATAAGATGATTTAACTTCACTCTCAATTTTTCAAGTTCTTTTGCATGAATTTCAATCTCTGTTGCGACTCCCCTTATACCACTTAAGGGCTGATGTATAAGATAGTGAGAATTAGGAAAACCAATACGATGTTCTTTAGGTGCAGCAAGCAGGATAAGTGCTCCAGCACTTGCTACAAGCCCCATACCAATAGTATATACATCCGGTTTTACAAAACGAATCATATCAAAAATAGCATAACCGGCATCTACATCACCGCCTGGGGAATCTATAAAAACCTTTATAGGTTCATCTCCTGCAGCTTCCAACAAAAGAAGCTGTGTTACAACTTTTTCTGCCAGGTCTTTATCTACCTCACCGGAAAGAATTATAGTCCGGGTATCCATCATCTTTTCAGAAAAATCATGCCCCCCTTCCTCTTTCTTCTCCTTTTTATCATCTTCTTCATCTTCCATCATATCTAATAACTCCCTTGGTTGCTGAGATCGTTCCTCAGGACTACGTCCTTCCGGTACGACTCATTGGCGAGCAGCAACGGTTGCATTGCCGAGCAGGGACGAAGTCCCGACCAGGCCAACTTGTTGGCGACCAGCCTATTAATATTCAAATATATAAACAGAAGTATACAAATTTATTAAAAGAAAGGAAAGAAGAGCTTGAATTATCCTTACTAAAGATTAGAATAGGCTCTATGAAATCATCATTTATTACCCTTATAGGTAGACCCTCAGCAGGGAAAAGCACTCTTATGAACGAATTATGCGGTCACAAAATATCAATTGTGGCTCCTTCACCTCAAACAACCCGAAACAGAGTACGGGGAATTCTTACAGAAGAAAGGGGACAGCTGGTATTTATAGATACACCAGGATACCATCTTTCTGATAAAAAACTTAATCTACAACTAAAAACGGTATCTGTATCCTCTCTTGATGATGCAGACCTTATTCTTTATGTAATAGATTCTTCCAGAATATCAGGTGAAGAGGAAGAAAATCTTTCAGAACTGCTAAAGGGTTACCAGAAAAAATTAATTATTGCAATTAACAAAATTGATCTCATCGACGGAGATAATGACAAATTGTATCTTAATACAGAAGAACGTTTCCCTCAGGCAGAGATAATTCCTGTATCTGCGTTAAAAGCAAAGGGAATAGAAGATCTCAAAACAACTCTGTTTGACAACTCGGCAGAAGGGGAAAAGATGTATCCTGATGAGTTTTTTACTGATCAGGACCCCGAATTTCGAGCAGCTGAAATTATTAGAGAAAAAGCAATAAACAGGGTAAAAGAAGAACTCCCCCATGCCATTTATGTAGAAATTTCAGATATAGAAGAAGCTGAAGATGGAAAAGTCCTATGGATACGAGCTTTTCTTATAGTAGAAAGAGAAAGTCAAAAAGGGATAGTTGTAGGAAAGGGCGGTGCTGGAATTAAAGCAATTCGTGTGGCTGCTCAAAAAGAACTAAACACTATTTTCCCTTACAGGGTAATGCTGGATTTACGGGTAAAAGCAAACTCTAAATGGCGAAAAAACGATCAACTTTTGAAAAAGCTGATTTATTAGTCTGCACAACATACTACATCTTTGATACAAATTATATGTAATAATTCAGATAAAATCTAAACAAATTTTGTAAAGTCCAATAGATACTATTTTTGGTTGATAATTTTACAAATTTGTATTATACTATTTTGTATAATACAGAATAGTATAACAGGAAGTTATTATGATCCCATTTGTTTATGGTACAGTTGTAACAAAAGATTTTTTTTGTGGTAGAGAAGATGCAATATTGCGTATTGATGAATTGTTACTTTCTTCTCAAAATATTGTCCTTAATGGTGAAAGAAGAATTGGAAAATCATCATTAATTGTTGAAGTTATCAGGCGCCAAAAGAAATTAACAGGAATATATGTTGATTTAATGGAAGTGAAAAGTAAAGAAGACCTGTTTCAAAGATTGGCAAGGGGAGTATTATCAGCCAACTATCAGAAATCCATGTTTGAATTATTAAGTAAAACCTTAGCCAATTTTAAACCTCAAATAGGTATTGACCCGGTAACTCAATTACCGACTCTATCTATCGATAGTAAAACAAAGATTGAAGATAATTCCATTGATGCAATTTTTAGCTCCATAGTTGAAATAAATAAAAAACAGAAAATTGTTGTATTTATTGATGAATTTCAGGATGTAATAAAACTAAAGGAGTATCGTTTAATACTGTCTTTATTAAGGGGTAAAATACAGTATCTGTCAGATGTTTCTTTTGTTTATGCGGGCAGTATAAGAAACCAAATGGAACATATTTTTGCTGATAACGATTCCCCATTTTTTAAATCAGCAATTCCAATTACAGTAGGCCCCATTAAGCAGGATTTATTGGTAAAATTTATTAAAAAAAGATTTAATATTGGAAAAAGAAGTATAAGTGAAGATATTATAAAAGAAATATTCAGTATAACAGATATGGTAACCGGAGATATTCAGCAATTTTGTGAAGCTATCTGGTCAACATCTTCATATGGAGATGAAATTAAGAATGATTCTTTCAAAAAAGCTATTGAACTAATTTTTAGTCACGAAAACATGGTATATGAAAGAATTTTTGGAGAACTAACTAACTTTCAACTAAAAGTATTAAAGGCGGTTGCAAAGTATGGAGGAAGAGAAATATATTCAAATAATTTTTTTGAAAAAAACGGGTTTACAAATGCTTCATCTGTAAAAAGAAGTATAGATAAATTAGTAAAAACAAAAATTTTATTTATTTACAAAAAAGAATACAAATTTGCCAACCCTTTTTTTAAGTTATGGTTGTTAAAAAATTACACCTGAAAGCTAAAGTGATAGAGATTTTTACAAAGTAAGAGTAAGGCAAACCAATAATCAGTGGGCCTTAACGAGCAATCCTCTGGAATAGTTCATGATTTTGGTTAGGGAGGAAATCATAAACTACAATTATGTTTATCTCTTAAGTCAAGTTTTACAGATAACGATTTAAAATTGGCAAAATCTTATCTTTCCCAACTATCATTATAAAACCAACTAACCTTGGCCCCTTCTCTTTACCAATAAGAACCCTGTAAGTAAGGTTAAACAGATCCTTTGCCTCCATACCACTGGATTCTGCAATTGAATAGATTGCTTCACCCAGAGATTTATCATTGTGGGAGTCCAGATTTTCAATTTCATTTTTTAAAAGTTTAACGGCACCAAGTTCTGATTCATTCAGATCCTGTATAGCTGCATCCTGTCCTGTAAGTGAAAATCTAAAATCTTCCGGACTAAATTCACGAATCCAGTTCCAGGCACATTTTGTTCTTACCTCTAATCGATCCACCTGCTCAGGTTCAACATCATCAAGAAGTCCTATTACTTTATCAATATCACCATCATGTATCTGTAAAAGATTACAAAGATGTCTGAAAGATATCTGGTGCGGCATCTTTTCAGGAACACCATCTACCTGGGAAAGTTCATAGATCCTGCTTTCTTTTGCTTTTTTCTTATCATTTACTTTTTGTTCACCAAAGTAAATTCTTTCACATTTATCATAATCCTCATAGATTTTTAAAACATCAAGATCAAAAGAAATTGCAAATTCACTGTTTGGTCTGGTTCCTGCAAATAAATAGCGAACTATCTCCGGAGGATAGACTTCCAGAACATCTGCAAGACTTATTACTTCACCACTGGAGGAGGATATCTTTCCTCCCCGGCCTTTTATTCTTATAAAATCATACTGAAAGGTAACAGGTGCTGCACCTTCAAAGATATCTTCTACAACTTTTCTTGCTGTATCAAAAGAGCCACCCTCTGAATGGTGATCCTTTCCGGCAGGTTCAAAATCGACAGTTTCTTCTTTCCAGCGCATTGGCCAGTCGATTCTCCAGGGGAGTTTTACTGCAGAAGTTTTTCTTATATCAACAGTTTCCTCTTTTTCCGTATCCAGACATCGATATGTAACTCCCCATTCTCCATCCCAGCTCAATACCTTTGTGTTATCTTTATCTGTAAAGTTACTAAATACAGAAACAGGCATCCAGTCTTCAGCTAAGGGAGTAGTCCTGTGCTCATCCAAAAGAGCTCTTATAGCATCTTTCTTTTCAAGAGCTATTCGTATTCCTTCTGCATATTTGGAAGCCCTGTATCTTTCTGCCTGATATATATATTCCGGAACCACTCCAACAGTAGGAAGAATTGCTTCCAGCTCTTTTTCATTAGCTTCTGCATAGCTGTTGCAGTCCCCCTTTGTATCCGGCACCAGAGTAATTGGTTTTCGGAGGTACTCTGTTAATAATTCCTGATTCGGCATATTTACAGGAACTTTTCGAAAGACATCGTAATCATCCCAGGAATAGATAAATCTAACCTTTTTACCCTTATCTCTTAAGGCTTTTACAACTAAATCAACAGAAATAATTTCTCTGAAATTACCTATATGAACAGTTCCGGAAGGAGTTATTCCCGAGGCGCAGACATATACCTCTTTCTCTCCCTTCTCTCTGATTATCTTATCTGCATTAATATCGGCCCAATGTACTGATTGTGTTTTCATGTGGGGGATTATACTTATGTACGAGGGCTTATTCAAGATGAAATAACTTAATGTATAAATACCTACGGTCGATAAAAACATATGTACAAACAATTTATTTACACATTATTCCTGTTAATTATTACATCCACGCATCTATCAGCCCTGGAAACAGGTCAGGCA
>Ga0209633_10005972_pt1 | contig 10529 bp, 10 predicted proteins | sample Cruoilmetagenom1_FD_187290 | JGI IMG/M metagenome (GOLD analysis project Ga0209633, IMG submission 187290) | Oil polluted marine microbial communities from Coal Oil Point, Santa Barbara, California, USA - Sample 1 (SPAdes) (version 2) | ecosystem: Environmental > Aquatic > Marine > Oil seeps ... | reverse complement strand
GCCATTGCCGTGCGCATCGGACCAGCCAACATGGATGATCGCCCAGTCGGCCCGGATCGCCGGGATGCGCATATATTCCTTGCCCTCGCCGCCGGGATCCTTGAACGGGATGAAGTCCTTGTTGAGGTCCGGAATGCTCGAGCCCACACCGCCGCGCCAGGCCATGAAGTCCTGGCCCGCCGCGCCGGCGAAAAGGCCGGCATAGAGCGTATACTCGCTGCACTCCCAAACCTCGATCTCGCCGGATTCGGAATACTTGCGGAAGTTGTGGCCGATCGGGCAGTACATCTCCAGGCCCACATACGGCGCGATCAGCTTCTTGACGCAGCCCGCCCCGATCAGGAGATCGATATCCAGCCCCGCCGTGGCCGAGCCGATCAGCGTCAGGTCCTTCTTGCCTTGCTTGATGATTTCGCGGAGCACCGCCATGGGATGATTGTCGGCGCCGAAGCCGCCGACCGCGACGGACATGCCGTCCTCGATCCGAGATACGGCGTCCTCGATGCCGCTTACGACTGATTTTCTTTTGGGTTTCGACACGGTTCTCCGACCTCCTCCGCTGCCATGGTTCGTCGTTACTGTTTCGTCGTCACTGTTGCAAAAGCGTGACCGCGTAAGCGGCCGAATCCTGTCCCAACAGAAGGCCGCCCTGGTTCTGGGCCATGGCGACCTTGGGGGCATTTCCGATCTGGCGCTCGCCGGCCTCGCCGCGCAGCTGCCAGACGAGCTCGGCGACCTGCAGCAGGCCGGTCGCGCCGACCGGATGGCCGCGGGCGCACAGCCCGCCGCTGGGATTGACCGGCTTGGAGCCGGCAAGCGTGGTGACGCCGTCGTCGACCAGTTTGGGGCCCTCGCCGGGGCCGCAGAAACCGAGGCGCTCGTAAATCAAGAGCTCGGCCGGCGCCATGGCGTCATGGACCTCGACGACGTCGACATCCTCGGGCCCTATGCCGGCCTTCTCGTAGGCCTCATTGGCGGTGAGGGTGACCGAGTCCTCGGCGCCGTCGTCGGGAAAGCGGTAGGCGCCCGAGCGCAGCGCGCAGGCGGCGACCTTGATCGGCGGCCGCTCGGACAGCTTCTCGGCCATGTCGAGCGGGCAGAGGATCGCGGCCGCCGCGCCATCGGCAATCGACGAGCACATAAACAGGGTGAGCGGGTCGGCGATCATCCGCGAGCCCAACACATCCTCGACGGTAAGCTCGCGCCGGTGCTGGGCGTAGGGGTTGAGCGAGCCGTTATGCGAATTCTTGACCGCGACATTGGCGAAGTCTTCGGACGTCCAGCCGTACTGCGCCATCCGGCCCTTCAGGTTGATCTTGGGATGGATCGCGTAGCTGGCGGAGAACTGCATGCCCATCTGCGAGAGCTCCAGCTCGCTGTCGGCGGCGAGCGCGCTGATCGATCTGGCGAGGTCGCCCACGAACATCTTCTCCACGCCGATCGCGATCGCCACGTCTACGAGCCCCGAGGCGACCTCGAGCCAGGCGCCGCGCAGCGCCGTCGCGGCGCTCGCACAGGCATTCTCGACATTGATCACGGGGATGCCGCCAAGCCCGGACTCCTGCGTGACGACCTGGCCGCGGATACCCTCCTGGCCGGTCAGCAAGCCGCCGAGCGAATTTCCGACATAGGCTGTCTGGATGGCCTCCGGGCCGAGCCCCGCATCGCGCAGCGCGTTCCAGATCGCCTCGCGGCCCAGATCCTTCAGCGCCTTTTCGGGGAACTTGCCCGCCGGATGCGCGCCGACACCAACGATCGCAACGTCTCTCATGATCGTCCCCTCTCAGTTCCTTCGCTTGGGCTCAACCGTTGGGCTCAACCGTTGGGCTCTACCGCCCGGGGCTCTATCGACCAGCCGGGCGGTATTTGTAGGTGAGGATCGGCACGTTCTCGGGCGTCTCGCCGACTGCCTCGATGACCAGCTCCATCGCCATGCCGTCTTCGAGCGCGTCGGTTTCGACCGGCACGTCATCGCTGATCAGCGAGAAGATGCGCGGACCCTCGGGAATGTCGACGAAGGCCTGGAAATAGGGCGCTTGGAAGCCTTGCGGCGCCACATAGGCGATGGTGAAGTTGTAGAGCCGGCCTGACGCGCCCATCGCCGTTTCTTCCATCGTGCCGTCGGCGCGGCAGGCGGGGCAAACGGCCATTTTTGGAAAGACCGTCGCCTTGCAGGCGCGGCAGCGGCTGCCGATCAGATGCGGCGCCTCGCCGGTCTCGCCCGGGATGCTATAGGCGCCCGGCAAGAGCGGGACATAGTCCGTGTTCGACCCGTCTGACACGCGTGACCCCCCTGAGGGTAGGCGACCTGCACTGTGTTGCGCACAGTTTTTTTACGCTATCGGTGATTGTTACCGGTGCGCCGCGCAGGCTGTCAACGGGAAAGCCTCAGATCGTTCGCCCGCCGTCGACCTCCAGGCAGACGCCGGTCAGGAATTCGGCCTCATCGGAGGCCAAAAACAGGGCGGCGTTGGCGATATCCTGGGGCACGGCGAGACGGCCCAGCGGCACGCTGGCGACGAACTTCGCATAAGCCTCTTCGGTCCGCGCGCCGCCGAGGAATTCGTCGAGCATCGGCGTGTCGCCGGCGACCGGGCAGAGGGCATTGACGCGGATCTTCTCCGGCGCCAGCTCCACCGCCATCGATTTGGTCAGCGTGATCACCGCGCCCTTGGAGCCGTTGTACCAGGCCAGCCCCGGGCGCGGGCTGAGGCCGGCGGTCGAGGCGGTGTTGATCATCACCCCGCCGCCGCGGCGCCGCAGCGCCGGCACGCCGTGCTGGGCGGCCAGATAGAGGCTTTTTACGTTGACCGCGAAGATGCGGTCGAACTGCTCCTCGCTGACATCGAGCATCGGCTGGTTGCGCTGGGGATAGCCGGCATTGTTGACCAGGATGTCGAGCCCGCCGTAGGCGCTTTCGGCTTGGGCGACCATACCGGCGACCTCGTCGGCGCTGGTCACGTCGGCGCGCACATAGCTAGCGGTCCCGCCCGCTTCGTTGATCGCGTCGGCGACCGGCCGGCCGGCATTGTCGTTGATGTCGCTGACGATGACGCTTGCGCCTTCCTGCGCGAAGCGGCGGGCGATGGCCTCGCCGAAGCCCGAAGCCGCGCCCGTGACGATCGCCACCTTGTTGTGAAGTCGCATCTGTCTTTCCCTTGGAACGCACATCCTAGCGCGTCTCAACGCGTCTCGGTGCCATACCGAATGGGAGACTAGCATGACAGACGACGCGGTCGCTGGGCGAAGCGGCCGCGCGATAGTCTCGGATCGACATTGGCTCAGATCCGCGGCCCAGATCCGCGGCTCAGATCCGCGGCCCAGATCCGCGGCTCAGATCCGCGGCCCAGATCCGCATGGCCGTCGCCTAGCGTGATGGATCCGAAGATCGCCGCATCAATGTGAGGGAATTCGGAGGCTCAATCGCACTGGACTCACTTACTTACTGGCTGGCGATCTCAGCGGCTGGCGATCCCGGTCAGTGCGGCCCGTTCTCGCACTTTTGCTTGGTGATCAGCGAGTTGCCCTGGCCCAGCTTCATGCTGCACGGCTTGGCCTCGGCCGGTGTTCGCAGCCGGGCCGGCCGCCGCCGGTCGGGCCGGGCGGAGATGTGCAGATCGGCGGGGCGGGCAGCGACCCGGAGATCGGCCGTCCCGAGCCGCGGCACCGTCCGGGCGGCCTGCGGATGGGCGTCGCCTTTTTCACCCTCGCGGATCGCCCGGAACAGCCGCATCAGCACCGTGTCGAGGTCCATCGGATCGATGAAGTCGTATTGCTGGACGATGCGGCTGATGAGGTTGCCGATCTGATCGTCCGAGACGATGGCGTCGTCGCCGGCTTCGCGGCCATTGACGATCACCTCGACACCGGCGCGCAAGGCCGGGATGAGCAGATCCGGAATGCCGGCCCGCAAATAGAGATCGGCCTGCTGCTCGGGATATCCCGCGCGCAGGATTTCGCCGACATGCTCGGCCCGCATCCGGGTGCGCGAGGCCAGACCGGCGATGAAGACACTGATCTTTCCATCGCACAGGGTCCGCAGGAGAAACGTCGGTGACAGCCGCCCGATGCCGTTCAGGTAGTCGGCGAAGCAGCGGGCGGTTTCAACGCCGGCATGCGCAGGCAGCAAGGCCGATGTTGCAGCTTCCCGCGAGAGCTCGCCGAGCCCTTCCAGGAGCTCGCGCGGCATTTCGAAGCGGGCGACGAGATGCTCACGCAATTGATCGGAAACCATGGTGACCAGCCGCTCGCCGATCGACACCGGAAGATCGGCCCGGCTGACCAACCCTTCGTGGATCGGCATGCTGTCTAGAAATTCGTCGACGATACGGTGAAGCAGGCGTTCGGAAAGCCGCGCGCCGTCGTTTCTCACCAGCGTCGCGACAACCGTTTCGCTGCCGCTCGCGACGAGGGCCTCGGCCACCACATATGAGACCTCGTGCCGCTTGGCCACCGCAACCTGTCGGGCAGGGTCGGGGGATCGGGCGATTTCGCTCAGATCCTCTTCGGTGAATACCTCCGAATAACGCAGCATGGGCGTGGCCACGGTGTCCAGGTCGCGCGCCATTTCCAGCGCCAGTTCGCGAGGCAGGAAAGGACAATGGGCGAGCTGGCGGGACAGCGCCTCGCGGACTTCGGTGGCCGCCCGGGCGAGCCAGATCGCGATGATGTCTTCAGCGAGCTTGCGCTTCTCGCTGTTCGCTGCCGAGTGGCGATAGACCGCCGCCAGCTTGTCGGCAGTGGGTGCGATGTCGGCGCTCATGCCGCCGGAGCGCACGCGCTCGATGTCGGTTTTCGTCAGCATCGGGCTTTCTCTCCAACGTTCGGTTCGATTGAACACGCCATACGAAGACAAGCGACCAGGAACAGGGAGAGCCTAAAAATAATATTGATCAAATGCAAGCAATAAATTATGCATTTACTATAATTATTTCATTAATATTTGTTTTTTATTATAATTTATCTTTGATTTATCGATATTTTTTCTAAAATTTTAGAGAATAAATTCGTTTTATTCTGTGAGGGTTTGAAAAAATCTGGATGGCGGTGCGGAGAATGCGCCGGTGGAACGGGTGTGCTGCCGAGGCGCTCGTCGGCCTGCCTGCCGGGTAATCTAGCCACCGATCGTCGGGTCAATCATGGTCCAACTACGGGGCCGGCCAGGGGGCCAATCGCCGGGCGGCGCTCCGAGTGGGTTTTCTCTGTGCGGTGGTTTCGGCATTTCGTGGATCAGCTGCCGCCGACCTTGCTGGAGACAACGCCGCGGACAATGGAGTACATGCCGTCGACACCGCCGGCGAGGACTTCGGCGCCGAGCAGCAGCGCGGCGGCGGCGAAGGCGACGAAAAAGCCGTATTCGAGCGCGGTCGCGCCGGTCTCGTCCATCGAAAGCCGTCGCATCGAGTGCGTGCTCCTATCGATCCTTGCGTCAATCCGCATATCGATCCCCATTTCGGTTCTTAATAGTTATGGTTCTTGTCGTTTCAGTTCTTATCGTTGAGCCCCTATTTGAGCCAAGGCGCAGTTCGGGATGGCGCCGCCATGGGCACAGGATCGACGCCGATATCGTAATCCTATAGTAATGTTCTGACGCGTTAAATAAAAATTGACAATGCTGAAGTTAATAAGTCAATAATCATGATATTTTTAATTTGTATTTGAGCGGTAATTTAGAAATAATTTTAATAAATATTTGTTCCAACCTCCATTCATAGCGAAAAGCGAGGGCGCGAGTATTTTCCGCCAGCGCAGGCGGGCGCGGTGAGATGGTCGGCCACCGTCAATATCGGGGGCCGGAACGGGATCCGCGCTGCCGGAATTTGACGCAGGCGGCTTGGATCGTGCGCCGGTTAACCAAGGTTTTACCATGTTGGGGTGGAATGCGCCGTGTTGGTTCCGCGATCGTTGCCACCACAAACCATCCATCCGCCGGGCGTGCCGGCACGAGGCTCTTTCATGGAAAAATCCGATCTGGTCGCCGCCGTCGCCAATACATCGGCCATCTCGATGACCGAGGCCGAGAATGCCGTGGAGTTCGTCCTTCATGTCATGAGTGTCGAGCCTCGTCGGACCGAGACCGACATGCCAAGCGCGGCGAACTCAAACGTGCCCGTTCTCGAGCAACTCGTCCTTTTCGACCGGCTCGACGGCACGGACCAAGGCGAGCAGCCGCGGCGCTGAACGCCGGGTCCGGTCGGCTTCTAAAGCCCTAACGGGCGCCCCGACGCGTCACGGCGCGGCCTGCTCGTACCAGGTGAGATCGACGCCCGGTTGCCTGGCCAGCCAGGTCAGCGCGTTCGAAGTGTCGCGGACCTGATCCTGGCAGAGGATCCAGGCGCGCTCACCGCCGCTCTCGCCGCAGCCGCGCATGTCGAAGCGGAGCACGATGTAGCCGAGCGCCTCGAGAATCTCGGCGGCCTTCAGCGGCGTCGAGCCGTCCTTGCTGGTGCCGAAGCCATGTAGCACGAGCATGCCCGGCCGTTTCTCGCCCGCCTTCAGGCCGCGCGGCCTGTGGAGGATGCCCGCGAGGGTGAGACCGTCGGAACCGAATGTGACCTTGCTCTGCGCCACGCGTCCCCCCTTGTCCGTCGTTGTGATCTGTTCTGTTGCGCTCGCGCCGGCGGCAGGTTCATTTAGCCGATCGGAAGATGTGGGGGAAGCCGCGATGGCAGCCGGCCGTTTCGAGCACACTGGGCTGAGGGACTTCATCGAAGCGATCTTCGTGGCCGCCGGGCTTAGGCCGGCCGAGGCGGCGGTCGAGGCCGAGGTGCTGCTGTGGGCCGAATTGCGGGGGCTGGCATCGCACGGCGTCTTCCGGGTGCCGATGTATCTCGGCTGGATCGCGCAAGGCTTGCGCAATCCCTCATCGAAGCCGGAAATCGTCCGCCAGAAGGGCGCCAGTTGCCTGATCGACGCCGACCGGGCGCCGGGGCTCTTTATGATGACCCAGGCGATGGAGCGCGCGGCCGCGCTGGCGCGCGAGCATGCGGTCGGCTGGGTGGTGGTGCGCAACACCACGCATATCGGCGCCATGGGATACTACGTCCGGCAGGCGGCCGAGGCCGGCATGATCGGTCTGGCGACCTGCGCCTCGCGGCCCTTGATGGCGTATCACGGCAGCCGTGCGCCGGCGCTCGGCACCAGTCCCCTGGCCATCGGCGTGCCGCGGGCGAACGGAGCGCCGGTCGTCCTCGACATGGCCAGCTCGGCAATCGCGTGGGGCAAGCTGGCCCAGGCCCGCGCCAACAACGAGACGCTGGCGCCGGGCGCGGCGCTGGACGCCGACGGACGGGCGACCACCGATCCCCATGCCGCGCAGATCCCATTGCCTTTGGCCGGCCCCAAGGGCAGCGGCCTCGCCATGATGATCGAATGCCTGACGAGCCTGGCCGGCGGATCGCCGCTGGCCGCACCGGCGCTGCGCGGGGACAGCCCCACTTATAATGTACAGAACGCCGCCGCGATCGCGGTGGACCCGGCGGCGTTCCTCGGCGCTGATGGCTTTGCCGAGGAAGTCGACGATCTGGCCACGGCGCTGGCGGCGCTGCCGCGCGCCGAGGGCGTCGACGAGATCCTGATGCCCGGCGAGCGCGGCGACCGGCAAGCGGCCGAGCAGAGGAGGGACGGGGTTCCGATCCCGGCCGATTTATGGGAGCGGCTGTGTGCCATTGCCAAGGAACTTGGCGTGACGCCGCCTGCGGCCATGACGTAGGAGGGGAGGCGGCATTGCCTTCGGCGCGGCACGGCGGCGGCCTTGCGCCGCACCGATCAGCGCGACGGGCGGGTTTTGACCATGGAATTGGGCAGGGGATTTGTGCGGGGGAATTGGGCAGGGGAATTGAGCAGGCGGCTTGCGATGTCGGCGTCCGGCCTCAATCCGCGAGCCGCGCCGCCTTCCGCAGACCATCGATCATCGAGCTGCGCAGAAGGAAAGCGCGGCACCGCTCCAGGTCGGCGGCGATTGCCTGCAGATTTCGCAGTGATTGGCGCCGCACATCCGCGTCGGTCTCGTTCATCCGCGCCCGGTTCGCGTCGGCCTGGCCGAGGATATCGTCGAGTGCAACTGGCCGGCGTTCGGGCTCGTAGCGTTCCAGCAAGGCCGGATCGGCGCCCTTCAAGACCGCAATGATCTTGTCGCTCAGGCTGAAGGCGTCATGGATCCCGCCATTCATGCCCATGCCGCCTTTCGGGCTGTTGAGGTGCGCCGCGTCGCCGGCCAGGAACAGACGGCCGTTCCGGTAGGTGTCGGCGATCCGCTGATGCACGCGGTAGGCGCGTTTCTCCTTGATTTCGATGGCGCCGATCGCGGGCGATATCTCGTCGACATGCCGCTGGATCACCTCGTCCCGCAGCGCGGCTTCGGGCGTTTGACCGATCTCGGGATAGAAGGCGCAGCGCCACAGTTCCGGCAGGTGGAGCAGCGAGAACGTGCCGCCGTCCTTCCAGATATAGTTGACGCCGGATAGTCCATCCAACACGGTTTCGAATGGAAAGGTGGTCGTGGCCAGGATGGTGATTTCCGGATAGGCCGATCCGTCAAAGCGCGCGCCCATGGCCTCGCGGATCACGCTGCGCGCGCCGTCGCAGCCAATGACGTAGGCGGCCTCATGGCGCTTGCGTTCGCCATTCGCGGGGCCCACCTCCACCCAGGCCGCGTCATCGGACTGGCCCGACGCGGCGACGTCCTCGCCGAAGCGCAGAGACGCATTGTCCATTCGCGCCAGCCGGTCGACGACCGCGTCGCAATAAGCTGCCTGCTCGCATTGCAGCCGGTAAGGATGCCCGGTCTCGCCGCTCAGGACCGACAGATCGAACTCGGCCCGTTCGCCGGTTTCGTGGAGCCGGATCTGCCAGGTCGGTGTAATGCGCCCATGCGCGATCAGCACATCGGTGAAACCCGACGGCTCCAGCATGTCGAGGGTCGGCGGGTGCCAGGTCGAGGCCCGAAGCTGGTGGGGAACGCCGGGCTCCTTCTCCAGGACGGTGACCGGCAGGCCGGCATCGGCCAGAAGGTAGGCCGCGGTCAAGCCGACCGGACCCGCGCCGACAACAATGACGCCACCGGCATCTGACATATCGTGTGCCCTCGTTGTCCATCAGTCCGGGAGCGATGCGGGAGGCCGCATCTGCTCGACACGCCACAATGCCCCAGTGAGCCCCGCGATCAAACGACATCGGGCCGATCCAGCGGCGACCGCAAGCCGGCTATGGGCGCGTCTGCGCGGCGTGGCCGGCGAACCCGGCGCAGCGCCGCCTGCCGCGATGGCGTCGGGAGAAGCAGCGTCGTGTTCGGTACGGCCCGGCGATGGCCCCAGGCCGCTCCGCCCGGCCGGACTAGCTGGGCACGACATGCGTGCCAGTGTGTCCTGCAAGCGCGCGTCCTATGTTCGGCGGGTCGGTGATCAGCCCGGTTCCTCCGGTCCCATCAACGAATTCGATGATGGCGCGAACTTTCGGCGCCATGCTGCCTTCGGCGAAGTGACCTTGCTGATCGTAGGCGCGGGCGTCCGATGCGCTAATCCGCTCCAGCCATTTTTCGCCCGGTTGATTGAAGTTGATTGCGACTTTCTCCACACCGGTTGAAATGATGAGCATGTCCGCGCCCAATTCCGCCGCGAGCAGGCTCGAGGCGTAATCCTTATCGATCACCGCCTCCAGGCCCGAAAGCTCGCCGTCGTGATCCTCGATCACCGGAATGCCGCCGCCGCCGCACCCGATCACCGTGTAGCCGGCCGTGAGAAGATCCCGGATTGGCTTCAGATCGACGATCGACTTCGGTCGAGGGGACGGCACGACCCGGCGCCAGCCGCGACCGGCATCCTCCATGACCGTCCAGCCCAGCTCCTTTGCGCGGCGCTGCGCGGTTTGGCTGTCCATGTAGGAGCCGATCGGCTTGTTGGGGTTCTGGAAGGCCGGATCAGACCGGTCGACCAGCACTTGCGTCACGACGGCGATCGCGCGCTTTTCGATATGTCGCTTGTGGAACTCGTTGAAGAGCGCGCGTTGGAACATGTAGCCGATGGCGCCCTGCAGGTCGGCGGCGGCATAGTCCATCGGTACCGGCGGGACTTCGTCGAGAGCCAACTCCGAGCGCCGCAGAATGAAGCCGATCTGGGGGCCGCTGCCATGGGTGACGACCACGCGCCAACCCGAGGCAACGATGTCTGCGATGTGATGCGCGGTAATCTCGGCCGCGTGCGATTGATCGGGGATCGATTCATGCCGGCTGTCGGAGATGAGCGCGTTTCCGCCCACCGCGATCACGGCGACCTTCGCTTTGGATGCCATCGTCCACCTCGTAGCCCGTGTCCCGAATCCGAATTTCGCATCATCGAATTTCGGATTCAGGACACAATCCATTTGAATCTAGTGTGATTCAGATTCCGAACTTCGTCGCATTGATGCGGCGAAGTTCGGAACCATCACACTAGTCGCGCGCGGCCTCCGGCGCCGTTGCCTCGGCGAGCGCGCTGACGGCCTGAAGGAAACAGGCCATCGGCGCCCGCGTGATCCCGGCGTCGATCTGGCCG
>Ga0209633_10005971_pt1 | contig 10530 bp, 13 predicted proteins | sample Cruoilmetagenom1_FD_187290 | JGI IMG/M metagenome (GOLD analysis project Ga0209633, IMG submission 187290) | Oil polluted marine microbial communities from Coal Oil Point, Santa Barbara, California, USA - Sample 1 (SPAdes) (version 2) | ecosystem: Environmental > Aquatic > Marine > Oil seeps ... | reverse complement strand
ACGCTTACGTTCATCCGGGCGAAAAACTGCTGTTCCAGTACACGACCTCGTCGAGCTCCCTGCAGAAAAAGCTGGGCGTGAAGTGAGGATGCGCCTCTTCTCATGAAATGATAGAGATGGCGACCGTCGGCGAATCGCGGCGGCGAGGGTCCCAACAGCCGGACCCGGCGGCAGAGTTTTGTCACACAACGCAATTTGATTGGGGGGGCGAGGGCGCGCCATGCATCCATACCGGACACACAGCTGCGGCGAACTGCGGGCCGGCGATGTCGGGACCAATGTTCGGGTCTCGGGCTGGGTCCACCGGGTGCGCGATCATGGCGGCCTGCTTTTCATCGATCTGCGCGATCACTTCGGTCTCACCCAGTGCGTCGCCGATCCTGATTCGCCCGCCTTCAAGGCAGTCGAAGAGCTGCGCGCTGAATGGGTGGTGCGCGTCGATGGCGAGGTCCGCAAGCGCTCGCCCGAAACCATCAACGACAGGCTGCCAACCGGTGAGGTCGAGGTCTTTATCGCCGACCTCGAAGTGCTCTCGAAGGCGCACGAGCTGCCCCTGCCGGTCTTTGGCGAACCCGACTATCCAGAGGAAACACGCCTCGCCTACCGCTTTTTGGACCTGCGCCGCGAGGGGCTGCATAAGCGCATCGTCAAGCGCTCCGAGATCATCGCCTCGCTGCGCGGGCGCATGGTTGGGGCGGGTTTCACCGAGTTCCAGACCCCCATCCTGACGGCCTCCAGCCCGGAGGGCGCACGCGATTTCCTGGTGCCCTCGCGCATGCATCCGGGCAAGTTCTATGCGCTGCCCCAGGCGCCCCAACAGTTCAAGCAGCTCATCATGATTGCGGGCTTCGACCGCTATTTCCAGATCGCACCCTGCTTTCGCGACGAGGACGCCCGCGCCGACCGCTCGCCTGGTGAGTTCTATCAACTCGACGTGGAAATGAGCTTCGTCACCCAGGAGGACGTCTTTGGCGCGATCGAGCCGGTGCTGCGCGGGCTGTTCGAAGAGTTTGCCGAGGGCAAGCGCGTCAGCGCCGAGTTCCCGCGCATCCCCTATTGGCGCGCCATGCGGCTCTACGGCACCGATAAGCCGGACCTGCGCAACCCGATCGAGATGAGCGACGCGAGCCACCATTTCCGCGGATCGGGCTTCAAGATTTTCGCCGGCCTGCTTGAGAAACACGCCTCGGGCCGCGAATGGACCGAAAACGCCGAAGTCTGGGCCATCCCCGCCAAGGGCGGCGGCTCGCGCGCCTTTTGCGACCGCATGAACTCCTGGGCCCAGGGCGAAGGCCAGCCGGGGCTCGGCTACATCTTTTTCCGCGATAGCGAGGGCGCGGGCCCCATCGCCAAGAATTTGGGCGAGAAACAGACCGACCAGCTTCGCCAGGAGCTCGACCTGAAGGACGGCGATGCGGTCTTTTTCGTCGCCGGTATCCCCAAGGACTTCGTCGAGTTCGCCGGCCGCGCCCGCGACCGCATCGCAGGCGACCTCGAGCTCATCCAGACCGATTGCTTCGAGTTCTGCTGGGTGGTCGATTTTCCCATGTACGAGTGGAAGGACGAGGACAAGCGCATCGACTTCTCCCACAACCCCTTCTCCATGCCCCAGGGCGGCCTGGAGGCGCTCGAGAGCAAAGACCCGCTCGACGTTCTGGGCTACCAGTACGACATCGTCTGCAACGGCGTGGAGCTCTCCTCGGGTGCGATCCGGAACCATATCCCCGAAATCATGCTCAAGGCCTTCGAAATCGCGGGCTACGACGGGGATGTGGTGGAGCGCGAGTTTGGCGGCATGCTGCGCGCGCTGCGCTTTGGCGCACCACCCCATGGCGGCATCGCGCCGGGGCTAGACCGCATCGTCATGCTGCTGGCCGGCACCGACAACATCCGCGAAGTCACCATGTTCCCGATGAACCAGCAGGCAGAAGACCTGCTGATGGGCGCCCCCTCGGACGTCTCGCCCGAGCAACTGGCCGAGCTCCATATCCGTCTGAGCCTGCCCAAGACCAAGCCCAAAGCCAAGTGAGGCGCTAGAGCGTTGTGTCTGCAGTCCCGGCCTAACGGCCGTTGGAGTTCTGGTTGAAGCGTTCCCAGAAATCGACCGTGTTGTTGCGCAGCGTGTAATGGCAGTTGAACTCGCACGGGATCCACATGCCGCTCGGCAACCGCACCTCCCAGCCATAGCGCGCGCGCCGCACCGGCGCCGTGGCCGTGTCGGCCGTAAAGTTGCTCTGCACCGTAATGAGGCTGTAGCTGCGGTAGCGCCGGCCGGCCTCAGAGGGCGTCGCCGCCAGGAGAACGAACATGCCCGCCAGAAGCAGGGCCAGGGCGGGCGCGCCTAATTTTGCCAGAGCCATCGCATGTCCTTTTTGATCCATTTGAGCGCACGTACCGGTGCGCCGGTTTCTCCGCAAGGCGAGCCGATTGGGCGCGCATTGTCCAAGCGCGATTGCGTGAACAACAATACATATGAAACGCTTGCGTTGAAATGACGGCATACCCGTCGCATAAAGTCGCCCATGCGGACGTGGTGGAACTGGTAGACACACAGGACTTAAAATCCTGAGAGGGAAACCTCGTGGGGGTTCGAGTCCCCCCGTCCGCACCACTCATTCGGCACCTGATGGCCGTATCCCATCGCCATACCCTGGAACTCGAGCCTCAAATGGCCCATCTTCAATCCTATCGAAACGGCCTGAGTGGGATGTCATCGGATATGACGGTGAGGCGATGAGAAGCGCTCTTGGCAAGCGCGCGGAAATTGTGACCGCGCTGCTGCTGGCGGCCGCACTTTTGACCGGCTGCCGCGGCTCGGGCTCGGGATCGGGCGGCAGTGCTGGCCCCAATGGTCCCCTCCAGCTCGACTCTGGCCCGCATGGCGTGGCCGGTGCGCCCAGCGTCCTGGTGCCCGTCGACCGAAAGCTCGCTGCCCGCGACATCGAGAATTACCGCATCAACAAGAAGCGCGCCAAGGGACCTTATAAACTCCAGGGCGTCGATCTCGACGGCGACGGCGTCGGGGAGGCGCTGGTGCTGTTCGAAGGCAAGGACTGGTGCAAGTCGACCGGCTGTTCGCTCGCCATCTTCAAGGCCGACGGCCGCGGCTACAAGCCGGTCTTCCGCACCGTTAGCGTCAAGCCGCCGGTCATCGTGTCGCGCGAAGAACACCAGGGCTGGCGCGATCTGATTGTCACCAGCGGCGGCGGGCGGGCGCCAACGCGCCGTGTCGTGCTGCGCTTTTCAGGTCTGGGTTATCCGCGCAACGCCATGCTCGAGCCCGAGGCCCAATCAAGCCGGCCCATAGACGGCCAGGTGGCGGTCGCAGCGCCCGGTGGCCCAAATGCGCCGGGTGCGCCTTAATCCTCGCCGATCCGCGCGCCGTAGAGCCAGTCGAGATCGGCCAGTAACGATTCCGCGCTCCGCGCCCTGAGCACCCAGTTGCGCGCAAGCGCCGCCACGCCGCCCAAATGGTAGATCTGCCCCATGCGTTTCGACCGCGCCTGCAAGCGGCTGGTGCGCTCGTGGCGCGCCTCGAAAAGCCGGGCAAAGGCGTGTTCTATGTTACCGCCGCTCGTCTCCAGCGCCTGGGCAAGCGCGCTGGCGTCCTCGATTGCCATGGCGCCGCCCTGGGCCAAGAAAGGGAGCATGGGGTGCGCCGCATCGCCCAACAGCATGATCCGTCCCGTCCCCCAGGCCGCCAGCGGCTCCAATTCGGCCAGCGCCCATTTGCGCCAGGTCTCGGGTGCCCCAACGAGGCTGCGGGCCGGTTCCGCCCAGTCGTCATAGTGGGCCGTGAGCTCGCCAGCTCTGCCCGGCGCATTCCAACCCTCCTCATGCCGATCCTCGTCGATCACGGCCACGACATTGAGCTGCCCGCCGCCGGCGACTGGATAATGCACCAGATGCGCCCGCGGCCCGAGCCACAGGCCCACATCGGCCGCGCCGAACGATGCAGGCCGAGCCTCCGCCGGCAGCAGCGCCCGCCAGGCCGTTTTGCCGGAAAAGCGCGGCCGTGGCGCGATCCCCAACGCTTTACGCAGGCGCGAGTGAACCCCGTCGGCCCCGATCAGGCCCGCGCCTTCTTTTGTATGGTTCTTGAGGTTCGCGCCGCCGCGCCCGGCGAGCACGACTCTTGCGCCACGCTCTTCCGCGCCCGTCACCTCGAAGCCGGTCGTGATGGTGACGCCCGGCAGCGCGCGGGCCTTCTCCAGCAGCGCCCGCTGCAGATGGGCCCGGTGGACGACGCCATAGGGCGCCCCATGGCGGGCTTCGAGCTGGCCCAGCGGCACGCTGGCCAGCTGCGCGCCGCTCAAACCGTCATGGATGTGGAGCGCTTCGGGCAGCACCAGATCGCGCTCGAGCGCCTGCCAAACGCCCCAGCGCCTGAGAATGCGGCTGGCGTTGGGGCCGAGCTGGATGCCGGCGCCTGCTTCTTCGAAGCTGGCGGCGCGCTCGAACACATGGACCTTGCCGCCCTGACGCGCCAGCGCGATGGCGCACGAAAGTCCGCCAATGCCGCCGCCCGCCACCAGAATCTCGCCATCATCACCTTTGTCGGTCATGGGCTGCCAGTGCGTTTCTCAGCCGGTCTCGTTGATGTCGTAGAGGCAATCGGGCGGGTCGGAGCGGTAGGGCGCGATATGGGGATCGCGCACGAAGCGGGTGGAGCAATAGGGGCAGATGATTTCGTCGTCGTCGCCCATATCCAAATAAATGTGCGGGTGATCGAATGGCGGCTTGGCGCCGGTGCATTTGAATTCGCCGACCCCGATGCGGATCGTTTCCGCGCCCGAATTGTTATGGATGTGAACGATTGTTGGTTCTGCCATCTCTGCGCCCGATCGCGTTTGATTCGCTGACCCAGCGGCGGAGCATAATCATTGCACCGGCCAATTGATAGGGGTATGGCCCAAGCTATGGCGACCCAAATGCAGACGTTTCAATCCGATGGCGTGACAATCGCCTTCTTGGACGAGGGCGCGGGCGAGCCGGTGCTGCTCGTGCACGGCTTTGCCTCCAATGTTTCCGTCAACTGGGTAGCCACAGGCTGGGTCAAGACGCTCGCTTCGGCTGGCTACCGGGTCATCGCGCTCGACAACCGCGGCCATGGCCAAAGCGAAAAGCTTTACGACGAAGCAGCTTACGGCGCGCCGCTGATGGCACAAGACGTGGTCCGCCTGCTGGATCATCTCGAAATCCAACAGGCCGATGTCATGGGCTACTCCATGGGCGCGCGCATCTGCGCCTTTCTCGCCATGCGCCACCGCGACTGCGTGCGCAGCGCCGTTTTCGCCGGTCTCGGCATAAATATGGTGCGTGGCCTGGGCGGCGGCGGTCCGATCGCGCGCGCTCTTGAGGCCCCCAGCATAGAGGACGTCGCCAACCCCACCGCGCGCACCTTCCGGCTTTTCGCCGAGGCGACAGGAAGCGATCTCAAGGCGCTGGCCGCCTGCATCCGCTCTTCGCGCGACAAGATCAGCGCCGAAGACTTAGGCGCGCTCGAGCTTCCCGTCCTGGTGGCTGTTGGCAGCAAGGACGTGATCGGCGGCTCGGCCGGTGACCTCGCGAAACTCATCCCCGGCGCTCGTGCCCTGGAGATTGCGGGCCGTGACCACATGAAGGCCGTCGGCGACAAGTCCTACAAGCAGGGCGTGCTGGACTTTCTGAAGGCCCGGCCATGAGCCGAACGCAAGGCACGCCTAACGGCCGCGGAAATGCGGCGGCCGCTTCTCTCTAAAAGCCGCCTGACCCTCGCGATAATCGTCGCTGTCGAAGCAGGCCTCGACCAACGCGTCGAGCTCTGCCATTTGGGCTTGAGAGAGCGTCTGGGCATGCGCGTCTATCGCCCGCTTGGCGGCGCGAATCGAGAGTGGCGCGTTGGCGGCGATGGTCTGGGCCACGCCAAGCGTGCGCGCTTCGAACGCGTCGCTTGCGCAAACCTCGTTGACCATGCCGATGGCGAGCGCCTCGCCGGCGTCCAGCCGCCGCCCGGTATAGATCAGATCCTTGAGCTTGGCCGCCTGAACCACCGCCAGCAGCGGGCGGAACCAGCGCGGGTTGTAGCCTATGCCGAGCTTTGCGGCGGGGATCGAAAATTGCGCCTCCTCGTTTGCCAGCCGCAGGTCGCAACACAGCGCCAGCTCAAGCCCGCCACCCATGCAGAAGCCCGAGATCATGGCGAGCGTCGGCTTGGCGCAATGGGCCAGTGCATCGAAGGCGGCTTGATTGAGTTGGTCATACGCTTTGGCGGCTTTGCCCGTGCGCTGGGTGCCGAATTCCGATATGTCCGCGCCGGCGCTGAAGGCTTTCGTGCCGGCGCCGCGCAGAACGATCACGCGCACGTCCTCGTCGGCCTCGGCTTGTTCGATAAGATCTGGAATCGCTGCCCACATCGCCTCGTTGAGCGCGTTCATGCGTGCCTCGTTCTCGAAGGTCAGCCAGAAAAGCGCGCCTTCCGCCTGTCCGCGGACGCGGCCCCCTCCCTCGGAGCTGTTTTGCGGTTTGGACACGTTTTCTCCTTATGCTGCACGGATAAAGGCGGGCAAATCAGCCCCGGGGCATGGCGGTTTGGCAAACATCATAGCTTGCCGATGCGTTTACGGAGAATTTTCGCGCTTGAAGCCAAGGCGTTGATTTCCATGTTAGGATACACATGTTGATGCCCGAGCGCGGCGGAAACCCAAATGCGAAGTGGAGACGAAGTAGCATGGCGAAATCACGGTCCAATCTGAGGCCTAAGCTTGATACTTGCGACCCGCAATGGATGCAGATACGAGACGAAGCCGAAGCCATCGTGATCGATGATCCTTCGCTCGCCAGTTTCGTGCATGCCAGCGTTCTCAGCTACGATCGCCTGGAGGACGCCATTTGCCACCGCTTGGCGCACCGCCTCGCGCACACGGATATGGACGCCGACGCGCTTCATCAGGTTTTCGACGAGGTGATCGCCGAGAATTCGAAATTGAGCGAAGACTTTCGCGCCGATCTGGCCGCCGTCGCCGACCGTGATCCAGCCTGCAACAGATTTATCGAACCTTTGCTCTATTTCAAAGGGTTCCACGCCCTCCAGACCCACCGATTTGCGCACATTCTGTGGACCGGCAAGCGGCGTGATTTCGCCCTCTACCTACAAAGCCAGGTCTCCCGCGTCCTGAATGTCGACATTCATCCAGCCGCCCAAGTAGGCCGCGGCATCATGATGGACCACGCCTCGGGCGTCGTCATCGGAGAAACGGCGCGCATAGGCGACGATGCCTCAATCCTGCATGCGGTCACGCTTGGCGGCAGCGGCAAGGAGACGGGCAACCGCCATCCTAATATTGGGCGCGGCGTGATGATCGGCGCGGGCGCCAAGATCCTCGGCAACATCACCATCGGCAATTGCTCGCGCATCGCATCGGGAAGCGTTGTTTTAAATGACGTGCCCGCCAACCGCACGGTGGCTGGCGTACCGGCCAAAATCGTCGGCTGCGCCAAGTGCCCCGAGCCCGCGCGCGCCATGGACCAGACGCTCGATCCGGAGTCTGACGAGGACGACGCCTAACAGCGCGGCCCCACCGCCGGCCGCGCGCCCTGGCGCCGGCACGGGAACGGACCTACAAACAATCAGTTGCAGAAGAACGAAGGGAAGCCGTCGTGACTCCAGAAGAAATCCTAAAGCTTGAAAGCTACTTTCAACGAACTTTCCAGCTTCCGAGCATGCAGGTGCGCCAGCGGCCGCAGAAGACCGATTCAGCGGAAGTCTATATTGGCGACGAGTTCATCGGAGTCGTCTACCGCGACGATGAGGACGACGATTTATCCTATCAATTCCAAATGGCAATCCTGGATTTCGACCTGAACGGCTGATCCCGCGTCCCGGCCACCAAGCCCGCTTTAACCCTTTGGTAAGAATCCAAGTGCGTGCCGCATGCGGCATGGCACTATGGCTGCACGAGTACGTTGTGCACCAGGGAGTTTGCGTTGCTTTTACCGGACGCCATATTTTGCGCCTACATCATCGCTGTGGGCTTTGTTTTTGCCGGACTGAGCGCCAGTTTCCATCAGCTTGTGACTGGTGAGCCGCTGCGCTTCGAATGCGCTTCAGGGTACGGTTTTGCCATCGTCTTAAAGGTGATGATCCGCGTATTTGCTGGACCCGCGATCCTTATGCGAAACGCCATAAAAGGCGCCTTGCGGGGCAGGCCGCCCTATTGGCTGGCTCTCTCAACCATTATTGCCAGCCTCTGGAGTTTCTTTTCCGGCATCGTCATGCTCGAACTGTTGGTGCGCGCGGGCGTTTTCGCCTAGTCGGCCCAATCTCACCACCACCGGCTCTGGTTGCTGGGGCGGCCCAATCGTACAAATCCAAAAAAAAGAGCCGGCGCTCTTTCGAGGCCGGCTCTCAGTGAGGCCCGGTGAGGTCGGGGAGGGGGGATGGTCGCCGGGCCAGAGGGAATTTTCTCGCGTTGCTTGATCCTGTGCCGTTAGCGCGCCCTGGTGCCCGAAAGCGTGGCTTCCTGCGGCAGGCCGGGGGGCATCAGTGACACCCATGAAATCGGATTGTTGAAAGACTGGCGTTTGATGAAGGTGTAGCCGGAGTCGTTCCAGACCAAGACACCCTTCCTTTTGTTGTCGAGAATGAAATCGCCGTTGTTGGTGCGCGCCGTCAAAATGGCGTGGCCTTCGTTATGTTCGTCGCGCACGACCGTGATCAGCAGCGCGCTTGCCGGCCAGCCCCGCTCGAGCAGCAGTTTGCGCTTCAGCAGTACATAATCCTCGCAGTCGCCCTTTTCGCTCGGATAAGTCCAGTGTTCGAGCCGGCCATAAAGCTGCAGATCGCTTTCCGGTTTCACCAACTGGTTGACCAGATCGTTGACCTCGCGCAGATCCCGCTCGCGCTTGGCCGTAAGGTCGACCCGCTCGCTGTCGTCGGCAAGCGTGGCGCACTCGGTCGGATTGCGGCGGCAAAAGCCCACATGTCCGATCGGCGGCAGCGCGTGTCCGTAACTGCGCATATAAGGCGAATTGACGTTTTGCCCGTCGCGCCATTCAGAATTATCCGAACGTGCTGCGGTAGGTACCGCAGCAAATGTAAGTAAAATAGAAATAAAAGTCCCAACCTTATTCATTTCCGCCCCCTAATAGTCCAATAGAAGCGGTTATTATGTTTTTTACCCGCTTCCGTCATTCATGATGGGAGCGACTATCACATATAGAATTTGAGATTGAGCAAATTGGCATCGGTATATTGTAGGAATATACGATATACATTTGGAATTACTTCAATTAAAATTTTAAAATACTTGATTTGATTAAAATTTTAGCGATGCTGGACGACCGCCTCATGCGGTAAAAACGGCAGGAATCAGGGAAATATTACCGTGGGTTTGCGACAACGTCATCGCGCCGGCCGTGCAGCACGCCATGAAATGCCGCGCTTCAGGCCGCCGAAATTGAGGGTGTTTGAAGGGCAAAAAAAATCGAATTGAGTGCAAAAAATTGCACCAGAGACGTCAGCCGAATTGTTTTCTGATGGTCGTGGGATGCTGAACGTCAATAAATTCGATGCCGATTCCGCGGTCATGGTAGCGCACAACCCGGCCCCGCATCTTGCCGATTGTGATGTTGGCGCCGATCTTCGGTTTCAGGTTGAGCTCGACGGAGGCGCCAGATAGCGAAACGTCGAGAATCTTGCAAACATGCTCGCTGCCGTCCTCCAGCGCGACCGTGGATTGGGTCATGCGCGGAGTAATGCGTTCGTGCCGCCGGTCTTCCGCCAGATCGAGTCTTTCGCGGTTTGCCAGCCACGTCAGCTGATTTGCGATTTTTTCCCGCTTGTATTCCGACGCGCGAATTTTGATGGCGAAGCCGCCGTCGAAATTACGCACCAATGTGCCCTCAATCCGGCCGATATGGTCGATATAGGCGACGATCCGTTCGCCCACGTCGCCGGGAGCAGGGGCCAGCAATGCGGCGCCACCGGGCGACATATTCAGCACCTGACAGGGGTATTCTTTTTTGTCCGCGCGCATGAAGCGGCCGAGTAACCGCAGATGCACGCGGTAATGGTTACGATTTTCGTCGACGAAATCGTATTCGCCCGCTGCAATTGAGCGCAGGGCGCGAATTGCCGACTTTGATGGGTGCGGCGTCTCGTCTTCGGAGTCAGTCGAGATCTGAATGTCGGTGGGCAAGCCCATGGGGTCGAATCCTCAAGCGCTCGGGCGCAAAATGGTGAGCTTGAAGATTGTAGGGCGCGCGCATTAACGAAGCGCTAAATGGCGGAATTCGGCAGCAAGGCGCGGCCGCCCGTTGCCCCTAGCCCGTCGAACCGCCATTGCTCGAGCGACCACCCTCGAAGACCCGGAACTTGCGTCGGCTGTCGCCGGCGACGGTATAGCCGCCACCGTGCGCAAAAACCGGCGCCTCCGCTATATCCTCGTCCTGCAGAAAATATGGTTGACCACCCGGAAACACGACGTCCACCTGGTTGATGAATTGATGATGGATCGGCACCGAGCCTAGCCAATAGGGTGGTTCCACCGC
>Ga0209633_10005970_pt1 | contig 10530 bp, 10 predicted proteins | sample Cruoilmetagenom1_FD_187290 | JGI IMG/M metagenome (GOLD analysis project Ga0209633, IMG submission 187290) | Oil polluted marine microbial communities from Coal Oil Point, Santa Barbara, California, USA - Sample 1 (SPAdes) (version 2) | ecosystem: Environmental > Aquatic > Marine > Oil seeps ... | reverse complement strand
CCCCTTTGTCTGCTGGACGTCGTTGCGAAAGGCTTGAAGTGGGCGACACTGCGGCGCTTTTCGCGCCTAGCCAGCAGTCAAAGGGGCCACGCCAACGCCGCAACCATAACTGTCCACAGGCCCTAGGGGTCCGCTCACCATCACATCGTCCTCGTTCCGGTATTGACCCCATCTGATCCCGAGGCAAGGGTGTAGATCCCGGAAACTGCACGGTATCCGGATCGGTCATGCAATACGTACCGCTTCGTTTCGAGGTGTTGTATGACAGCCAGCTCGAGTGCATGTTTCGAGCGTTTATCGGAAGGCAATACCGGCATGGCCAAGGGCCAAAAGTCCAGTGGAACCGATGCCGCGCAGGCCGCAAAGCTCCAGGCAATATTGGAGTCCGCAGTAGACGCCATCGTCACCATCGACGGCAATGGTGCGATACAGACCACCAACCCGGCGGCCGAGCGGCTGTTTCAGTTCGCAGAGGCCGAACTCATCGGGCAAAACATCAAGCTTCTCATGCCCGAGCCCTATAAATCCGAGCATGACGGCTATATCGATCGCTTCCGCGAAACAGGCGAGCGCCGCATCATCGGCATAGGTCGTGAGGTAACCGGGCTGCGCAAAGATGGGACCACATTCCCCATGCACCTGTCCGTCGGAGAGTTTCGCGACGGTGAAGATCAGCATTTTGTGGGGATCATTCACGATCTGAGCCAACGCAAGGGCGCCGAGCGAGCCTTGCGTCAGGCACAGAAAATGGAAGCGGTCGGGCAACTCACCGGCGGCGTCGCTCATGATTTCAACAACCTGCTTACCGTGATTACGGGCAATCTCGAACTGCTCGACATGAAGCTCGATGACGATGCGCAGCGAGATCTGCTCAAAGAAGCTCTCGAAGCTGCAGATCTCGGCGCACGCCTGACGGACCGGCTTCTCGCTTTCGCCCGGCGCAGTCCTCTGGAGCCGGAGGTCGTCGATCTCAATCGGCTGGCGCTCGGGCTGACGGACATGCTGCATCGAACATTGGGTGAAGCGATTGACCTGAGCACCGCCTTGAGCACCGATCTTTGGCAGACCATGGCCGATCCGACACAGATCGAAACCGCGCTCGTCAACCTCGCCGTCAATGCGCGCGACGCCATGCCCAATGGCGGCAAGCTAATCATCGAAACCCGCAACGCCAAGATCGATGAGGAGTACGTCGCGAACGAAACAGGGCTGGTACCGGGAGACTATGTCCAGCTTTCAGTCTCCGACACCGGCACAGGCATGCCGCCGGAAGTGCGGGATCGGGTTTTTGAACCGTTTTTTACGACCAAGGAAGCCGGGCGCGGAACGGGTCTGGGTTTGTCCATGGTTTACGGATTTGCCCGACAGTCCGGAGGGCACGTCACCATCTACAGCGAGGTCGATACCGGAACCACGGCAAATCTCTATCTCTCAAGACACGACGCTCAGGCCCAGCCTAAACTTCCCGAGAATGAAATTAGCTCAGAGCCCGCACCGACGGGCGAGTTGATCCTGGTCGTCGAAGATGACGATCGGGTCCGCCGGTTGACGCTGACCCGTCTCAAGGAGCTCGGATACAAGGTTCTCGAAGCGGCCAATGGTGTCGACGCGCTCGGCATTCTGGACAGCCATGGCCCAATCGATCTGGTCTTTACCGATCTCGTCATGCCGGGCGGCATGTCGGGCTACGATCTGTGCGAACAAATCCGCAAAACCGGATACAAGTCCAAGCTGCTGCTCACTTCCGGCTACGCGGAAGAGCTTGCCCATGAGGACAGGCTGACGTCGGAGCGATTAAACATCTTGCGCAAACCCTATCGACAAGCGGAGCTCGCACGCTCGATCCGGAGAGCGCTCGACGACCAGTAGCCCGTCAAGCGGGCTCCACGTCTCCCGTGAAGCTGTAGCCCATGCCGCGAACCGTCTTGATCAAAGTTGGGTGCTTCGGATCACGTTCGATCTTCTTTCTCAGGCGCGCAACCTGGTTGTCTATGCTGCGGTCCGTCGGTGCCCAGTCATGGCCTCTGAGCAAATCCATCAACCGGTCGCGTGACAACACTCTCCTCGGGTGATTCAGAAAGACTTCCAACAGCTTGAACTCGCCAGTCGTCAGCTCACAGGGCTCACCGCTTCTGGACCTGAGCTCCAGTTTGGAGAAATCCACAACCCAGCCGTTGAAATGCAATGGCTGCTCCCCGTCATCCCGGGCCGGTTGCGTGGAAGTTTCGGCATGACCGTAACGGCGGAGTACGGAGCGAACCCGGGCGAGAACCTCGCGCACGTGGAACGGCTTTGAGATGTAGTCGTCGGCTCCGATTTCCAGCCCGACCACGCGATCTATGGTGTCGCCCTTACCGGTCACCATGATGATCGGCACGTCCGACCGCGCGCGGATCTCGCGCGCGATATCGAGGCCGTCTTCGCTGCCCAGACCGAGATCGAGGGTGACCAGACTTACGTCGCCCGCCGTCAGACAGGCGTGGGCTTCCGCACCGGTCGCCGCCTCGATGACGTCATAGCTCTCCTGCTCGAAACATCGTTTGAGCAGCAAGCGCACTTTCGGATCGTCATCGACAATCAGGATACGCATATATTTGTTGGTTTCCCTACAGCGCCACTGTGCGGCAACCCGATGGCTTTCTCGTGACAGATTATACACCCGGCCGCAACTGCCGTCCCCGTACCGCGGGAGCAAAGTCGGGACCCTCGATACAATCGGATACAATTTAGTACGTGCGGAGCATATGCCACTTACGTCGATGGCTTTTGATGACTTCCGAACCGAGGTCTGAGGGGCCTTCAGGAGGAGGAGCAGAGCCATGTACGCACAGACGCTGGACACCGCCAACACCATCACCGACCCGAACTACGAGCCCTGGACCGAAATATCCTCCAACGACCAGCATGTCCATGAGCTGGACATGAACGATCCGCTTTTCTGCGAAGGTGACGATGCCTCTTTCATCTATGAAGTTCTGGACGGCGTTCTGTCCAACTACCGCCTGCTGGCAGACGGGCGACGGCAAGTCATCTCATTCGCCTATCCGGGCGACCTGGTTGGTCTGGGCGGTGAAACGCATCACTACAATTGCGACGCCATCAGCAGCGTCAGAGTGCGGAGCATACCGAGAACTTCACTTCTGAGTGCGGCACGGGAATGCCCGGAATTGGGCCATAAGCTCTTTCAAATGGCCACCAGTGAGCTGGCCGACATGCAAGATAGCTACGTCATGCTCGGCCGCAAGTCGGCGGTCGAAAAAATCGCCTCGTTTCTGCTGGGACTCGCGCGGCGATACGAGAAGGACGGCATGGACGTCATTGCTTTCGATCTGCCGATGACACGTTCGGACATCGCGGATTTCCTTGGCCTGACGATAGAGACGGTCAGCCGCAACTTCACGAAGTTGAGAATGGCCGGTGTCATTGACCTACCTCAATCATCGAAGGTCGTCGTTCGCGATATGCTTAAACTTGAGGAACTGTCGGAAGAGGATGGCAGCACGTTCTAGCCATCTTGGTGTTTCGGCCTCATCCGAGGCAGCGCAGGCGTGGAATGTTAAACGTCGGCCGGAGATGAAAGTTGCCGCCACGGTGGTCCGGCCGGTAACTGCGCGGAGATTAGCCTTGATCGAAAGCCGAAAATTGCGGGTCGCAGTGGGGGCAATTGACGATTTCGATCAACTGCAGGACACCATCGGCGAACTGGCAGCGTTAGGTGCAGTTTCCAGCGATGCGGTTGTGCTTACCATTCCAGGGAATCTCTGTGAACGACTACTAAACACGTCGGATCCCGCTGATGATGGCGAAGGGCGCGATTGGCCCACGATCCTGGTGCGTTCAAAGGGCGGCAATTCGCTTGTCGAGCCGCCCTCGGCTGAACAGGATGGGGCCGGTTCCACCGTGCTCGTCGACCTCAGCGCCAAATTCGAGGACTGGATTGAACCGCGACTCGCGCGAAACCTCAACAATCAACTGGCCAACGGAGCCTGCCTGCTGTTCGTTCAGATCGCGTCGGCCGAGACGGAGCTTGCGATCTCAAATGCCCTACTTTCGCACTCCCTCGACCTCGTGCAATTCCACGATGTTGCGCCACCGATCTAAGCGAGGGTTGGTGCACGAGGCTCAGTAGCCGCTTTTTTCAACCCGGTGCCGTGCAAAGACGAGCGCTCCAAGCGAGCGCACATTCTGCCTGAGCTTGCGCCAGGTCTGAACCAGTACGGAAGGTCTCACTCGATCATCGCGCTCCGACAGCTCGGCAACCAGTTCGTCACTGATTTCGAACACGGTGGCCGGGACGTTGCCGATGACGTCGACATCTTCACTGATCTCGCCCGACGACAAGTCCCGAGGCAACCGGCAGTGCGAACGGGCGGCGTGTGTAACCATGACGTAACGATGAGAGTTCATGCTGTTCTTCATCAGTCGATGAAGCACGATTACGTCCATGCCGAAAAAGTCCACTGACCCGCGGAAAGTGAACTTTGCGGCCTGGCCCTTGTGGACGAAGATCTTGAGATCCAGGCTTCCGACGTGCCGGCAGGCGGCACAGGGGCAAATATTCGCTCGCATCAATCGCGCACGGGCACTGTAGAAACCGGCGAATATATCCATCACAGTTCGGCCAACCGCCTCGTCCGACACCGCATGCGCATCGGCATAGAACAGTGCAGCGTCGCCTTCGAGTTTCGAAAGATGAAGCTCTGCCGTCGCCGCCTCGATCATGGCGTTGATCAGCTCGAATATGATGAACTGGGCGTGCGCAAATGCAAACCGGTTCTCGTTCATGAAGCGGGTGTAGTGACTGATGTCCGGAAGGACGAAGATCGTGTCGACCGGCTCTTTGGTGGCTCCCGGCCCTTGCCGCGCCAAAGCGGCCTCCACTTTCCGCCTGAATGCCGCGCCGGGACCGCTTTGGGCTATGTCCGAAACCGAAAGACGATGCGCCGGCATGGGCCGCACCAGATAGACCACGAGCCCGGTCAGCAGAAGGAGCACGCCAAACAAGACGCCCCACGCAATCAGCATATGGCCCGGCGCGTCCATCATCATTTCGTTCATGGAATCATGCATCATGGGCGGTGTCGCCTCTGCCGTTCATGCTCTGATGACGGAACGGCGGTTCAGCCCATTCGGCCGGTGCGAGGTAAATGCGCGTCCGCGCTCCATCCGCCACCGACATCCAAATGTTCACTGAATTCATGTCCGTCTCGCTCCGGTCATTTTATTCCACAAATGTGGACGCGCGGTCACGCAAACGTTGATCGACGTCAATCACCAAGCCGTCGAGGACCTCTTGCTTGGCCCCCCAAAAAAAGGACCAAGACAGGGTCCTCACTCCAGCGTCGATGGCGACCAGCGGCGTGTCGCCATGGCCCGCCGCACTCGTGCTTTGGCGAGGTTTCCGGCGGCCTTATGCGGCGGGATGTTCTGGGATTTGGACGCCTCCAGCACGGCCCGCGTATTGTGCCGCACCTTCTCTTCGATGGTGTCGAAGGCGAGCGAAGCCGTGCCACCGTGATACTCGACCGAGGCGCAGATCACGCCGCCCGCATTGGCGATGAAGTCCGGCACGGAAAGAACGCCGCGATCAAACAGTGTTCGCTCGGCTTCCTTGGTGATCGGGATGTTGGCGCCCTGCACGACCAGACGCGCCTTGAGCTGGCCGACCGTCTCGGCGGTGATCACGTCCGGCCGCGCCGCTGGGATCCAGATATCACAATCCACCCCAATGATGTCGTCGCGCGCGAGCTCCTTGCCCTGCCCGTGATCGGTGACGCCGCCACCTTCCGCCTTGAGCGCGATGAGCGCATCGACATCTATGCCGTCAGGGTCGTGCAAGGTGCCGCGGGAGTCGGCCGCCGCCACCAATGTGCAGCCCTTCTCACCGAGGAACCGGGCGGCATGGCGCCCGACCGCCCCGAAGCCCTGGACCGCGACGCGGGCGCCCTTGAGCTCGAGGTCACAAAATTCCTGGGCGACCTCCGCCGCGACCGCGACACCGAACCCGGTGGCGCCGATCTCGTCCAGGGGAATGCCGCCGATTTCGGGCGGCAGGCCGACGGACCGGCCGATCTCGTCGTGGACCCAGGCCATGGCGCGTTCGTCGGTGCCCATGTCGGGCCCGGGGATGTAGTCGGTGAGATCGCGTATGGCGCAGGCGAACGCCCTGACCAGTCGCTCCTTTTCGGAGCCTTCGACACCAGGATCCGCAATGATGACGGATTTTGCCCCACCATGGGGCAGCCCGGCCGCGGCATTCTTCAACGTCATCGCGCGCGCCAGACGGGCGCATTCCTCAAGCCCGGCATCGGCCGCCATGCGCGTGCCCCCGATCGCCGGACCACAGGCGACATTGTCGACCACCACGATCGCCCGCAGGCCGGGAAGCGGCCCTGAGATGTGGACCACAGTGAGCGGGCCGAACTCATCTGCGAACATGAACGGATCGAGCGGCATGACGTCTCCTCGGATCAGTCTCGTTCAGACATTATCAGCGCTCCAGCGACGCGACCACCGCCGCCATGAACCGGGCAGCCTCCGCGCCCGCAACGACGCGGTGATCGAAGGTCAGCGACAGCGGCATCATCCGATGCGCCTGTGGCTTTCCGTCGACCGGGACATACCGCTGGTAAAAGCGCCCCGCACCAAGGATGGCCACTTGAGGCGGCACGATCACGAGCGATACATGGCGCCCGCCGATCATGCCGAAGTTGGACAGCGTGAAGGTCTGGCCGCGCAATTCTTCCGGCGGCACGCTGCGCGCCCTGACATCGCGCTTCATGGCCTCAAGCCCGCGCCTGAGATCGTCATCGTCGCGACCGCCGACATCGCGCAGAGTGGGCACGAACAGTCCGTCCGGGGTGTCCATGGCGATGCCAAGGTCGAGTTTGGCATGAAGCCAGCGCTCGCTCGCGGCACCGTCATACCAGGCGTTTAGTGCGGGCTCTGCGGTGCAGGCCTCGGTGATGGCGCGCGCCAGACGGACGGTCGCGTCCTCATGATCGCCCCAGTGGTCGACATCGGCCTCGTCATTGACCGTCGCCGGCACCACCTCAGCGCCCGACCGCACCATGTTCTGCGCCATGGCCCGGCGCACGCCGCGTAGCCTCTCGATCCGCGCGCCGCTCGCCTCTTTCTCGGCGGCCTTGCGCACATCATCGGAGGTGATCGCGCCGCCCGGCCCGGTGCCTGAAACCTGTGCCAGATCGACACCCAGCTTGCGGGCCTGGGCACGCACGGCGGGCACTGCCTTCACACCTCCGGAAACAGGTTTTGCCAGGACGGTTTTCTGTGCCGGCTCGGCCGATTTCCTGGCGGGCTTCGCCGCCGGCAGTTCGCCGACGACAGCGCCTCGGTCAGCGCGGTCCTCGCCGCCGAACTCGACCAACGGGGCACCGATCGGCACCACGTCGCCCGCCTCGCCATGCAGTTGCGCGATGATGCCGGACTGGGGCGACGGGATCTCGACCACGGCCTTGGCGGTCTCGACCGCGAGCAAGGGCTGGTCTGCGACCACATGATCGCCCGGCGCCACGTGCCATGACACGATCTCCGCATCCTGCAGACCCTCACCCAGATCGGGCAGACGAAACGTGCTCATGCGTGCTCCAGACAGTCATGTGCCGCGGCAAGGATGCGCGCCTCGGACGGCATGTAATGATGTTCGAGCCTTGGCAACGGCATCACCGTGTCATAACCGGCGACACGCGCAACCGGCGCCAGCAGGGAATAAAGCCCACGCTCAGCAAGGCGCGATCCGATTTCGCCGCCGAGACCGCCGCTATAGGCGGCCTCATGCACGATCACGCAGCGCCCGGTCTTTTCCACCGACGCAAGAATGGTGCTTTCGTCCAATGGATTAAGGGTCGCCACATCGATGACCTCGGCCTGCACACCCTCTTCGCCCAAGGCGTTGGCGGCGGCCATCGTTTCCAGAACCATGGCGCCCCAGGTCACCAGCGTGATGTCCTTGCCCTCGCGCAACACGAAGCACCGGTCGAGCGGCAATGGCGCCCCGTCATCCTCCACGTCCTCCTTGACCGCGTGATAAATGCGCTTCGGTTCCAGAAAGACGACCGGGTCCGGATCCCGGATGGCGGCGAGCAGGAGGCCGTAGGCGCGGGCCGGAGAAGACGGAATGACCACCCGCAGGCCGGGGATATGGGCGAGCATGGCCTCAGTGCTCTCCGAATGATGCTCGGGAGCGTGGATGCCGCCGCCATAGGGTGCGCGCAGCACCATGGGGCAAGAGAGCCGGCTACGGGTGCGGTTGCGCAGACGCGAGGCATGGCTCACCAACTGGTCGATCGCCGGATAGAGAAAGCCCATGAACTGGATCTCCGCCACCGGCCGCATGTCCTGGGCTGCAAGCCCGACCGAGAGCCCGGCGATGACGGATTCCGACAGCGGCGTGTCCAACACCCTCTCCGCGCCAAACCGGTCGATCAGCCCGGCGGTCGCACGGAACACGCCGCCGTCGACACCGACATCCTCGCCCAGGACCACGACCCGTTCGTCGTCTGCCATGGCGCGCGCGAGCGCCGTATTGACTGCCTCGAGCAGATCCATCTCAGGCATCGCCGTCCTCCGGCCCTGCCGCCAGCGCCCGCCTTTGGGCCGTCAGTGCGTGCGGTAGCTTCTGGAACAGGTGGTCGAACATGGCGGTGGGCGGCGCGGGCGATGCGTTCAGATAAGCCTCGACCGCTTCCTCGACCTCTTTGGTGCACGCGGTGCGCAGACCTTCTTCGTCCTCCTTAGTCCAGACGGCGCGCGCGACCAGGAAATTGCGCAGCCGCGCCACCGGCTCCGCCTTCCAGCGCGCCGAGACCTCGGTATCCTCGCGGTAGCGCCGCGCGTCATCGGCCGTGGTGTGGTCTGCGAGCCTGTAGGTCAGCGCCTCGATCAGCGTTGCCCCCTCTCCGGCCCGCGCCCGCGCCAGGGCCCGCTCGCTCGCCTCGCGCACGGCGATGACGTCATTGCCGTCGACCTGCTCGCCCGGAATGCCGGCCGCGATTGCCTTTTGCGCCAAGGTCTCGGCCGCTGACTGGGCACTGCGCGGCACGGAGATCGCCCATTGGTTATTGGCGATGACGAACACCACCGGCAGACGCCAGACACCGGCGATGTTGAGCGCTTCGTAGAAATCGCCCTTGGACGTGGCGCCGTCGCCGCCGACACAGACCGCCGCGCGCGCCTCACCACGTCGCTTGAAGGCGAGCGCCACGCCGCAGCCATGGGGGAACTGGGTGCCGACGGGCACGCAGATCGGAAAGTCCTCGGCCGGGCCTTCGAAGGCGCTGCCGCGCTCGTCGCCGCCCCAATAGAGCAGCAGCTCGGTGAGTTTTGCGCCGCGCCAGATCTGGGCGGCCTGCTCGCGGAACGACGGCAGCAGCACATCGCCCGGCTGCATGGCGCTGGCGACGCCGACGCCGACCGCCTCCTCGCCGAGGGCGGACGCATAGGTACCGAGACGGCCGGTACGCTGCAGGGCAATCGCCTTTTCGTCGAAAATGCGGGTCAGCACCATTATTCGGTAAAGCGGAGCAAGCGCCGCCGGATCCGACGCAAACCCCGGCAGCTCGGCGCAGGGCTCGCCGTTCTCTTCCAGGTAACGCCGGTAGAACACCTCAAACGCAGCGACCCGCCGCGCGGCGCCGGTCTCAGGCGGATTTTCGGTTTTCGAAGCCAAGCTCATCACTCATTTGCTCGCGCATGACATATTTTTGCACCTTGCCCGTTACGGTCATCGGAAAGGCATCGACGAACTTGATGTATCGGGGGATCTTGAAATGCGCGATCCGGCCCTCGCAGAACTCACGGATCTCTTGCTCGCTCGCGTCCTCGCCGTCGCGCAATTTAATCCAGGCGCACACTTCCTCTCCGTATTTCGGGTCCGGTACGCCGAACACCTCGACCTCCTCGATCTTGGGGTTCTGATAGAGAAACTCCTCGATCTCGCGCGGGAATATGTTCTCGCCTCCGCGGATCAGCATGTCCTTGATCCGGCCCACGATCTGGCAGTAGCCCTGCTCGTCGATGGTCGCGACGTCGCCGCTGGCTATCCAGTGGGCTTCGTCAATCGCCTTGGCGGTGCGGTCGGGATCGTTCCAGTAGCCGGGCATGACGCAATAGCCGCGGGTCAGGAGTTCGCCGGGCACACCGCACGGCACGATGCGCCCATGCTCGTCGACGATCTTGATCTCGATATGCGGCAGGACGCGGCCGACCGTCGTCACCCGTCGCTCGAGCGGATCGTCGATCGACGTCTCGAAGCTCACAGGACCGGTCTCGGTCATGCCGTAGGCGATGGTGATCTGGTCGAGATGCATCTCGTCCTGAACCCGTTTCATCAGCTCGACGGGACAGGGAGCTCCGGCCATGATGCCGGTCCTCAGAGAGGTCAGGTCGAATTCCGCAAACTCCGGGCGGTCCAGCTCGGCGATGAACATGGTCGGCACGCCGTGCAGCACTGTGCAGCGTTCGGCCTCGACCGTACGCAACACCTCGAGCGCATCATAACCGGCGGAGGAA
>Ga0209633_10005969_pt1 | contig 10531 bp, 9 predicted proteins | sample Cruoilmetagenom1_FD_187290 | JGI IMG/M metagenome (GOLD analysis project Ga0209633, IMG submission 187290) | Oil polluted marine microbial communities from Coal Oil Point, Santa Barbara, California, USA - Sample 1 (SPAdes) (version 2) | ecosystem: Environmental > Aquatic > Marine > Oil seeps ... | reverse complement strand
GTTGCTTTATATCTAGATAATATTTAGCTCTCTTATCATAAATCGAAAAAGTAAACGGCTACCCTGAAGTAGGTGAAGAGTTCTGGAAATTCATCTGCAAGGGATTCATCGAATTTGACCGCAAACATCATCCGCGTGTTTTTCCAGGTGGTATCTGGCTGAACAACGGTTTTCAATCGAATTCAGAGCTTGACCCTTGGGAATTAAGCTTTGAGAACTGTACAATCCAGTATATGGCGAGGCCTGCATAACCCAAAAAAAACCTAAACTGATTCACCAGAACAAGCCCCTTGGAGAGATCCTTGGGGCTTTTTTTATGCCAAAAAGGAGGGAATGTCATGACCAAAACAGAAAAGAATCGTTACGAAGCAACTGAGGTTTTGAAGGAGGCATTGAAGGTTCTCAAAGGTAGAAAATTCCGATTGGACTGCGGCCACCACGTAACATTCGGTCATTTCTTGGGCAACGACATCACAATTAGAAACGGCAAAGAATTCAAAATCATCTGCTCGATTTGTGGATATTAAACCAAAATAAGAGGAGGTAAACGTAGTGTGCATATACCCATTTCGTTTTTAGCCCACCATAAATACGGCTCTCGGTTATCTCAGGAGCCGTTACTTTTTCGTTACCGGTAATTTAATATCTATAAATCTGGAAACAGAACATCTTCATATCGTTCATCAGCTTCAATCAATAAGCGCTGTACCACCTTCCCGCGGGAACATTTCCAAGCCTTTGCCAGTTTATCCAACCGCCATGCCCCTTCCCCACTGATATAGCAATCGATCCGTTGATTATCTTTCCGCTGCCGATTTCGGTATGCCCGTTGCCTTTGGGCATCGGATTCATACTGTCGTGGCCTACCCCTCTTTTTTGTTTCCGGTAATGATTTCATAATAGCCCCATTTTTTTACGTTACCGGATACGTAATACATATTTTAATGAAAGTAAAGTATTTCGTTACCGGTAATGTTTTTACAAGTAGAAAAAACCGTTTAGGATTCAGAAATAGCCTCAGATTTTTTCCTAAATTTTTCCGAATTTTTTTTGAGATTTAATCGTGAGTATATTCGAAAATTTTTCAGATCTTGAATGTGCCAAATGGAAAATGAACTATCTCAATTTTTCTGAAGGAGTTGTTTTTGCTGATTCATTGGAGATACAAGGTTTAAAATTAAAAAAATTGGGGATTGCGTTGCAGCTCTGCCACCCATATTGGCATCAATTCCAACTTGATCATACCGTTCGGGAATTCGGATTATTCTGCCACCATAAACAATTCCAGGATTCCGTATAACCTCGAATAACTACATCAAAACTGTCGCAAATCCTGATCGTATCATCAGTTACGCCGAAGCCCATCTGGTTTTCCGGTTGAAACGAACTGATGGTCATCCTTATTGTACCCACATTTCGTTCCATGCCAACACCAAGGATAATTTCCGATTATAAGTCAATGGAAACGATTTGGTCTGTCTTTACTGTTTAGGCGAGGTAAGGAGGATTGGAATATATACGACATCATAATATTACGGGAGAAATGTTTCCTGGTCGATAAATCGATAATTTCCAAATCCTTATACAATCCTTATAAACCCCAATTTCGTAACCATTCTATAAATACAACACAATGGCAAAAGACAATTTAGAAACGAGAGTAAAAAAATCCATACTTAAAATAGAAAAGAGGGTCGCGGAAATTTACAATGTGTTAACCGATTTCAATTTAAACCTTAGTCACATAATTGAAAAGATGGGGGATCATTATAGCGGTAACGATTATAATCCCTATTATACCGGTTAGAAGAGTTGATCCTTTTGGAATAATTTTTCGTGTTTGGGAAAAAGATTGATGAATTTTGTAAATGGAAAAATATTACCACAAAGAAAACAGATCGAAAGGAGAAAGGATTACCGATGTTTATGTTCCCATGTGGGCACAGACGTTGATTGATTTGTATACTTCGGATTTGAAGTATGAGGTCATGTATGAGATGAAAGGGGAAAAGTTATATTAATTTTCTATTAATATCAATTTTGTAATACACAGGGGACTATGAATTTTGAATTTTTGTAATGGATAAATCTTTCTTGAATTAATAAGTAAATGAGCTTGTTTAAATAATAATCGTAAAAAACATATTGACTTACAATTCTACGCCCCTAATAGTGAACAAAACCGGTCAACGCTCCGTCCGGGCTCTGACCATTTTTGTACATATGTGGGGGCGCAAAATTTAAATACCTTTATTCCATAGAATAGTATGGGAAATAAGGGAGCATATGAAAAGGGAAAATCCAAATTATTGAATGACAAATCTATATGTGATGAAAACAAAGAGCTATTCAAGGAATTTTTTATATGGGAAGAGGAAAAATTAAAACGGATAAATGGCCTTGCCTCCATTGATGAATCTTCATATAAGACCCTGTATGGCTATGTAAACCGCTTTAGGAACGTAAACAAGTGGTTTAACAATAAACCGTGGAAAAAACTTACGCTTAATGACATACGGCAAGTTTATCGGGATTTGGAAGATGGAAAGATCAAAAATCGAAAGGGTAAGAGATTTGAGGATAGAAGAAGTTATTACAATAAAGTATTTCGCTCTAAGCCGTTTAAATTGGCCGGAAAACAAGAAGAGGTAAAAAAGGCTTTAGAATTTTTTACCGACAGAAGGAAAAAAGAAGTTAGATTTGTGAATGAAGAAAATTTTAAGAAAATAGTCAGCGTTTCATCTAAGCCACAGCATCTTGCCCTATTTTGGTTAGCTTGGGATATTGGTGAAAATATCAATTCATTATTGAAGTTAACAAAAAACAATTTCAAAAAGCAGTTCAATCGGCAAACTAAGGAATCCGAATATTTGGTATACTTATCTCAGGACAAGCTCAAGCGAAGTCGTCAATCCAGAAGTGAACCTACCCTATACAAGCAAACTGTTCGATATTTGGATATTGCCCTGGATAAACTGAATGATAATGACTTATTATTCCTTTTCGGCTACAGACAGGCTGTAAAGATTTTTGATAGTGCTGTGAAAAAGAGTGGAGCAAAATGTGAACCTAATAATGATAAGCCATCTTGGAAGGATCTTAGGAGCGGAATGGCTTGTCACTTATTTTCAAAGGGGTGGCATTCTGATGATATCAATTTAAGGTTAGGACATACCATAAGTAGTAGGGAACTCGATGTATACCTTAATTATATGGCTCAAAACAGAAAGAGAGCCAAAAAGATAATGTATAATAATAATCTTGAAGATTTGAAGAATGATTTGGAGGAAGCTCGTCAACGTGAAAAGCTACTAATGAACAGGTTAGAGCGGCAGGGTAAAGATGTTGAGAAACAAGGAATGAAGTTAAGAAAAATGGAAAAATACCTGAAGGATATGAACGATTTTAATAATGTAGCAAATAATCTTCTTAAAGATGTAAATCTACAAAAATCTCTTTTGCAAAACATGATAGAAAATGGATATGGAAAGCAGCTATTAAAGCTCGCTGGCAAGTGATTTTCCTTTGTCATTGATCCAATAGTAACGCATCCTATCGTTACCCATTTCTGTGTCAATTAAATCCCTTTTAAGCAATTCCTTCAAGATAGCTTTTGTGCTAATTCTTGAAAGGCATTGGTTAAGGTTTGAAGATTTAATTCTAATTTGCTCTGAAGTGTGTTTCCCGGAGTTTTTAGAAAGAGTTTTCAAAACAACATATCGCTGTTTTGGACTAGCAAAAATCCATCCAATCAAATCATAATCAACTTTATCATTTTGAGCACAAAGAGTGATTTTCAAGATCTCTCTTGCCTTGTTAGTTATAACATAAAGTCTACCCTTTCGACAATTAGAGGTTAGACACTTAATAAGGCCGCGTTTTAAATATGGTTGAAGGTTGAACTTTTTTATTCCAAGTTCACTTCTTGCTTGAGTTGGAGTTTTTTTAAGGGAGAATGAATGAAGGATTCTCTTATTTTTTAATTGACAGGCCCAGTCCTCCTCCTCTTTTCGCATTCACTAATATAAGTGAATATTAATATAGGGCTTGTACAAGGATAGGAACCGCTTTTGTTTCTGTTTCCATGGTTCCATTATATAGTATATTGACGTAGAAATTAATGCATCTTACTGTTTTTATATTAAATACTATTATGCTGATTTAATTTTGAAACAATTTCGTTCGCAAGAACGATGGCGGCCTGAACTACAAGCGAATCATCCTCTTCAAGAATATTCGTGTCTGGTCTTTTGTTATCAAGAAGAGCATCTATAACTATAATAGAGGGACTAATTTTATTAAGATTTTTAGCCTCGACTCTTTTCTTATAATTTTTCAGTGCTTTTAAATTCCTGTCTGATATTTTTGAATTTGGATTTAAGATTTGATACAAGCCCATGGTAATAAAAAATATTATACTTGTTCTATATATTTTTTCAGATCTATTTTTAATTTTTAGTATTGCGGCCCTATATGAAAATCTCCATTCCTTTTCTAAAATTAACAATATACACGACTTTATGTAAAGATCTATGATTTTTTCATCATCTTCACCATAATATTTAATTCGTTCGTATGCCCTAGCAAGATTATAATATGCTCCTCCAAGTTTAGGATTGATTTCAATTGCTTTTTGAAGGTTTAAACTTGCTTCTTCGTATTTTTCAAGCTTAATCAGGACATTTCCTAAATTAGTATATGCCTTAGCATGATTAGGATTAAGCTTGAAGCTACTTTCATATGCACTACAAGCTTCAATGTTTTTGCCCAATCTTTCTAGCGCAACACCAAGGCCAAAATAAGCTTCTACATAACTTGGTTCAATTTTTATGGCTTGATTATACTTTAAACAAGCTTCCTCATACTTTTTTAATTCTGCTAAAGAATGTCCCCAATTATTATATGGTTGAGCATAATCCGATTTGATTTCAATAGATTTTTCATAATTTTTTATAGCATTTTTAAAATTACTTTCTATAAATTGAATATATCCCAAATTATTATATGCTCCCGAAATCAAGTTTGAATCATCTTTATTGGCTATTTGAATTATATTGCTATAACATTTTTTTGCGCTTTCATATAAATTTTCGGTATAATAATACCATCCTAATGGCAACAGATTCCTTGCTCTTCTGTTTTTCGTAAAATAAGTTATTAGTTTTTTCAAATTTTCTTTTAAATCGATTTCAACATAGAAAAATTCTTCAAAGAAAAAATCATAAGGAATAACATTTTTATCAGCTATATTTATAAATCCATGATTTTCAAGCTCTAATAATCTCTCGTAAAAACTTTGCGTTTTAGAAAATTTCAAATATTTATATATTTCTTCAACAAATTCTATATCAAAGGAATCTAAAAATTCCGATAAAATTTTTATGCAATTAATCAAATCTGAGATATTGTTGTCATCTTTAATGTATGATTCATAGATAGTATTTAAGTTTGAAATTTCTTCCGCAAAAGAAATTTCCAAATTTTCATGTTTATCTTCATCCTCAAAGTAAATATCAGATAAATCATTCTCGTGATTAAAATATAGTTCATCAAAAGATTCATCAATAGGATCCAAACTTAAATTTGAAAAATATCGATAGACTGGATTGTTCTCAAGATCAAAAATTAGCTTTTCAAAAGAATTCACATTTTGCACTTCGGTCAACAGGGCCTTGGCAATTATATATTTTGTTAACTTATCAGATTCGTTTAAAAATTTAGGATTTATTCTTGTTTTTCCAAGAAAGCTATATAATTTTGAAATGTTATGAAGATTCGTTTTTGTCATGTTTGATATTTTAAATGCTTGATAAATATTAGTCTTTGATATATGATTCATATAATATCAACACTTTACATTAATTATATAGTATTTTATCCCAAAATTGCAATATAATTTATAATAAGATGTATAAGTGATCTATGAATGATATTAGCGATTCTTCTAAAGATTTAGAAACTGCTCGAAATTTAATTCTTGAGTTAATCAAAGACAAAAGGAACTATCCTTTCGATGTTCGACAAGAATTAAATAATGACTTAGAACTTTGTGAATCTAAATTTAATGCAACAAGATCTGATGGAGCCACCTGTTTAGATATTAAAAAAGTTTCTATTGCTCATGATGAACTTAATCCCCTTGATATTGATCTTTCCTACTTTTTTACAAAATTTCATGTTCTTTTTCATTGTGGACTGGGTGGGGAAAAGGGAAGTATAAAAATTAATAATGAATATGTTGTAAATTTATCTGGAATTCATAATGATATTTTTAATATATTATTTAATAAGCTTAGGAAAACATGGCACTATTCACATCCATTGGAAATTGGATGGGTTTCTTATGATGAATTCAGACAATCAGTTTTAAAATGGAAAACAATGTTCGATGCTAATCCTGACAACGAAATTAGCGATCAAGGAATAATAACTGAAATTAATCGTTTAAACAACAAAATTAGAACAGCCACAGGGTTTGATAAAGAATTTGATTTAATTGAAAATGGTAAAACTTTCAATATGAAAAAACATTATAGATTAAGGATTAATATTGGTTATATTAATCTTTCTGATTAAATTTATCAGTTTTTCTTACAGGCGTACCTCTCGCATATCCGCTTGAATGGCTATTTTCCTGTAGATCTGAATAAAAAAACACAATAGCATCTGAACCTATCGCTACTGCTTTATCGCGAAGCAAGTCCATTAGGGTTTCATGGGTCATTATTTCACCTGCACCTGTATAAGTATAAATAAATGTAGGCAAAACTTCACCCTCAAAAGGATAAATTTCTTGTTCACTTACAATCTCTTCTAATTTCAAATATTCAAATTTCTCTCCAGTAATTTCTTCTAAGTCTTCTTTCCCACCTTGGCAGAAAATAATACTTCTTTTTGATTTAGTGCTCATATTCTATCTCTTGTCGATATTTTAAGAACTTTAAAAATCTATCATGATGATTTTTGAGACACTCTTGATATACACCAAACGCTATAATTTTTTTATCCTACTGTTTTTACGTAACTTATCAGATAGAATATTTCATTTTTTGATATACTAGCGAGATGTTCAACAATATTTGGTTCTGATAAGATTCTGCCATGGCCTGAAACATGTTTTAACTCACACGTCTAAAATAAAGGAGACTCAATATGCATTGCTTAGAAGTAATCATCCACAGAAATAAAAAGGCAGTCGAAGAACACATCATTAGAAAGTCAATTGAAGAAAGAAAGTCTTACGAGAAACCTTCAAGAGATACTGATAGCAACCGGTCAGAATCTAAATTACACAAACCGAGCAGGCTATTTTAAATTTAAAATCCGCTAATAATAAATTTTAGTTTAAACCTAAAATATTTCTCTGGAGCTTTAAATGGATGAAGCCACCAACAAGACGATAAGGCAACATGAAGCCCAGACACCTGATTGGAGATATTCAGAATTATCCAAACACCTCTATATATGGTTTGATCGGTTCAATGAGCAATTCTTTGAAAATCTATTACAAACTCCTGCAATTAGTTTCGAAAGGGAAAGAGCTAATAGCTTGGGACACTATCTTTTAACAAGGAACGCATTCGGCCTCAAATGGAATATCAATATTAATAGCCTCTATACCGATCTTCCATTTGCAGATACTTTAGGTACCCTCCTCCATGAAATGATTCACCAATGGCAGCAGGAATTTGGAGAAAAAAAGTTCTTGCTCCAAAAAATAATTATCATAATGCCGAATTTAGAGCAAAAGCAAAAAGTCTTGGCATCCCCTCAGATAATTATGGAGGAGACTTAGGGTATGAAAATCCATTTCTATCGTCATTGGAAAAATATGGTCTAAGTTATGAACCCAAGAAGATTAGTCATGTGAAGAAAATTAAGGGAAAATCAAAACTAAAAAAATGGTCATGTGGCTGCACTAATGCAAGAGTTGCAATCGATGATTTTTGTGCCAAATGCCTAAAGTGTGGAAATAATTTTTTACGCTGTTGATGATGATTATAAGAACGGTTTTTTAAGGGGTGCGCATACGTTTTTATTTTTCAAAATTTAATGGAGATTTAATAATGCTTGACCCATTCGAAAATCAAAGCCAGGAAATATTTCAACCGCCGACACAGGAAAATCAATTTCCAGATTTCAACACGAGGTGGCTACCTCAAATCAATGATGGAATAAAGACTAAGACCGGAAAGAATTTAGAAAAAGGTTCTGACATCCTAAAAAAAGCTTCAAGCTTTTACATCTACGGATTAGGCCTGTCAGCCTTAGTAATTATTCTTCCAGCAATTATCAGGTTTCTATATGAGTTCAGTTCATGGGCTTATGACAAAGCTGGAAACATATTCCCATAGCCTCAAAGGAGCTTAGATGCAAAATCATCCTATTAATAGCCTAATAGACCTCCTGGTAGGATTTGGGTATTCAAGGCTTGATCTGGAGCATGTAATTTTTCAGGCCGGAGGACATTTAATAATACCAATTGAATATTTGGGTTTTGTGGGCGGAAACATCACGCAAATACGTCCTGATGAGTTTGGAAGGCTAACATACAAGAATATTATCATTAGTCCCCTGCTTTCGTGTGGCCATGTAACCAAGAGCATTGATGAAATCGCTGGAAACTGTTTTGTCTGCAAAAGATTAGTTTGTGCTCAGTGCTTGCTAACTTGTGATTTGACTGGTGCCCTCGTTTGCCCAACGCATTCCACCATTAAGGATGGCATTGTAATCGGTGACCATGCCAAAAAAGGCCTTTTGTGGAGATTAAAAGCTCACAGAATCAGAGAAGATAAGGAGCTTGGATTTAATGAGAGAAAACAGATTTCCCACAAATAAGAGTAACGGTCCATATCGATATTTTAAAAGACCTTCCCTTAGAGATCCAAAAAGTTCACAAGGAAAAATATTTGAAAGACCACGTGGAAATCAAGTCAAAGGAACTATCAGGCTTGGGTACATACAAAATACAAAAATAATTTTTGGGATTTTATTAAAGGAGTTGGTTAGACATCTATTGGTTACTGGTTCATCAGGGTCTGGTAAGTCTAATTTTTTAAGAGTTTTGCAATTAGAACTAGATCGACTCGGAATTCCATTTCTTGTTTTTGATACTGCTAAACGTGGATCGAGGTTTCTAAAGCCCAACATGGAACACCTCATAATTTTAAGATGGAACCAGGATTTCTATTTTAATCCCTTGCAGCCTCCAAAGGGAGTAACACTTAAAGAATGGCTCATGGTTTTTAGTGAAATAACAACAGAATTATTTGGACTTAGAACTGCCTCGAAACTTTATTTAACGGAGTTTGTTCAAAATCAATTATTTCAAAAAGCGAAATTGGATGAATTTTCCGGTTTCCCAACAATGCATGATCTTATCCGCTGCTTAGAGGCTCGTTTAAAAACCAAAATACCAATTAATGAGCGAGGATATATCAACGGTATACACAGCAAATTGAAGGCGGTCTGTATCACATTAGATGATATGATCAACGTTCATGAAGGTATACCAATTGAAGAATTGTTGAAGTATCCTGTCTGCATAGAACTAGTAGGAATAAAATCTTCAGAAATTCAATACTGGTTAATTTCCCTTATCTTGGCAGCGATAGCTTCTTACAGAGAAGCGCAACCAATGTCTTTTGGTTCTCTGCGTCATGTTTTCTTCTTGGATGAAGCGGCTCATGTAGTTGGAACCAGTGGAGGCATTGGCCGTGAGTCCTATATTCTTAGCTGTATTCGTAGATTACGCGAATACGGAGAAGGCATGGTGCTTGCCGATCAGTGCATAACAACTATCGATAACGTTGTTAAAAGCAATATCTATGCAATCATCGGAATGAATCAGATGGGGCAAAAAGACAGACGGGAGATGATCGGCGTATTAGGGCTTAATTCTGAGCAGGCCCAAGTTGTCAATTTCTTAGATGTCGGTCAAGGCATAATTAGACTTGGCGGAAGATATCCTTTCCCGCAATTAATTAAATTCCCTTTTGTGAAGCCAGAAAATTTTTCAGATAAAAAAATTGATGAAGCAAACGCCAAAGATGAAAGGGTTCAAGAATTATTAGGAGTGGCAAAACCTGTAGCAGATTTAGACCGCCCTCTTTTGAAATCTACTCAAAGTATACCCGAGTATACAATCAAAAAGACATCAGAACCAAAAACAGATCAAATGTTTGATAAATCCAAAGACATGCTTTTGGATATTTATAATAGGTTTGATGTTGCCTCAACTTCTAGATCTTCTGACTTTGAACTCAGCGCATCTTCATCAAACAAAATATTCAAATACATTGAGCGTGAGCAGTTAGTTGAAGTTGTAAAGCTAAACCTTGCCGGTGGCAGAGGTAAAACTTCCAAATATTATGTTCTCACTAATCCTAAAGGTTATGAATCCATTAATAAAACAGCACCTAAGCAATCTGGCGGAACCGGAGCAATGCATTTTTTTATTCAAAGGTATCTGAAAAAACATTTACCGAAAATGGGATTTACGGAATTGGTAATCGAAAAAAATATTGAAGGA
>Ga0209633_10005968_pt1 | contig 10532 bp, 9 predicted proteins | sample Cruoilmetagenom1_FD_187290 | JGI IMG/M metagenome (GOLD analysis project Ga0209633, IMG submission 187290) | Oil polluted marine microbial communities from Coal Oil Point, Santa Barbara, California, USA - Sample 1 (SPAdes) (version 2) | ecosystem: Environmental > Aquatic > Marine > Oil seeps ... | reverse complement strand
ATCCATGTCAAGCTTGGTCAGCACATCTTTATCTTCCCTCTTGCCACTTATATAGATCATCTCATCCACAACCATTGGAGAAGAATATCCATTGGCAAGTCCTTCTTTTTTCAAAAGCAATTCAGGACCATCTGCAGGCCAGTTCTTTAACAAACCTGTATCCGGATACTTCCCATCCCTGTTTGGCCCCCTCCACTGGCCATCCTGCGCCAGCAATTTAATTCCTGTTGTCACCAGCAGGAATAATCCAGTTAAAACAATGGCCTTTATATAGTTTTTCATCCTTCTTCCTTATTTGAACTTTAGATCGGCAAATTCAGCTATGGTTTAAGCTGATAGCTCAATAAAACATCCCCATGCCTCACCAACAACTTTTGATTATAGATGGTGGGGCGAGCCCAGTGGGGTCCGGCACCTTCCGTGATCCTGAAAGAACTGATGATTTCAAAGTTTTCCGGATCGGCTTTTACCAGCGCCATATGCCCTCGCTTTTCTTCCTGGACATAGAGCATTCCATCTGCATAAATAATAGGTCCTTTGGTATGAAAATCTTCAATCCACTTGATTTCTCCGGTATCCCAGTTCATGCATACCCATTTGCCATCATTACGACCTGTGAAATTTGAACCATAAAGATAGCGATCAACCAGGACAACACCCATGTTCTGGTTATCAAAGGTCTGGTCCCTGAATTTTTCAGAAACAGATTTGCCATCAGGGGCAATTTCCAACATGATGGAAGGTACTTCCCAGCCATTTGAGATCCACAGACAGGAATCTTTATACATGGGAGTATTTGCAAGTATGGTTGTGTTTTCGTGTGCTTCACTCAGAAAATTATAGTGATAATCCCAGAGGATTTTCCCATTCTCAGGATCCACCCCAATCATATGGGTCTGTGAAGCTGCAATCACATACTCTTTTCCACAATGATCGATCAGGATAGGAGACATATTGGACCGCTTTGCTCCGATCGGTTTCGATTTCCATACCAATTCACCGGTCATTTTATTCAGGGCAATGGCCATGGTTGATTCACCGGCAGGCGTGGTAATAATAAGATCTCCCACAAGTAGGACTGATTCAGAAACTCCGAACATATCCCATTGTGAATCATACTCCTCATGAATATCGACACTCCAGATCTCCTCACCTGAAATTGCATGAATGCAGGCCATCTGGTCCTTCCCGGTTAAAACGTATACCCGGTCATCCTCTACGGTGGGAGTACACCTTGTTTCGGGATACGACTGGTCCCATGCGTCCCCATAGGACTTCTGCCACACAATATTACCCTGAAGATCCATGGCCGTCAGATACTCCCAGGAATCCTTGATCCCGGTCACATAAATCATCTCGCCTGTGGCCACTGCTGAGGAAAATCCCCTGCCAATACCCTTTGTGAGAAACAGTACTTCGGGTCCATCTTCCGGCCACTCCTTTAGCAGCATGGTGTCGGGATAAATCCCATCCCTGTTGGGTCCCCGCCATTGCACATCCTGGGCACTCAACTCCAATCCGATGGATATTATAAATAATATAGACAGCGATATTATTCCTCTATTCATTATTGATATTTTGCGTACTATTTGACTTTATAGGCGATTAACGCTTTACCGTGTCTCACATAGAGAACACCATCGTAGATCACCGGGTGTGCCCAGTGTTGCTCAGAGCCCAGGGCCACCTTTGTTTCACTTATCACCCTGAATCCGGATGGATCTGGATCGACCAGGGCCAGTTCTCCCCGCTGCGTGTAGCAGTATAACAATCCGTCTGCGTATATAACAACACCATTACCTATCTCCTGGGAAGTGTATTTCTCTTCACCGGTCTGCCAGTCTATACAACTCCAGAGCCGGCTGTCGCCTGAGCCATAGACGTATCCGTCCACAAGAACGGCACCTCCCATACGGCTATCCATATTTTTATGTCTCCACTTTTGCTCAAAAGAACTTCCATCAGGACTTAGCTCCAGTATACCACCTCCCTTTCCATATCCACTCAGGAAGAATAATCTGCCTTCATGATAGACAGGGGTATTTGGATGCACAGAATACTCATTGGGATGATTTTTGGACCAAAGCATTTTACCGGTGGTCGCATCAAATCCCATCAAATTAGATTCTGAGTGAGTGGCAAGCATCTTCCTTCCATTATGTTCAAATAATAGGGGTGTACAGTAGGCAGTGAGTTCACCTTTACCAGGAGAACTCCAAATCAGATCGCCGGAATGACGATTAAGAGCCACAAGATTATTCTCTTTTCCTCCAGGGGTAATGTATATAACCTTTCCATCTATTACTGGAGTTTCATTCATCCCCCACATTATTACAGAGCCATCAAAATCTTTGGTAAGATCCCTGGCCCAGAAAATATCACCTGTTTCGTTATTAAGGCAATACAATTTACCCAGGCCACTCATCAGGTAAATCTTATCCCCAAAAATCGTAGGTGTGCCACGGGAACCATAATAACTCTTTGTGAATTCCGGACCATAAGCTATTTTGTAGACCAGATTGCCTTTGAGATCAAATTTAAATAGAAAGCCCTTATCATTACTCATGCCTGTGGTATAGACAAATCCCTGATCCACAATGGCAGAAGAATGTCCCTGACCCAGTTCCTCATAGGACCAGAGAATCTGTGGCCCACCGGCTGGCCACTGTTTTAATAATCCCGTTTCGGGGTAGTGCCCGTCACGGGTAGGTCCTCTCCAGCTGGTGGGCTGCTGGGAAAATCCATCCGTAATAAATGTATATATGATAAGAAGAGCAACTAATTGTTTCATGATTTCCATTTAGGTATGATATTGGACTTATCGCTCCAAAAATAGTACTATTCACCATGAATACATGGTCTTCCGGGCCTTAGCGAAGCTATTCAGAATGAATCTAATTTTCATTGGATTCGTATACTATACTACTGTATATTAATCATTTATATGTTGCGGGGAACTCAGCCCCCTGATTGGATATGCATAAAATGCGTAACCCATTTTGATTATAAGCGTATATTATTATAAATTTGGCTTTTAAATATTTTACAATATAAAAGCCTGATCACCCACTAATCTATTATTTAATCTGGAATGACGAATAAGGCACATTACGCTGTTATCGCAGGAGAACTTGCCCCTGGTGCCAGGGTCTCTGACGAACAGTTCAGCAAAATCCCGGATTTGATCAGGGCATCCTTCCAGGCTGTAAATCGCCTGGTTCCGAAGGAAAGCAAACTCAAATATGAAATCATCAGGATGGATGAATTTCTGGCACTTTCTGAATCTCCGGCACACTCTATGCGATCGATGATCATGTTATTCAGCGCCTTCCGTTTCCTCTCTTATAAGGAACTTTCGGAGCGTTTGGATCTCAGGATGTGCGAAGGAATCGGACCCGTAGAGTTTGCGCAGAATCATCTGAGAGAATCGGATGGGACTGCCTTCCGAACGGCTTCAAACGGCATCGGGAAAATGAAACGAAATCAGCGGATTTCCATTGCCTCACCTGTTAAGGCTTTGAATGAAGAGTTCGCACTTAGCTGCAGCTTTATGGACATCCTCATTCATGACTGGTCGGATGAGCAGGCCGAGGCTATGTTTCTGAACCTGACAGGTAAAAACCAGATGGAGATCAGTCAGATGTTAGGTATATCTCAACCGGCTGTAAACCGAAGGTTAAAGGCGGGGCATTTCGATACTGTCCGCAAATTCATCAATCGCTTTGAAACCCTGCTAAATTTGGAAAGCCAGATATGAAAATTATTCACTGGATCATATTAGGCTTTGTGATTGTCCTGGCAACCTGGTTCATTTACCAGACACGAGATGCTCATCCCAGGATCGACACAAACATCGATCTGAACTGGAGATTTACAATGGGTGATCCCAATGGCGCATCACTTCCCGGATACAACGACTCGAAATGGAAGTATATATCTCTTCCGCATGATTGGATGATTGAACAAAAAGTAGCTGAGCAGAATCCCTCCGGAACAGCTGGTGGATTCTATCCGGGAGGTATTGGATGGTACCGGCTTACCATTGACCTCTCCGAATACAGCAACAAAGAACAGTTTTATCTTCTTTTTGAAGGTGTAATGATGAATGCAGATGTCTTCTTCAATGGAACTCATCTCGGAAGACAGGCTTATGGATATTCCAGCTTCTATCATGATATTACCAAACTGGTTCGCCAGGATAGCCTCAATGTTATTGCCGTAAGAACAGATTGCAGCAAATTACCGAGGGATCGATGGTATTCGGGCGGAGGGATATACAGGCATGTCAGGCTGATCACTACCAGTGACTTGCATATGCAGTTATGGGGAGAGTCTGTAAACTCGATGATTGACAGCAGCGGTCGGGCCCGATTGGATATATCGCTTGATTTTTTAAACAAGGGCAGGAAAAACAGGCGCTTCGAAGTCTGGTATGACATCGTGGATCCAGACGGGAAGCTTGTAGCTGATGGAAAAAGCAGTGAGTACCTGGATAGGGAAAGCAGCGGTCGGGCATCCCGGTCATTCATCATTGAAGACCCCCTGCTCTGGTCACCGGAAACACCCGATCTTTACACGGTGCATTGCTACGTGATGGACAGGAGCAAGAAACTCGATCATATAAGTATCCAGCATGGCATCCGGACGGCAGAATTTGATCCTGACAGGGGTTTTGTACTGAACGGAGAAAAAGTGATCCTGAAGGGAGTATGTTTACATCACGATGGTGGGGAACTGGGAGCTGCCGTTCCACTGGAGAGCTGGAAAAGAAGATTTGAATTATTAAAAGAATTGGGGGTCAATGCCTTGAGACTGGCACACAATCCGCACGCTCCAGAAGTATTGGATCTTTGCGACCAAATGGGCTTCCTGGTGATAGATGAAATGTATGATAAATGGGAACAGCCCTGGAGAGGTGCTGCCGAGGGTCACAAGCTGGAAGAGAATTGGGAGAAGGATCTGTCAAATTTTATTCTGCGTGACCGGAACCACGCTTCGGTAATCTTATGGAGTCTTGGAAATGAAACCATGGAGCAACTATATATACCGAACGATGGAATAACATGGTACAACAGGATGAAGGAGCTTGTGCATTCCATTGATTCAAGCAGGATGGTCACTGCTGCCCTGCATCCCGGCAATGACAACGGCCTCTATGAGGTCCCGTCAAGTCTGATGCATGTATCGCCGGTTGTATCCTATAATTATCGGAGCGACTCCTTCAGAACCTGGCATGCACAATATCCTGACCTGGTATTCATCGCCACCGAAACCAAGGCATACGGAAACCAGCGAAAAGAGGATTACCAGGTGATCAACTATAGCGATAATTCCTGGAACAATATGGATCCCTTTGTAGCCGGTCAGTTTATCTGGGCAGGGATAGATTACCTTGGTGAATCTGCAGGATGGCCCGATCGCGGATTGAGAAACGGATTAATGGAAACCAATGGTTTTATTAAACCACATGCCTGGTATATTGCATCACAATACAGGGAAGATCCCCTGGTAAAATTGACTGTAAAAGACTCCCTGCTTGCCGATTCGTTGAACCATCTCACAAGCTGGCAAACAAGCTGGGTAGGTGCTCCTCTGGTCGATCACTGGAGTTTCAAGAACGATATGCGGGAAAAAGAAGTGGTAATCTTTACCAACTGCAAGCGGGTGGAGATAGAACTGAATAGCAGACGTATTCACACCCTGAATAGAAATGCCTATCCGGATGGTGTAATCAAAGCAATGGTTCCATACGAAAGTGGTGAACTGGTAGCCCATGCCTATTATACAGATGAAAAGGGCGAGCAAGCCCAGGTATCCGATACCCTTAATTCCTCTTTTGCTCCCTATGCCCTTGCTATGAATCCTGACCATAAGCAGCTTGGCGACAATAAGCGTATAGTCCATATTACAACGAGTGTTGTGGACAGTACCGGGGAACTCAACCCTAACAGCAATCACCTGGTCAACTACCAACTGGATGGTCCGGGAAAGATCAGGGTTATTGACAATGGCGATCTGGCAGATCAAACTCCGTATGGCTCCCATTCAAAAGAGATAAGAAAAGGGAAACAGCTTCTTATCCTCCAGGCCGGTAGCGAACCGGGCGATCTGGTAGTAAGTGCCAGTGCCGAGGGCCTCCGATCCTCCAAAGTAAATATCAAATCCAAAGACTAAATTAAATAATCATGGATAAAAGATTCGGACCTACCCTGGTATTGATCCTGGTGATCTTCTTCATCCTTGTATATGCAGGAAGCCTGGTAACCGTATTTATAAAAGAAGGTTTGGGGGTCTTCTGGACCCTGATCCTGCTAATTGTTCCCCTGGTGATAATCATTGCTTTGATAAGCGTTTATATCGAACGTCTCAAAGAGATTGATGAGGAAGAGAAAGACAACGACCTTAACCAATACTAAACTTCTTCTCCAGGATCTCCCCTTCCTTGAACCTGTAAGTGGTTGAAGCATTGGATTCAGTATCCAGGTCGATCAATACAAACTCATGGTCGGGAAAGGATCTGGTAGCCTCTTTCACCTGACTGATTACCTGCACACTCGAAACCATAACAATGGTAGCAGAGTAGTTCTTACCGCCCCCGGTCTTGAAAACATAATCGGTATACTGTTCCATTCCAAATGTGTGGTGAACATGGAGCTGAAGATCTTCTTCGAGGACCTCAACTGATTTGACACTGATTGCTCTCATGTCCATAAATTTAGTAAATTAAACACGAAATTGAAGTAATATGGATAAGATGATACCATTCTACAATACTGAGAACATTCCCGGACAGAAATATGAGCTGATCGGCACTGTTAAAGGTTCTATGATTCAGTCCAAACACCTGGGCAAAGATATTGGGAACGCATTAAAATCTATTGTAGGTGGAGAGCTCACAGGATACTCGGAAATGCTTAACGAGGCCAGGGCCATTGCCACCAAGAGAATGATGCAGGAGGCAGCAGAGCTGAACGCCGATGCAGTCGTAAATATCCGCTATACCACAAGTGCTGTAATGCAGGGAGCTGCTGAGATCCTGGTCTATGGTACAGCAGTGAAATTTGTTTAGAGTTTTCTATTTTAATGCTTTAATGCCGAAACTGATGGTGGTGCCTTCGCCGGAACTACTCTCAATTCGCATCCATCCATTATTGGTCTGTACAATCTCCTGACAGATTTGTAAGCCCAGTCCGGATCCCTTCTCACCCCTGGTACCATTGGTTGAGACATTAGATTTCGAATCAAGTAATTTGTTCAGCATCGGCTCAGGGATGCCAATCCCTGTATCACGAATGGAGATTACCAGCTCTCCGTCATACTTCTTTGAAGAGATATAGATGCTTCCCTTCTCGGGCGTAAATTTCATGGCATTGCTGACAAGGTTCCTGATCACAATATAGAGCTGATCCCTGTCAGCTTCAACGAAATGTCCCTCACTTACATATACCTCAACCTTCAGATGCTTTTCCTTCAATCCAATATTGATCAGTTCAAGACTCTCATCAATAAGATCCTTCAACTTTACCCGTACAGGTGTAGCCTTGAGTTTCCCGGTCTGCGACCTACCCCATACCAGTAAATTATCCAGGAGGTTGTATGTGACCTCGGAGGAGCTGGCCATCATCTTTAACAGCTCCTTGCGTTCCTTTTCAACTATATCGGGATTGTCAATCAGCATCTCCAGGGCCTGCAAATTATAACCAATGGGGGCCCTGACATCATGACCAATAATGGCAAATAACCTGTTCCTGGAATTCATTGCCTCTACCAGGTCGCTATTGGTCAATTCCAGTTTCTTTTTCTGTCTCTCCAACTCGGTCGACATGGACTGCAGTTCTGTGGTCCTCTCCTCTACCAGGTCCTCCAGGTGGTTCTTTACAAGGCTAACCTCCTCTGCCAGTTTCTGGGATTTCTTCTGCAGATAGTTGCTTTTATCCGCAAAGATGTATGCGTACACCAGCAGGTAAACAAACATGGTGTAGTGAACCACAAGAACCGTTTCGATTACCTCAACCTCATTTAACATGTCGTTCAGGATCCCAACAAATAAGATTAACAGGCCAAGCGTATAAGCGGGAGCATGACTTCTTCCACGTATCCAGGCCATGATGATCACGTAGAGGAATATAAGACTGAGCAGGACAAAAAATGCAAAGAAATAGGGAAAGGTGAAGGAAAAGAAACTGATGGGCGTGACCACTACTATTCCAATGAAAACAGTAGACATCCACATAGATATCCTGTAGGCCGGATTTGGAAACTCAATGGGAAAAATTGATCGGATCATCAATATAAAAAAGGGCGCGAAAAAGTATATATTGAGATAATCCAGCCGGGCTGTGGTAAGACCATTCAGATTCAAACTGTCAAGCAAAGGGATCTCAACAATCATCACCACTCGTAATGCCATCAGAAAGCATAGCAGAGAAAAATAGAGCCTGTAATGCTCTGTTCGTATGAGATAAAGACCCAGGAAATAGATACCAATGATCAGGAAAGCCCCAATCAGGAAATGTCCCCTGAACAGATCCTTTTGCCTCGCTTCCTGCATCTGACCAACCTTGCCAACTGTTATCCCCCCGGCAATGCCGCTTATTCTGTTGTCGAAATTGGAAATCCGGATTAATAGCTCAAGCTCCTGATCATTCACTGTACCGATCACAAGGGGACGGCTGTACCTGATCACCGTCTGGTACTTGTTTACACCCGGAAAACCCAGGTAGTCGATGGCTTTCCCATTTAAGAAATATCCCGAAGCTGAATATACATCCTTTATACTGAAGGCAAGTTCATTCACTTTTTCGGGCAATAGGATCAATAGTCTGTAGGTAGCAAATCCAAAGCGGGTAACTTCGGGGTATTCTTTTCTCAGCCTGTTCCATGAACCGGGAACCATTGTATAAATCATCTCTCCGCTATCTCCTTCCAGTGCGGGACTTAACATCTGGTTCCAGTAGAATTCATACTCCCCCCTTATCTCCACCGGTCCCATGCTGAGAAAATCATAATCCCGCAGGTCCAGGACTCCTTTCTCTGCCATAGGTAACTCTTGCGCATGGAGATTTGTCAGCATACATACACCTAAGACAAACAGATATGAAACGGTCCGAATCCTCATGGCAAAAAGATATGATAAAGTTATGCTTTTTCTTGAATGATTGGATGTTTTTTCCGCTTAAGAAAACCCGAAATTACCAATGCAAGGGTAATAATAAACATCCCCGCAGTTGTAAGTGCCTGTGGTTGTTCTGCCGGCAAGAGAATCCAGCTGAAGAGTGCTCCAAACAGGGGGATAAGGAATTTCCAGAGGTTCAGATCACTTACCTTAATACCTGGTCTTTTTAACAGGACAATCCAGATGGATATGGCAATAGCAGAAAGCAGACTCAACCAGGTCAATGAAACGAAATATATGGGAGGTTTGCTTCCAAAATGAATGCCTTCAAAGGGAATTGAGAAGATAAAGAGGGCAGTCCCGCCTAGCAACATAGAGGATGAGCTGATCACCAGCGGAGGTAATTTTCCCTTTTCTCTTGCCACCAGGACATTAGAAAAACCTGAAAGCAAATTAATCCCAAGCATCAAAAGAATACCGGCCACAGCAATATGACCGGTGACTGATTGGGGATCCTTTCCAAAACTAACCAGTGTCACTCCACCAATCCCCAGCAGAATTACCAGTGTTTTTGAAAGTGTCATCCTGTCGCCCGGCATAATGAAATTGGCAACCAGAGCAATAAAAAGCGGTTGAGAACCAATGACGATAGCAGCCACAGCAGCAGGAATCATATTAATGCCAGTATAGAACATAGTATACTGAAGGAAGGTCTGCAAAAAAGCAAAAAGAAGGATCAGCTTCAGGTTTTCACGTACTATCCTGAAGTAGCGGGGATTGAACCTGTAAGCCAGCGGAAATACCAGCAGTCCGGCTATAAAAAACCGCGTACCTGCAAACTGCAGGGGTGTAGCATATTCAAGACCGATTTTTACTCCCGCAAAGGCAGTAGACCATAGCAAACATGAAATGATCGCCAGCACTGAGGTATTATGCCTTGAATGCCCCATGAGGAAGGACTAAAAATCGTCCCCCATTGCAAATACTGGTTTTCTCTTCATCCAACGTCCACGTGTGAAATCGGGAAAATCCTGCTGAGCCCCGTTGTTCTCAATGGAAAGCTCAGACAAGGGGGTTATGGCGCTCCAGGCAGCTGCATCATAGGCATCCAAGGGAGCTTCCAGTTTTCTTTTTACAATTTCCACAAAAGCATTATCCACAAAGAAATCCATTCCCCCATGTCCGCTACCCTCGGCATAGTCTCCATGCTTAATCCAAAGGGGATGGTCGTATTTCTTCAGGTAAGCATCCATCTCTTCCCAATTGTGAGCCGGGCTCACATTTTCCACAAATATTCTTCGGGTATGATAATCAAATTCGGTGAGTCCGGCCGAACCCTGTACCCTGAATCCCAATGAATAGGGACGGGGCGAATTACAGTCGTGAGTGACAATAATAGTTTCTCCATTGGAGGTCT
>Ga0209633_10005967_pt1 | contig 10532 bp, 5 predicted proteins | sample Cruoilmetagenom1_FD_187290 | JGI IMG/M metagenome (GOLD analysis project Ga0209633, IMG submission 187290) | Oil polluted marine microbial communities from Coal Oil Point, Santa Barbara, California, USA - Sample 1 (SPAdes) (version 2) | ecosystem: Environmental > Aquatic > Marine > Oil seeps ... | reverse complement strand
TGCCTCTCATACCTGTACCTCCCATTAATGGGTCAATGGTAACTTTAGTAATCAATTCAGTATCGCTGGCTCCTTTACCATAAGCCCTACTTAATTTTTTATTATTATGTCCAAAACCATGATACATATATACGGAATCCCATCTAATTCGTTCTGTTACTCTAACTTTAATAGGAAATGTTGATATAACACCATCTTGATTTTCAAGCCATACTTCTTGGTCTTTTTTAAGCCCTTCAATTCTAGCAACTTTTGGGTTGACCCAAAGTTTATTTTCGTCAGCTAAATCGCTTAAATTTGGATTGTTAATGGTTCTACTAAAAGTATGCATAGGAGAGCGACCATAATTTAATCTATAAAAACTTTGATCAGGTCCTTCATGAGCTGTAAATACAGGCATAGGGTCAAAACCTAATTCAGCTAATTCTGTGGCGTAAAATTGAATTTTTCCATCGCTAGTTGCAAATTCATAAGGTTGGCCTTCCTCCAAATACATAGGGCCTGATTTCCGTTTGTATTTTTTAACACCAATTTTTTTCATTTCTTCTAAAGAAGTTCCCATTTTTTCTAATTGCCATGCAATTACTTCTTCAAAGTCATTGTAGTTAAAATAATCATGTAACCCTAATTTTTCTCCTAACTGTTTGGCAATCCACCAAGCAGGTTTTGATTTGAATCTAGGTTTTGCCGCAGGCATTCTCAATGCTATAGAAGGTTCTCTGTTGGTTGCAGATCTAATGCCGTCATATCTTTCTAAATATGTACATTCTGGCAATACAACATCTGCATAGCCGGTAATTTCCATGGGCATAGTATCTATAACTACAATAAATTCAACATCATCTATGGCTTGTTCTATGATTTTACGTTGAGGTATTGTATTTACTAAATTTGTTCCAGCAACGATCCACCCTTTTATTGGGTATTTTTTATCCTTTCCTAAAATGGAAGCTTGTACTACTTCATTGGTAATTCCCATTTCGGCAAAAGGATACTTTTCGCCAATTTCTTTCCATCCCCATTTATGTTTTGGAAATGGAGGATGAGGGTAACTAGGAACTTTTATTTTCTCTTTAAAGTAAAAACCGCCACGTCTTCCCCAAGAACCTAATAGACCATTTAATATTGCCATGGCTCTTGCACGTTGCGTATCATCACCATACCAAGTTACATGTCTTCCCGGATGTATAATCACTGAAGGTGCAGCAGCTGCCATAATTCTTGCAGTTTTTCTAATTTCTTCAGGTTTGATTGTTGTTATTCCATAAGCCCATTCTGGTGTGAATTTTTTAACATGTTCTTTTAATTCTTTAAATCCTGAACCATATCGTTCAACATAATCCTTATCATAAATATCTTCATAAATTAAAACATGCATCCAAGAGAGTAATAGAGCAATATCTGTTGAAGGTTTTATAGGTAACCAGTATTGCGATTTGCTGGCAGCGGTAGAAAATCTTGGGTCAACCGTTATAATTGTTGCATCATTATCAATGGCGTCAGACATTTCTTGCACTTGTGTATTGTGCATATTTTCACCTATATGAGAACCTATGAGTACTAAACATTTTGTATCTCTAATATCAGTAGGTTCAGGCGAACCTACCCAAGCTCCAAAGGTTAATCCGAATCCTGTTTCTCTAGGGCCTCTACATTGTGCATAAGCAGGTTCAGCAATGGTGTCAGAACCAAATGCTTTAAATAAATGCTCTAAATGACTTCCTGGAGAACCATGTTTGAGTAGTGCCATACTTTCAGCACCATATTTATTTTTAATTCCCGTCATTTTAGAAGCAATAAGTGTTAAAGCTTCTTCCCAACTTGCTTCTCTGTAAGTGTCTTCGCCGTTAACTTTTGTCCTGATCAATGGTGTTTTTAATCGGTCATTATCAGCATACATTCCTACACCACCGGTACCTCTAGGGCATAACCTTCCATTACAATGAGGGTCGTCATCATTACCAATAATTTTTTGAATATTACCTTGGTCATCGGAATGAACCCATGCAGCACATTTCCAAAAACATACTTCGCAGTAAGTGGCCGTTTGCTTGAGGTTTTTTATAGGATCTTTTAAATTTAAATTTTCTAAATAAGAATTTACACCAATAGTATTAAATGTAGTAGCAGCTGTAGCTACACCACCAACACCTAAGGCCGAAATTTTGATAAATTTTCTTCTTGAAGTACTCATATTATTAAATTCAATAGTATAATTAATAATTGTATTTATCTGGGTGTAAAATTACATTGGATAAAAAACGTAATTAATGATATTTATCATGAAGTAAAAAAATAATATGTGACATTTATTACATACCAGCTTTTTTATTTAGGTTCATATTCTAAGTATTAATATTCGTAAGTTTGTTCAATATAATATTTTGATGATTTGAAAATAATAGGACATAAGAATTTGAAAAAGTATCTGTTCACAATACTCCTGTTTATATTAGTAGGTTTGTTTTTTGTGATAAAATTTATTGATTTTGATGACTATGTTACTTTCCATAACTCAGACTATACTAAAATTTCAGGTCATCAAGAAAGTTGTTTAAATTGTCATATTAAATCCACTGGATTTTCTCCGTATCACAATCCAGAGCTGATAGGTTGCGTTAGTTGCCATCTAGGGAATGGTTTAGAAAGTGATAAAAATAAATCTCATGAGGGAATGGTTTTAATTCCTGGAAATTTAAGTGACGCCACTGAAACTTGTGGTAAATGCCATCCTAATGAATTATCAAAAATAAAGAAGTCATTGATGACCAGTAATAGCGGTATTGTTGCCGTTGATAAATTTTTTTTTGGTGAAACAGATTCTCCCGATTATCAATACCATATAAAAGACCTTAATTTTTCCGCAGCCGATAAGCACTTAAGAGATCTATGTGCCAATTGTCATTTGGGTGCAGAAAAAAAAGAATTTGGTGAGATTAATCAATTGAGTAGAGGTGGAGGATGTAATGCCTGTCATTTAAATTATTCTGATAAGGCCAAACTAGATTTGGTAAATTATGTTGAATCAGGTAAAAAACTACTACCAAAAATGCATCCATCGACAGATATTTTTGTAAAAGATGAGCATTGTTTTGGTTGTCATAGCCGATCCAGTAGAATTTCGACAAATTACATGGGTTGGCATGAAACTTTATTAGACCAAGACGAAGTGAAAAATAATAAGGATTATAAAATTTTTGAAGATTTAAGGGTATATATAAAAATGAGTGAAGATGTACATCACACTAAAGGTATGTTATGTGTAGATTGTCATTCTAGTCATGAAGTGATGGGAGATGGCAAACTTTACACTCATGAAGAACAGGCTGTTAAACTTCAATGTGCAGATTGTCATTTTAAGGATAAACCGGAAACTATTAGTTATAGTGAGCTAGATATCGAGTCGCAACTGGTATTTTTACATAGAGAATATACACATACAGATCAACAAATTTTAGTTGCAAAAAAGGATAAACATCCATTGGTTAATACCTATTATAATAATGGTAAAGCTTATCTCATTGGTAAAAAAAATGGTGAAATTCATGAAATGAAACCGCAATCTGAAGTTTGTGCAAGAGATGAAGCTCATAAAAATGTGGCTTGTTCAACTTGTCATTCATCTTGGACACCACGTTGTATAGGGTGCCATAATGTCTTTGATAAAGATGACCCAATGGCCTATGATCTGCTTGATAAAAAACAGGTAACAGGTCAGTGGATTGAGCATGTATCAGAATTTGCTACATCACTTCCGGCTTTGGGAGTTAGAGAAAATGATTCTGAAAACCATAAAGAAGGTAAACAGATAGAACCGGCTATTCCCGGTATGATAATGACTATTGATAAAGGTAGTTTTGAGAGCGGAAAAATAAATGAAAATATATCCTTTCATAGGTTGTATGCCCCTAATTCACCACATACAACTACCAAAAAAGTTCGAGATTGTAAGTCTTGTCATAGTAATGCCGCGGCTTTGGGTTATGGAATGGGTGAGTTAAATTATACCATAGAAAAGGGTAAGGGGATATGGCAATTTACACCGGATTATGAATTAAATGCTAATGATAATTTACCTGAAGATGCTTGGATAGGTTTTTTAAACGAAAAAAATCAGGATAAAGTAAATACTACCAGGACAGATTTTAGACCATTTACCGTAAAAGAACAGCAAAGGTTGCTTCTGGTTGGGGCTTGTTTACAATGTCATAAAGAAGATGCTGAAGTCATGCAAAATAGTTTAATTGATTTTAAAAAGGTGCTTAAAGATTTGGATGAAAAGTGCGTACTACCACATTGGTAAAAATGAAGAGCAGGTTAGTTTAATGAATTTTGTTTTGTTAAAATTTTTGTCATATACCCACTGGCTTGATGGGCAGGTATGCGAATTAAATTTTAATGTAATAAAAATAATCCTCAGATAGAAAAATAGCCACGGATTTTTCAAAAAGGAATTGTTACTTTGACGGATTGCTATTGCATATTAATTCACTCAGAAAAAAGATGAGCGAGGAAAGTAGTAGAAAATCACTTAAACATATCTAAACCGGGAATGTCCGGTAGCCCTCCTTTAGCAGCCGTCGCCATTTCTGCTTCATTTATTTCATTTGCTTTATTTAAAGCATTGTTTAAAGCAATGATTAAATAGTCTTCTAATGCGTCTTTTTCGTTATAAAGGGTATCGTCAATAGCAATACTTCTAATTTCTCTATTGGCAGTTACGGTAACTTTTACTTTTCCACCACCAGATTCACCATCAACTAAAACGGTATTTAAACGTGTTTTAGTTTCTTCTATTTTTTGTTGAGCCTCTTTAAGCTTGTCCATCATACCAGATAAATCTCCAAACATAATTTTATAATTTTATTTATAGGTACAAATTTACTATTTTCGAAGTAAATATTAATATTTATAAAAATGAAAAAAATAATTCTGTTTTTAATAGCGGTTTCACTTACTTTTGTCGCTTCATATTCGCAAAATAAAATGAACAAAAAAAATATAGAACAGCCATCAGCTGATATTGTACCAAAAAAATTAGAGCAACATGGAGATGTTAGAGTAGACAATTATTATTGGATGCGATTGTCTGATGAACAAAAAAATGCTAAAGTTCCGGATGAGCATACGCAAAAGGTGTTGGATTATTTAAATGCTGAAAATGATTATTTTGATAATAAAATGGCTCATACTGAAAAGTTTAGAGAAGATTTATTTGAAGAAATGAAGTCACGCATTAAAGAAGATGATGAGTCGGTACCGTATAAGGACAATGGGTATTTTTATATTACCAGGTATGAAATAGGAGGGCAATACCCTATTTATTCTCGGAAAAAAGGAAGCCTAGATGCTGATGAAGAAATTCTATTTGATGTGAATAAAATGGCAGAAGGTTTTGATTACTATTCTTTGAATGGTGTTAATGTAAGTGAAGATAACACCTTGGTTTCTTTTGGTATTGATACCTTAAGTCGTCGTCAATATGTGCTTCATTTTAAAGATTTAAAAAACGGTGAATTGTACCCTGAGAAAATTGAGAACACTACAGGATATGCGGTTTGGGCCAACGATAATAAAACCGTTTTTTATACCAAGAAAGACCCACTAACCTTACGTAGTGAAAAAATTTACAGGCATGTTTTAGGTACGGATCCTGCAGAAGACATTGAAATATTTTATGAGGCAGATGATACTTACAGTACTTATGTTTTTAAAACTAAATCTAAAAAATATATCGTTGTAGGCTCTAGTAGTACTTTAACGAACGAATATCAAGTATTGCCTGCAGATAATCCATACGAAAAATTGCGAATGATTCAATCTAGAGTGCGTGGAATGGAATATAGTATTTCACATTATGGAAATCATTTTTATATTTTAACAAATAAGGATAAGGCAACAAATTTTAAATTAATGCGGACACCAGTTGAAAAAACCGCTCTTGATAATTGGGTGGATGTGATACCACATAGAGACGATGTGCTATTGGAGGATATTTCAATTTTTAAGGATTATCTTGTTCTTGAAGAGAGAACCAATGGATTAAATAAAATTCGTGTTAAACGTTGGGATGATACTGTTGATGAATACCTGCCTTTTAACGAAGAAACCTATTCTGTTGGTGTTTATAGTAATCCTGAATTTGATACGGAAATTATCCGTTATGGATACAATTCTTTCACCACACCTGCTTCTGTAATTGATTATAATATGAAAGACAGGTCAAAAGAAATTAAAAAAGAACAAGAAGTTTTAGGTGGCAAATTTGATAAAAATAACTATAAGAGTGAGCGAATTTGGGCTACTGCAAAAGATGGAAAAAAGATAGCGATATCTTTAGTTTATAGAAAAGACACCAAATTAGATAAAAACACACCTTTATTGTTATATGCTTATGGCTCATATGGTGCAACTATTCCAGACGGGTTTAGTTCTACGCGATTAAGCTTATTAGATAGAGGATTTGTATATGCTTTAGCACATATTAGAGGAAGTCAATATTTAGGCAGACAATGGTATGAAGATGGAAAATTATTAAATAAAATGAATACGTTTACAGATTTTGTAGATTGTAGCAAGTATTTGATAGAAAAAAATTATACCTCTGCGAATCATTTATACGCAATGGGCGGATCGGCCGGTGGTCTATTGATGGGAGCTGTAATTAATATGAATCCTGAATTATTTAATGGGGTTGTAGCAGCAGTACCTTTTGTAGACGTAATGACTACTATGCTAGACGAATCAATACCATTAACTACTTTTGAATATGACGAATGGGGCAATCCTAATGAAAAAAAGTATTATGATTATATGTTGTCTTATTCGCCATATGACAATGTTGAAAAGAAAGCCTATCCAAATCTATTAGTTACTACCGGGTTATTTGATTCTCAAGTACAATATTATGAACCGGCAAAGTGGGTGGCAAAATTAAGAGCACATAAAACAGATAATAATATAATGCTTATGCATACAAATATGGAAGCGGGTCATGGTGGAGCTTCCGGAAGATTTAATGCACTTAAAGAAAGGGCTAGAGATTATGTTTTTATTTTGGATTTGGAAGGGGTTGAAGAGTAAAAGGTAAAATTAAATACTATTTATTTAGATTATAAATAAGATTAAAAAGGAATACTTTTATAGTTTTTTGGCAGAAATTTAATAAGGAATAAAAAAAAAATAGTAAATTTGCCCGTTAATTAATATTTATCAGAACTGATTTTTATGAGTCACAATTTAGGTATTAACCAAAATGTTCTAGAGCTTATTGGTAACACTCCAATGATCAAGTTAAACAAAATCACCCAAAATTTAAAGGGTAAGTTCTACACAAAATTTGAAGGTTACAACCCTGGGCATTCAACCAAAGATAGAATAGCACTTCATATTATTGAACAAGCAGAGCAACAGGGTATATTAAAAAAAGGTACAACCATTATAGAAACCACATCTGGTAATACAGGTTTTAGTTTGGCTATGGTTAGTATTATCAAAGGCTATGAATGTATACTAGCAGTATCTTCAAAATCTTCTAATGATAAGATTGATATGCTTAAAGCCATGGGGGCAAAGGTATATGTATGTCCTGCCCACGTTAGTGCAGATGACCCTAGATCTTATTATAATGTTGCTAAAAAATTACATGCAGAGATAGCAGATTCAGTCTATATAAATCAATATTTCAATCAATTAAATATTGATGCCCATTATAATTCTACTGGTCCTGAAATTTGGGAGCAAACCAATGGTGAAATTACACATTTGGTAGCGGCTAGTGGTACAGGAGGTACAATCTCAGGTACTGCAAAGTATTTAAAAGAGCAAAATCCGGCAATTAAAATTATTGGTGTAGATGCTTTTGGCTCTGTATTGAAGAAGTTCCATGAAACAGGAGAGTTAGACCCTAAAGAAAGTTATCCTTATCGAATTGAAGGTTTGGGTAAAAATTTAATTCCAACGGCTACAGATTTTGATATTATTGATAAGTTTGAGAAGGTAAGTGATGAAGATAGTGCACATAGAGCTAGAGAAATAGCCTTAACAGAAGGTATTTTTGCAGGTTATACAAGTGGTGCGGCTTTACAAGCGGTTTTTCAATTAGCGGCAAGTGGTGAATTTGATAAAAATAGTAAAGTTGTTGTTATTTTTCCTGACCATGGCTCTAGATATATGAGTAAAGTATTTAGTGATACTTGGATGCGTGAACAAGGCTTTTTTGATACTCAAAAATTGGCTCAAGCCGAGATAGAAGTTATCAAATAGAATAATTTATACAATAGTTAGAAAAGGAGGTTTTGAAATAAAGCCTCCTTTTTTTTATCATTTAACCCTCATTATAAAGTTTAATGCATATTGCGAGTTAAATTTTATAGTCCGTATACATAAAAAATAGTTCAATTTTTGAAACGGTCATTTTGAAATTCATATAGTATTACTTAATAAACTTATTAAAAAAGAGTAGCTTAGTATTATAAAAACACTAAAAATTTAGTTACTTTGCACAATAAAATTTATGCAGATGAAAGATTTATTTGAAAGAATAATAAAAGATAAAGGACCATTAGGTAAATGGGCAGAGCAGGCAGAGGGGTATTATGTATTTCCTAAATTGGAAGGTGCTATATCTAATAGAATGGGTTTTAATGGTAAAAAAGTAATTACTTGGAGTATTAATGATTATTTAGGATTGGCCAATCATCCTGAAGTTATAAAAGCGGATGCTGCTGCTGCTGCTGAACATGGTATGGCTTATCCTATGGGTGCTAGAATGATGTCTGGTCATACTGCTTTTCATGAGCAATTAGAACAAGAATGTGCAGATTTTGTAAGTAAAGAAGCGGCTTATTTGGTTAATTTTGGCTATCAAGGAATGGTTTCTGCTATAGATGCATTGGTTACCAAACATGATGTCATTGTTTATGATATGGATACCCATGCATGTATAATTGATGGAGTTAGATTGCATGCAGGAAAACGTTTTGTATATAAGCATAATGATGTTGAAAGTTTAGAGAAAAACTTACAAAGAGCTACAAAGATGGCTACAGAAAATAACGGAGGAATCTTGGTAATTTCTGAAGGAGTATTTGGTATGAGAGGTGAGCAAGGTAAATTGAAAGAAATTGTAGCTTTAAAGAAAAAATTCAATTTTAGATTATTGGTTGATGATGCACATGGTTTTGGAACTTTAGGTAAAACAGGAGCAGGAGCAGGAGAGGAGCAAGGCGTACAAAATGATATAGATGTGTATTTTGCTACGTTTGCAAAATCTATGGCAGGTTTTGGAGCTTTTTTTGCTGCCGACAAAGATATTATTCAGTATTTAAAATATAATATGCGTTCTCAAATGTTTGCAAAATCATTGCCAATGGCAATGGTTAAAGGTGCTTTGAAACGTTTAGATATGTTGCGTACTATGCCGGAGCTAAAAGAAAAGCTTTGGGAAAACGTAAATGCTTTACAATCTGGATTAAAAGAAAACGGATTTAATATAGGTAATACCAATACTTGTGTAACCCCTGTATTCTTAGAAGGAGATATTCCAGAAGCTATGGCTATGGTACAAGATTTACGTGAAAATTACGGTATTTTTTGTTCAATTGTTGTGTATCCTGTTATTCCTAAAGGAATGATCTTATTAAGATTGATTCCAACAGCGGCACACACTTTAGAAGATGTAAGCGAAACGATTATTGCTTTCTCTGCCATTAGAGACAAACTTAAAGAAGGAGTTTATAAACGTATTGCTGCCACGATGATGTAAGCAGGATGCCGTTGAATCAAGACGAAGTTGTAGATGAAACGTGCATATCGCTTATCCCGCAGAGGAACGAAAGCGGGATCTTGTTGATTTACATATGTAGTTTAGGATGCAGTTGAATCAAGACGAAGTTGTAGATGAAACGTGCATATCGCTTATCCCGCAGAGGAACGAAAGCGGGATCTTGTTGATTTACATATGTAGTTTAGGATGCCGTTGAATCAAGACGAAGTTGAAGATGAAACGTGCATATCGCTTATCCCGCAGAGGAACGAATGCGGGATCTTGTTGATTTACATATATAGTTTAGGATGCCGTTGAATCAAGACGAAGTTGTAGATGAAACGTGCATATCGCTTATCCCGCAGAAGAACGAATGCGGGATCTTGTTGATTTACATATAAAGTTTTTAGAATGCCATTGAATCAAGACGAAGTTGCAGATGAAACGTGCATATCGCTTATCCCACAGAGGAACGAAAGTATAATCTTAAGAATAACAGTTCTAGTTAAAGAGAACCATTTTTCAAAACATAAAAATCCAAACTTCTATTTTTATTGAGTTTGGATTTTTATGCATATTGTTTTGATGAAAATATTTAACTTGCAATTTAACAGGTGTAAATGCAATGTGTCTATACAACTTAAGTTTGCTTTTTAAAGGTTTTAGTTATTTTTTTAACTTTAACATTCATAATCAGAAAGAACAAAAGAGAGGATTAAGGTTATTTTATACGCAGAGACTTAAGATCTCGTCAACATTGAAAATC
>Ga0209633_10005966_pt1 | contig 10533 bp, 11 predicted proteins | sample Cruoilmetagenom1_FD_187290 | JGI IMG/M metagenome (GOLD analysis project Ga0209633, IMG submission 187290) | Oil polluted marine microbial communities from Coal Oil Point, Santa Barbara, California, USA - Sample 1 (SPAdes) (version 2) | ecosystem: Environmental > Aquatic > Marine > Oil seeps ... | reverse complement strand
CGCTCTCGATCCTCGAATTGCCGTCGAGCATGTAACCGCAATGTAACCGAGGCCGTTCCTGACGCTCATACGCCTGTCACTGCAACCTTATCCCGCATATGCAGCCTAGCGGGCTACGCGGCGGCTGTTGCTTCCAAAGCTTCCGACGCCTGGGTCCATTTTTCTTCCTGTTCGGTGATTTTATCGTCCAGCCTGGCGCGTTGCATCATCAATTCGGTCATCGTCGCCGTCGCAAGATCGCCTGTGGCATCTGCAGGTGCGAACATCGCATGGTCGATGGCGGAACGTTCCTTTTCGAGCTTCTGGATCTCGGCTTCAGCCTGCTTCGCAACCTTGCGGAGTTCTTGCGTTCGTTTTCGCGCTTCGGCGGCGTCCCTGCGCGCCAGCTTTGCATTTTTACGCGTGCCGGATCTCTCTTTGGTCGCCGGCTCATTCTTTCGGAGTACCAAATCAGTGTAGTCGTCGATAGATCCATCAAACTCTGTCGCGGTCCCATCTTCGATCAGGATCAACCGGTCAGCCGTCAGTTCGAGCATGTGGCGATCATGGCTGACGATTACGACAGCGCCTGAATAGTCGTTCAGCGCCTGAACCAGCGCTTCGCGAGCATCGACATCGAGATGGTTCGTAGGCTCATCGAGGATGAGAAGATGAGGCGCGTCACGCGTAATCAAAGCCAGCGCTAGCCGAGCCCGTTCGCCGCCTGATAATTTGCGCACCTCCATCATTGCCTTGTCACCCGAGAAACCAAAGCGGCCGAGCTGCGCGCGTACGGCGCCCGGCTTCGCATCAGGCATGACGCGCGTCATATGATCGAGTGGACTGTCCGAACCATCAAGCTCCTCGACCTGATACTGAGTGAAATAGCCAACTCGGGTCTTTCCCGCGATGGCCATATCACCAGCCATCGGTTTGAGCTGCCTCGCGAGGAGCCGCGCCAAGGTTGTCTTGCCATTACCATTGCGGCCGAGAAAGGCGATCCGATCTTCTGGATCAATTCGAAGCGAAAGCCGGGACAGGATCGGAACATCCTCTTCATAGCCGACAGAAGCGTCATCCAGCAGGATCATCGGCGGTTTCATTTCGCCGGGACTGGGAAAACCGAAAACCAAAGTGGGATCTGCCATGGCGGCGGCAACCGGCGCCATTCGCGCCAGGGCTTTGACCCGGCTTTGGGCTTGGCGTGCAGTATGCGCCTTGGCGCCCCAGCGATTGACATAGGCTTGGAGCTTGTCTCGCTGGGCGATTTGCTTGGCGCGTGAAGCGGCATCCTGGGCAGCCTGCTCAGCGCTCTGCCGTTCAAAGGCATCATAGCCACCGGGATAGAGCTTGGTCTTGCCGCCCTTCAGATGGAGAATATGATCGACGACATTGTTCAACAGATCGCGCTCATGACTGATCACGAGCATTGTTCCACGATAATCGCGAAGGAAGTTTTCGAGCCACAAGGTCGCTTCGAGATCGAGGTGATTTGATGGCTCATCAAGCATCAGCATTTCCGGCTCGACGAACAGCAAGGCAGCTAAAGCAACACGCATCCGCCAACCGCCTGAAAAGCTTTCAAGCGATTGAGCCTGCATTTCTTCGTCAAACCCAAGACCACTCAAGATACGCGCCGCGCGGGCAGGCTCGGCATGGGCATCCATGGCATTCAGCCGCTCATGAATATCGCTGATTCGCTGAGGATCTGTCGCCGCTTCGGCTTCGACAAGTAGCTTATCTCGCTCGTCATTGGCTGCGAGCACGGTTTCAAGAGGAGATTGCTGCCCCGCCGGCGCTTCCTGCGCCAAATAGCCGATCCGCGTGTCCTTCGGCATATCGACAGAGCCATCGTCACTTTCGAGTTGCGCGGTTAACGCGCGCATGAGCGTCGATTTTCCTGCGCCATTGCGCCCGATCAACCCGATCTTGGCACCGGGCGGTAGCGCGGCGGCTGCTCCGTCAAGGACCACGGTGCCGCCCAGGCGCACTTTGATGTTGTTGAAATTGATCATGATAGGCGAGGGCGTTCCGGATACAGAGTTGGTTTTGGGGGCAAGCGAGATCGCGTGCGTTCGGGCACCGCCTATACTGAAAATCGCTGCGACACCACAACCCAATGCCCCAAAACTCGATCTGGACAATGTAAATAAAGCTTGCTCCAGCGAGATAAGCGCTCAAGGGGGCGTCATGCCCTTTACAAAATTGCCCCCTTTGCTCGCTGAAGCCCTGGCTGCTCGCGACTATGTCACACCAACGCCGGTACAAGCTGCCGTGCTCGAAACCGAAGCCGAAGGCCGGGATCTGATCGTTTCTGCGCAGACCGGCTCAGGAAAGACCGTCGCTTTCGGACTCGCGATGGCGCCGCTGTTGCTCAACGAAGAGGGTCGAGCATCTCAAACGCGCACACCGCTTGCCTTGGCGATCGCACCAACGCGTGAACTGGCCCTGCAAGTCAGTCGTGAGCTGATGTGGCTCTATGGCAAGGCGGGCGCACGGATTGCGACCTGCGTTGGCGGTATGGATGCTTCGAAAGAGCGGCGCGCGCTTTCTCAGGGTGCGCATATCGTGGTCGGCACGCCGGGCCGGCTGCGCGATCATCTCGAGCGCGGTGCGCTCAATCTCACTGGCCTTTGCGCGGTTGTCCTCGATGAAGCCGATACGCCCGCACAATCCGCGGGCTTCGGTCAGTTTCAATTTAAGAAGAAATTGGAGCGGGCGATGAGATTCGAACTCACGACTTCAACCTTGGCAAGGTTGCGCTCTACCCCTGAGCTACGCCCGCGTCCTCACAGGATTCTTTATCGCTAAGTCTGGAGCTTGGCAATAGCGGCCCCGCCGGATCCGCCTCAAGCAGCCCCCGCTGCCGCTTCTTCGCCCGCCTCTGCCCGAAGCGCGAGCCAGGTCAGCGTCGCCGTCGACGCATCGAAGGCGGCGAACATCAGCAGCGCCGGCCCTATCAGGCCCAATGCCACCAACAGCACTTGCAGCGCGCTCGTGGCATAGCGCGAGGGCACCGTCCAGGGATAGAACGCGCCGAGCCCGCAGCGCACGGCGGCGACGTAATAGGCGCCCATGATCGCAATGATCAGCCCCAGCACCCGGATCCACGCATCGTCGCCCGCCACAAGGCCGAACAGGCCGAGTGCATAGTGGGGGAAGAACAAGAACGGCACTCCGATCGAGAAAATGTAGTAGATGCCGAACATGAAAACGCTGAGCTCGGTCTTGGTCATGGCGTCATCCCCTGATAGCGACCCCAGTTGCGGCCGCCAGGTTCGCACGGTCGCCGACCGCCGATCCCGGCCCGCGCCTTGTAGCGTCTTTGCATGGCCTGCGTCCATGCCCGTTGCAGGACGCAACAAGCCAGGCTAGGACAACCGCGCCGAAATAGGGATATCCATGACCGCCGGCCGCAATGACTTGTTCGCCATGCTCGAGCGCCTGGGCATCGCGACGCGCACACGCGAACACGACGCGCTCTTCAGCGTCGGGGAGGCGCGCGCCCTGCGCGGCGAGATCCCCGGCGCCCACTCCAAGAACCTGTTTCTCAAATCGAAAAAGGGCACCCTTTGGCTGGTCGTCGCGCTGGAGACGACGATGGTCGACCTAAATGGGCTCGCCAGGCAAAAGGGCTGTGGACGCTTCAGTTTCGCCAACGCGGAACTGATGACCGACATACTCGGTGTCGAGCCCGGCTCGGTCACGCCCTTCGCCCTCATCAATGACGGCGCGGTATGTGTCAATGTGGTGCTCGACGCAGCCCTGATGGCCCATGACGAGCTGAACTTTCATCCCCTGGAGAACACCGCGACGACGACCATCTTGCGTGACGACCTGCTGACTTTCATGGCCGCCTGCGGTCACCAGCCCGAAACCCTCGATTTGACGTCGTTGCCGGCGGCAAAGCCTAAAAAGAGCGCGCCATAAGCGGTTGCAAAACGCCCGCCGCGCGGCCATCCTTGCCCAAACAACACGCGGCGCCGAGCGCGCCACAGACAATTCAGCCCCAACGGAGCACAGTCACCCCGCCATGGAGACGCCAATAATCAGTGGCCAGTCTGGCGCAGCCGCCGGGACCGACCCCGATCTCATCAAGGAGAGCGACACCGCGCATTTCGTCGCCGACGTGATCGAAGCATCCCGCACCGGGCCCGTTATCGTGGATTTTTGGGCGCCTTGGTGCGGCCCATGCAAACAGCTCACCCCGGTGCTCGAGAAGGTCGTCGGCGAGGCGGGCGGCGCCGTGCGTCTGGTCAAGGTCAATGTCGACGAAAACCAGGCCCTGGCCTCGCAGATCGGCGTGCAGTCGATTCCGGCCGTTTTCGCCTTCGACGGCGGGCGGCCGATAGACGCCTTCATGGGCGCACTGCCCGAGAGCGAGGTCAAAGCGTTCATCGACCGCTTGGCGCCTGAGGGCGCGGTGGGTGGCGAGAGCGGCGAACTCGCCGCGGCGCGCGCGGCCTTCGAGGCAGGCGACATCGAGGGCGCCGCGCGCATCTTCGCCACGCTGTTGCAGGCCGATAGCGCCGACATCGACGCCATTGCGGGCCTTGCCGGCTGCTTCGTCGAAATCGGCGATTCCGAGCGCGCCGAGCAGATTCTCGACCAGGCCCCGCCCGAAGCGTCGGAAAACGCCGAAATCGCGGCGCTTCGCAACAAGCTCGATCTGGCGAAAATGGCCCCGGATGCGGACGAACTGGAGACGCTGCGGGCGAAGGTGGCGGGCGCCGCCGACGACTTTCAAGCGCGCTATGACTTGGCTTTGGCGCTCAATGCAAGCAGCGCGCGCGAAGAAGCGGTCGAGCACCTGATGGCGATTATGACGCGTCAGGCAGACTGGAACGACGAGGCGGCCCGGAAGCTCTTGCTGCAGTTTTTCGAGGCATGGGGTCCCCAGGACCCAGCAACCCTCGCCGGCCGCCAGCAGCTGTCATCGCTGCTGTTTTCCTGAGGCGGAAACTCACAAGAACGCGCCGTGGGACGCAGTTAGCTTGGGATAACCGACCGATACACGAAGCCCGCCGACTTGCCGGACGTGGTGCCCGTCTTTCCACTGGCGGGCGTGATATTGTTGCCGCGCTCGACCCTGCCGCTCAATGTCTTCGAGCCCCGCTATCTGGAGATGGTCGATGACGCCCTTGCGGGCAATCGCATCATCGGCATCATCCAGCCCAAAGGAAGCGATAGCGGCGGCGAATCGCCCCTGGGCAAATCCGTCGCCCTGCGCGAGGTCGGCGCCTTAGGCCGCATCACGACCTATTCGGAATCCGACGACGGCCGCTATTTGATCAGCCTCACCGGCATCGTCCGGTTGCAAATCATCGCCGAGCAAGCCTCGGACAAGCCTTACCGGTTGTGCCAAGTCGACGTGGAGCGCTTTGCCGCCGATCTGGACCGCCGTGAAGGCGAAGACGACGTCGACCGCGAGCGTCTGCTCACCGTGCTGCAAAGCTACCTGAAGGCCCACGACCTCACCGCCGATTGGGACAGCATCGCGCGCTCGTCCAACGAACTTTTGGTCAACACGCTCTCGGTGATCAGTCCCTACGGGCCCGAGGAAAAACAAGCGCTTCTGGAGGCGCCGGATCTCAAGGCCCGCGCCGAGGTGCTCGTGGCGCTGGCCGAGATGGATTTGGCGTCCCGCGACGACGGCTCGGGCACGAGCGTGCAATAGGCCGCCCGACGCGCTACATTGTGCCCCTTAATGCGCAAACGCCATTCCACCGTCGAGCCCAATCCATGACGAAAAAAAGCACCGGCAACAAGCCACAATCGCGCGTCGATCCCAAGCTGCTCGAGATCCTCGTCTGTCCGCTGACAAAGACGGTCCTGGAATACGACGAGAATGCCCAAGAGCTGATCAGCCGGGCCGCCAATCTCGCCTACCCCATCCGCGACGGCATTCCGATCATGCTGCCCGATGAGGCGCGCAGCCTCGATGAGGACGCCAAGCCTTAAGGTCGCCTCAGATCGGCTCGCCGCGCAACAGCCGCGGCGTCTCGCCCGTAATGCCAGCCGCCTCCTCGACGAAAAACCGTTTGAGCGCCGGCAACCGCTCCACCAGGCCAAGGCCCAATGCGCGCACCACGCGCAAGCCGTCGCTGTCGTTGGAAAACAGGCGGTTGAGCCCGTCCATGGCCGTGCCCGAGATCGCGCTGTCAAACCGGCGCCAGCGTTGATAGCGCTCGAGCGTGGACGGCCCGCCGATATTGAGCCCCAGCCGCGCCGTTTCGACGACAACCTCCGCCAAAGCGGCAACGTCGCGCAGACCAATATTGAGACCCTGTCCGGCCAAGGGATGAAGGCCATGGGCCGCATCGCCAATGAGCGCGAAACGATCGGCAATGAAGCTGCGCGCGAGGTGCATATCCAACGGAAAGCCGCCAAAGGGTCCTGTCAGACGCACGCCACCCAGCCGCGGCCCGAAGCGGCGTTCGATCTCGCTTTGAACGCGCGCTTTGCCATCGGCCAGAATGGCCTCGCCCCGATCCCTCCGTTCGCTCCAAACCAGCGACGACCGGTTGCCCTTGAGCGGCAAGATCGCGAACGGCCCGGCGGGTAAAAAGTGCTGCACCGCGCGTCCCTCGTGCGGCGCGTCGTGTTCGACGGTTGCTGCAATCCCGATCTGCCGATAGGACCAGCCCACCACCTTGATGCCAGCCATGGCGCGCAACGACGAGCGGCGGCCATCGGCGGCGGCAATGAGGCGCGCACCGATCCGCCCGGCGCCCTCCAGCTCAAGGACCGCATGCTGCCCGTCGGTTTCAAAGGAGATGATTTTGTCGGGTGCAAACACCGAAACGCTCTCCAACCCCATTACATGACGCCGCAACGCCTGCAGCAGATCGCGATTTTCGACCATATGGGCGGCCGGTTCCGCGCCATCCAACGCCATATCGAAATGCAGCAGCATCGGCCGCACGGCCGCCTCCAGCGGGCTGTCGGTGATATCGATATGCCGCATCGCCTGCGCCTTATCGGCCACCTCGGGCCACACGCCCAGCACCTCGAGCAAATGCCGGCTCGCCGCCGTAATGGCCGAGGCCCGCGGGTCCGTGCCGATGGCGTCGAGATCTTTAATATCAGCGGTGTCGATCAATGCGATTTTGAACCCGCCGGGCGCCGCCCGATCAAGCGCCGCCGCAAGCGCCAAACCGACAAACCCGCCGCCGGCAATGGCGACATCGAACAGGGATTCAGCCTCGCGGGCCATACCAACACCCTCCGGCCTTGCGGCCATCTTCCTTGACTTGGTCCAGCGGCACGCACTACTGAGCGCCATGGGCAGCGCCGTCGAACAACTCCTCACCATTCTCGACCTCGAGCCGCTGGAACACAACCTGTTCCGCGGCCTCAGTCCCCAGGACGGATGGCAGCGCGTCTTTGGCGGCCAAGTGATCGGCCAGGCTCTGGTGGCCGCCGCACGCACCGTCGAGGGCCGCGCCGCGCACTCGTTGCACGCCTATTTCATGCGGCCCGGCGATCCCAAAGTCCCGATCATCTATGAGGTCGACCGCATCAGGGATGGCCGCAGCTACGCGACCCGCCGCGTCGTCGCCATCCAACACGGCCACGCGATTTTTTCCATGTCGGTGTCTTTCAACACGGAAGAAGAGGGCTTCGAGCATCAGAGCGCGATGCCCGACGTGCCGCCGCCTGAAAGTTTGCCCAGCGAAGGCGAGCTCGCCCGCGCCTTCAAGGACCGCATGCCCGACTACATGCGGCCCTATTGGGAACGCGAGCGGCCGATCGAGATCAGGCCGATCGATATTTCGCGATACATGAACCCCGAGCCCGCCGACGCCGCACAGACGGTTTGGATGCGGGCCACCGGAGAATTGCCCGACGATCCGGCTCTGCACCAATGCGTCTTGGCATACGCTTCCGATCTTCTGTTGTTGGACACTGCCCTGATCGCCCACGGCCGCATCCTGTTCGACCCCATGCTCCTGCTGGCAAGTCTCGACCACGCCCTCTGGTTCCACCGGCCGTTCCGCACCGACGAGTGGTTTCTCTACACCCAGGACAGTCCATCTGCTTCCAGTGGCAGAGGCTTTTGCCGCGGCAGCATATTTAGCCCCGACGGCGAACTCGTCGCCTCCGTCGCCCAAGAGGGCGTTATCCGCGAAAAACGTTCGCCGTGAGCCCTGCCACACCCAAACGCGGCATATCTGCCTAAATAATAGTCAATTACCCAATACTGGCTAATAATTAGGCATATATCAGCTGCTCGGCACATTCGCCGCCTGCCTCGCATGCGTTTTAATTCATATAAAACAACAGACTAGAAATTTTTTCGCCAGTTGGCACGCGCCTTGATTCTGAATCGGGCATCGGCGCCGGATACCCCGCGCGCCACAACTGGAACAGGCGGCTCGCCGGATCGAGCGGTACCGCCCAATCAAAGAGGTTGGAGCATGAAACTGGTTATGGCTGTGATCAAGCCGTTCAAGCTTGACGAGGTGCGCCAGGCGCTGACCGACATCGGCCTGGAGGGCATGACGGTCACCGAGGTGAAAGGCTATGGGCGCCAGAAGGGCCACACCGAGATTTACCGCGGCGCCGAATACGCCGTGAATTTTCTGCCCAAAATCAAAATCGAAGTGGTCGTTGCGAAAAGCGAAGCTGACAAGGCCGTCGAGGCCATCGCCGGGGCGGCCAAGACCGGCCAGATCGGCGACGGCAAGATTTTCGTCACGCCCGTCGAGCAGACCATGCGGATCCGCACGGGCGAAACCGATGCCGACGCGCTGTAGCCGACACAAGCAACACAACATGGGGAATGACATGAAGACCTTGAGCACAATGATACTGGCCATCGGCGGCGCGTTCGCCGTCGGGGCGCTGGGCGATCCGGCCTTGGCCCAGGAGGCGGCCGCTGCCGCTGAGGAGGCTCCCAAGCTCGACAGCGGCGACACCGCCTGGATGCTGACGTCCACCGTATTGGTCTTGCTTATGACCATACCGGGCCTTGCCCTGTTTTATGGCGGCATGGTTCGCAAAAAGAACGTGCTGGCCACGGTGATGCAAAGTTTCGCCGCGGCATGCCTGATGACCGTCCTGTGGATGGTGGCCGGCTATTCCCTGGCGTTCACCGAGGGTCCGTTCAATGCCTATGTGGGGGGCTTGTCCAAGTTGTTCCTCGCCGGCATGGGCAAGGAGTCGCTGACCGGTACGATCCCGGAATCCGTCTTCATGACCTTTCAGATGACCTTCGCCATAATCACGCCTGCCCTGATCTGCGGCGCTTTCGCCGACCGCATGAAGTTCTCCGCCCTGCTGTGGTTTTTGGGACTGTGGATGCTGATCGTCTATGCGCCCATCACCCACTGGGTCTGGGGCGGCGGCTTTCTGGCTGACGCAGGCGTTCTCGATTTCGCCGGCGGCACCGTCGTTCACATCAATTCAGGCATCGCCGGATTGGTGGCGGCCATCGTGCTTGGCCGCAGGCATGGTTACGGTGTCGAGAACATGGCGCCCCACAACCTTGTCTACTCGGTGATCGGCGCATCGCTCTTGTGGGTGGGCTGGTTCGGCTTCAATGCAGGATCGGCCGTGGCTGCCGACGGGGCCGCTGGCATGGCAATGGCCGTGACCCAGATCGCCACCGCCGCCGCCGCCATGAGCTGGATGTTCGCCGAATGGATCGTCTTCAAGCGGCCCAGCATCCTCGGCATCATTTCCGGCGCCGTGGCCGGCCTTGTCGCCATCACGCCGGCGAGCGGCTTCGTCGATCCCATGGGCGCACTCTTCATCGGCCTTACCGCAGGCGTGGTTTGTTACGTCGCTTCCACCTCAATCAAGCACGCCCTGGGCTATGACGACTCCCTCGACGTCTTCGGCATCCATGGCGTAGGCGGCATCGTCGGCGCCATTCTGACAGGCGTCTTCGCCGTCGAGGCAATCGGCGGCACCCCCGGCCTGCTGGAAGGCAACGCCGGTCAAGTGATCGTGCAAATCGAAGGAATCGCGGCCACCGTCGCTTGGTCGGGCCTCGCCTCCTTCGTCATACTCAAGATCATCGATCTCGTCATCGGCCTGCGCGTCGAGCAGAGCGCCGAGATCGAAGGCCTCGACGTCAGCCTGCACGGCGAGGTCGTGCAGTAACGCTCTCCCAAGGCTGCCGCCCTTGCCGGGCGGCGGCCTGCTCCAAGGACCGGACGCCGCACCTTGAGTGCGGTGTCCATCCTTTGTGCAATTCGCCTATTAATTGGGCAATTATTGCCAAGACCCGGTTGCCGCTTCCCGCGCTCATTGCCTCTAAATAATTGAAAAACAATAATTATACGGTCTGCCCAATTTGTTGGCATAAGACTTGATCGTCTCCCCCGTGCCGTGCGTAAAAAACACTCACGGCAAAAGGACAAGACCTTATCTGGGGAGGCGGGAGTTGCGGTCCGTTGCGGCCATCGGCATCGAAGTCGACGCACGGACCCGCGTCGGTTGGCTCTGCTGCAGCGCGACCCGGCCACATTCAATCCCCATCGATTTTACAATGCCAGCACCGGCCGGGCCGGGCGCTGGATGCGCGTTCGCCTAGGGAGGACTCAT
>Ga0209633_10005964_pt1 | contig 10536 bp, 14 predicted proteins | sample Cruoilmetagenom1_FD_187290 | JGI IMG/M metagenome (GOLD analysis project Ga0209633, IMG submission 187290) | Oil polluted marine microbial communities from Coal Oil Point, Santa Barbara, California, USA - Sample 1 (SPAdes) (version 2) | ecosystem: Environmental > Aquatic > Marine > Oil seeps ... | reverse complement strand
CTGTACGGATTACAATAGTGATGGCACCCGATTTCATGACATCTTTGCTGGTGGTCAATACGGTGACGATACCATGATGCAGGTTCTGTGGCGGAAAGGTTATGACGATATGTACAAGCTTGGTGCGCATATCGTTGCGGCCTTACTTAATGCGCGGAGTGTGCCCGACTATGGTTTGACGGTGGCCCAGGTGATTGATATGTATAACCAGCTCCAGAGCAGCGGTTTGTATACTACCTCTGCAGGGGACCTCACTGCCGATCAGTGTGTGCAATTTATTCAGCAGACGTTTAGTTACTAATAAACAATCTTATAAAAATACTTTTATCACGACATAGATGATATGGCCTGGACACTCTATGCGGGAACCACACTTCACACTTTCCTAAAGGATGGTGATATTATCGCCTATCAGGAAGAGTCGGGCGATACTCACTCATTTCACCCGGTTACGCATGAACTTTTACAGTTGTTAGCCCAAGGTCCTGCGGAACATTCGGATATTGTTAGTCGACTTAATAACAAATTTGAACTCGGTTCAGAAGATATTGATGAACAGGTTACAGAAGTTCTGCTAAACCTGGAGCGCTGTGGCATTGTAGAGAGACGATAATTTTGAGAGTCTCAGATCTTTCCAAACCGGAATTCATTAAACTGGTTTCTGATCAGGGTGTATCCATAAAGACGGGGCCCTTTGTGGTCAACATACAATCCCCTATAAAAACGCTACAGGACAATCTTTTTCGTCTCTATCAGCATAATCATGTAGCACACAGGCAGGAGTATGTTGATTTTAATATCCGCATAGCCCCCCCAAAAAGCGTGCGTGCCTTTTGGCGGCCACAGGCGTACTTTTATCTGGACGACAGAGTGCCCTTTAAACCGCTGCCATATTCTCAGGCATTTCCAATGCTCGAATGGGGCATGAATTGGTGCGTTTCCAATCACGCGCATCAGTATTTAATTATTCATGCAGCCGTCATCGAACGCAATGGTCAGGCTATTTTAATGCCTGCACCGCCAGGTTCAGGGAAAAGTACCTTATGTGCAGGGCTGGTTAGTAGAGGCTGGCACCTCTTATCTGATGAACTTGCATTGTTTTCTGTTGAGACAGGTAAGTTAGTGTCGCTCGCCCGCCCTGTGAATCTTAAGAATGAATCCATTGATGTGATGCAACGTTATGCTCCTGAGGCAACTTTCTCGGCGCGTTTTCCTGATACCAGCAAAGGCACTGTCTCACTCATGGCGGCTCCTGCGGAGAGTGTTGATTCTGCGCAGATCGCTGTGCCTCTGCGCCATGTGATATTTCCGCAATATGATAAACAGTCAACTTTACATTGTAACGAGATCAGCCCGGCTGAAGGATTTCTACGGGTTGTTGAGAATGCCTTTAATTACAGTATTCTTGGTTTGCAGGGTTTCGAGTTATTAATCAAGGCAATGGATAAGGTGCCAGTACTATCGCTTGAGTATAGTGAGCTTGACACGGCGATAGACTTTTTCAATGGACTGGTTGATGTCTGAACTCACCCTACAAAATCGATGCCTGTTATTTGAGGTGATACGTTTTCCGAACAAAGTGCTAGGACTTGATGTCCGTGACTGGGAAATGTTAATACGCCAGGCACGCCGGGAGCGTTTGCTGGCCAGACTTTATTATCATCTGCATAGTGCCGGTTGTTTGTCTAGTGCACCTGAATCGGCCCGCCTACATATGCAGTCGGCCTGGAAGGTGGCGGAGAAACACGAATTGAGTGTGCGCTGGGAAGTCGACCGTGTCTTATATGCCCTGCGTGATATTGATGTGGATATTATTTTACTCAAGGGCGCGGCTTATCTTATGGCAGGCCGGTCCTGTGCACCCGGACGCCTCTATACAGATGTTGATATTCTTATCGGTAAGGATAGGTTGCCACAGACTGAAAAGGCATTGATGGTTCACGGCTGGATTCAGGAAAAGCTGGACGAGTATGACCAACAGTATTATCGAAAATGGACGCACGAGATCCCGCCGCTACGGCATCGTCGGCGTAATACCCTGCTGGATGTTCATCACTCCATAACGCCTAATATTTTTCGCTACCAAATTAATTATGATGATTTGATGCCGAACAGTATCGAGATAGCGCCAGGGCTACACGTGCTCTCAGATGAGGATATGTTGCTGCATGTGATTGTACATCTGGTTAATGAGGAGGATTTTTCCAGCGGCTATCGTGACCTGCTTGACATTGCATTCCTGATAAATGATTTTACCGATATAGAAGGCTTTTGGGATAAGCTCTTACAACGTGCACAAGACATTGGTTTTGAGTTGCCCCTGTACTATGGGTTGACACTGGTACAGCACTACGAGCTACAAGAAATTGATTCGACCCTTATTCAGTGTCTTGAAAAGCGACTTGGTCTGGTAAAGTGGCCGTTTCGAAAGTGGGTGGGCCAAATGTTAGTGAAAGTCACTTTTCCAAAAGACCGGCAGTGCCGGGAAAATGGCTTGCTGCTTACACAATGGCTCTTATATGTGCGTGGACACTACTTAAGGATGCCACTATATTTGCTGTTGCCGCATCTACTGCGCAAGTCATTCACACGAAAGGAATATTAAAAGGAGTCTATATGGATAAGTTATTCAAACTTGCGGGAGACTTGGGTGCTGTCGCCGGTATTCTGGTCTGTATCGTGGCGGGTATCTCGCGCATTGGCGGCAATTATCATCTGGCCGGTTTTGAAACCGTCACCCTGTTTATCGTAGGGATCGCCATTATGCTGACCGCCACCCTGGTCAAATTATACCGCATCGAAAACAGGTAAAAATACTCAGGTTTTTTGGTAGCCTTCACCTGCGATAAGCTTTCTTTCCCAATTCAGTGCGGATTGGACAATTTTCTCCAGGTGGTCATATTGTGGCTTCCAATCCAGCGTTTTATGGATCTTGTCGACAATAGCAATGAGTTGTGGCGGGTCACCTGCGCGCCGCGCTTCCTCTATGATGGTTATAGGTGTGTCATTGACCTTGTTTACCATGTCGAGCACTTCACGCACGCTATAGCCATGTCCATACCCGCAATTCAGGGTCGTCGAGTTACCACCCTGGCGAAGATAATCGAGGGCACTGATGTGTGCACTGGCCAGGTCTTCGACATGAATATAGTCACGAATGCCGGTGCCATCCGCTGTCGGATAATCCGTACCAAATATATATACTTTATCGCGCTTGCCCACGGCGGCTTCACAGGCGACTTTGATCAACAAGGTCGCTTCAGGGGTGGATTGACCAATATTACCTTCCGGGTCACAACCGGCGACATTAAAATAGCGCAATGCCACATAACGCAGGTCGCTGGCATGCGCCAGGTCTCGCAACATCCATTCCGTCATTAGTTTGGATGTGCCATAGGCATTAATCGGTTGTTTCGGCGATTCTTCAGTGACAGCAGGTGATTCAGGTTCACCATAAACGGCAGCAGTCGAAGAGAAAATAAAGTGCTTCACCCTGGCCGCTTCACAGCATTCCAGTAAGTTGCGGGAGCTACAGGTATTATTGCCGTAATACTTTAGCGGATTGGCGACAGATTCCGGTACGATGGTGTGCGCGGCAAAGTGCATGACGGTATCGATATTGTGCTCGGCCAGAATGCGTGTCACCAGGTCTTTATCTGCGGTGTCACCGATCACTAACTCTCCGTAGAGTACAGCTTCTTTATAACCTTTGGACAGATTGTCCAGAATAACAACGTTTTCACCGGCTCGGCCAAGTTGTTTTACCACGTGACTGCCGATGTAACCGGCGCCGCCAGTAACAAGAATCGAATTTTTTGTCATTGTTTAAATCCAGTAAGAAGTGAATTTATGGCTGCGGAATTATATTGCGGACCGTGAGAAGTTGAATGACTTGCTTGACGCAGGCATCGAGAGATTCACCACCCGTGTTAACGGTGAGTTCCGCGTTGGTGGGTTCTTCATAGGGAGATGAAATACCGGTAAATTCTTTTATCTCGCCCTGGCGCGCCTTTTTGTATAGGCCTTTAACATCTCTTTGTTCACAGACTTCAATAGAGGAGTTGCAAAAAATTTCCAGAAAGTCGCCCGGGGTCACCATATTTCTGACTAACTGTCTGTCTGCTTTGAAGGGTGAAATAAAGGCGCTAAGTACGATGACGCCTGTATCAAGAAATAACTTTGCTACATTGCCGATGCGGCGAATGTTTTCCTTTCGGTCTTCTTCGGAGAACCCCAGGTCGCCACAGAGGCCATGGCGCACATTATCGCCGTCCAGGACATAGGTTCTACAGCCCTTTTGGTGTAGTTGCTCTTCCACGGCATGCGCCAGCGTGGACTTGCCTGCGCCGGACAAACCGGTAAACCACAGGATACAGCTCTTGTGCTGGTTTTGCTGTTCGCGCCGCAGGCGATTGACCGTGGCATGGTGCCAGACGGTATTGCTGCTCTGTATATTGTGATTTTCCTGATTCATTTGCTAATTTATTCCTACTTATGTTAAGTCTCTAATGATAGAATTTTTATTTTATGACTACAAATATTAAATACTATGACTGAATACGATGTCTTTAATGGTGATGCCGATGGCCTGTGTGCCTTGCAGCAGTTACGCCTTGCTGAACCATGTGAGACTCAGCTTATCACCGGCGTAAAGCGGGATATTGCGTTGCTAAAGCAAATATCGGCTCAGCCTGACGATTTCTTAACCGTTCTGGATGTCTCTTTCGACAAGAATCGCGAGGCCGCGATGTCAATTCTGAGGTCGGGGGCACGCATCCGCTATTTCGATCATCACTATGCGGGTGACATCCTGGCACATCCCGGTCTGGAGACACACATTAATACCGCAGCGGATATTTGCACCAGCCTGATTGTCGACGACTATCTGGAAGGCAGGTACAGAGGCTGGGCAGTGACCGGGGCCTTTGGGGATAACATGATGGACAGCGCCCGCAAGCGTGCTCAGGGTATGGGGTTTACTGTAGCAGAGCTGGGACAGCTACAGGCATTGGGAACATACTTAAACTACAATGGCTATGGATCGGATCTTTCTGACTTGCTTTTTCATCCCGCCGAACTCTTCAGACAACTACAGCCTTACGCCAGTCCTCTGGAATTTATTGCTGAAAGTGATGTTTTCAATATCTTGCAGAGTGGTTATCTGGAAGATATGGCGAAGGCTAAACAAAAAAAGCCAGAGAAAGTAGATGATTCGGCAGCTATTTTCATCATGCCTGATGAGAAGTGGGCCAGACGTATCTCTGGTGTATACGGCAACCAATTGGCTACGTCTTCACCTGCAAGGGCCCATGCGGTGCTGACCGAACAGGAGGGTGATCAGGCCTATACGGTCAGTGTGCGCGCACCGCTTGCTGATCTACGTGATGCGGATACACTCTGCCGACAATTTGCCACGGGGGGTGGCCGCAAGGGGGCTGCTGGTATTAATCGACTACCCGTCAAGGACTATCCTGCCTTTGTGGATGCCTTCTGGAAGATATATTCACGATAATAATTAGAGTTATTTTTTGTGAGGTTTTATATATAATCTCGGGGTTTCAGCATACTACCATGACAGTACTACGGCTCAGGAAGAACCTTTTTCCCATAAAAAGCACGATGCCCGTTTTCCGTCAATGCTGTGAAATACTGTCTGGCAGAGGCCGGTATTAGCCTCAATGATATCTAAATAACCGATCCAAATACCAGTCCACCATATGCCCTGGCCCTTTGAACATTGCTTCCCGGAAAGGGCGATACTACCGTCATGAACTTTCTTACCGCATCCATTAGTTTATTCATTGTTGAAAATTTATGGTTACGGGTAATCTTGTCATGCAGTTGCTTCTACTGCAATTCAATCTTGTTCACCCAGGGGTGATAGGCCGGTTGGAGCAAGATCTTGAATTTCTCATGATGCTTCAGAAAACACGGTGTCATCGCACTCTTGTGGATGACGTAGTTATCGGCGATTAAGGTGATCGTTTTCGTTCTGCGGTAACGCCGCCTGAGTTCGGCTAACAACAAGATGAAGATTGCCGAGTTTTCTTTTTCCGCTCCACCCAAATTACATTCCCCGTGGTCGCATTCAGGGCACCGGCAAGATAGCGTTTCTGGTTCATGCCGGGGGTGGGGATGGTGGTTTGCTGACCTTTTTTCATCCAACGATTGCCTATCTTGGGGTTGAAATCGATATCCACTTCATCGACATAAAACACGGGCGTCTGCTCATTTGCGTTATTTAAGGCGTGTGTAATCACCTTTTAGCGGTTTTTGTGTGATCGGGGATACATAAGGTCGGCCGCGCCCGGTTCCAGCCGTTCCCCAATGTCGGCAGCAAGCGCTGCACCGTGGAGGCGTGGATCTTGATACCGAGGTCATGACCTATTTTCTCGGCCAGCATCTCCAAGGTCCAGCGTGAGGGCAGATAGCCATAGTCGCTGGGTTCTTTATCGATTAGGATGATTAAATACGCGCCCACCTCTTCAGTGACCGTATAGGGCTTTCGAGCCGATGCCTCGGGGACCAATCCCGCCTCACCGAGTTATTCATACCGGGCACACTAACTCTGAATGGCGGAACGGGCGGCGCACAATTGTTGTGATATCTCGCTGACAGTGCGTCCCTGATGTAAAAGCAGTATCGCATGGGCACGGCGGGCGTGTTTAGTATCTTTTGATTTTTGCATGCATTTCTTCAAACGTCGCCTGACGGGGCGCGGTATTTTATCTATACTGTATTCCATCTCTGATACCTCTTCTCAGTCATATAGATAACAAAAGATCTGTTCGAGATTGGGCGCCGAAGTTTCCTATGTGCTCTGGTATTCGGAACAGTTATTTAGACGTGTCCACCAATGGGTACTACGGGTGGCTAGAACGGCCGGAAAGTCTGCGTCGTCGATGGTATCAACAATTTGTCACAAAGATAAAAGCGATCCATCAAAACAGCTGTGTCTTTTATGGTTTGCCCAGGGTTTATGGTGAGTTAATCGATAACGGTATCGTGGTGGGACAAAATACAGTGGCAATGCTGATGCATCGTCACCACATACAGTCTAAGGTCCACCGCTAAGAAAGGGATAGTCCATTTGTCTTGTTGTTAGCTTGTAAAATATGGATAAGTATATGAGCGACGATTTAAAGCAGATTCAACGACATTTAACTGACTCGGCACGTGATAGTGTGGTTTGTCTTTCTCCTGTGGATAACGTCAAGCAAGGTAGCCGATCAAAGACCCTGTTCATCTGTCATATTATTTTCAAGCTGGATTTCGGGGGACTGGAAAACGGTTTGGTTAATCTCATCAACAAATTACCATTCTGTGAGTATCGTCATGTCATCCTCTCGTTACAAACTCCAACAGATTTCCAAAAGCGTATTCGTCGTAAAGATGTGGAGATCTATGATATCGGGAAAAGAGAAGGCAAGGATATCCGGGCCTACCGTCGAGTATGGCGCCTGTTACGGGATCTGCGGCCGGATATCGTTCACACTCGTAATATTCCCACTGTTGATATGCTGGTACCGGCTGCATTGGCTGGCGTGTCTCGGTTGGTACACAGTGAGCACGGGCTGGATGTTAGGGAGCTTGATGGCCAACACAAAAAATACAACATGCTGCGGCGACTTAGTCGACTAATAGTAGACCAGTATGTGACAGTATCATTCGACTTGGCTAAGTGGCTTAACCAGAGAGTTGGAATTCCTGATAGCAAGATCTCACTTATTTACAATGGCGTAGACACAGAGACTTTCTGCCCCGGAACTAACGGGGCAACTGTATTGCCAGCAGGCTTTGCGCCAAAAGATGCAGTTATTATAGGAACTGTTGGGAGACTCGAGCCGGTAAAGGACCAAATTACCCTGACACTAGTGTTTTTGCATATCTTGGAGTTGCACCCTGAACTGCGCGACAGTCTACGTTTGGTGATTGTGGGGGATGGGAGTCTGCGAACCGAGATCGAACGAATGCTAAAGCTAGCAAATGCGTGGGAATTAGCGTGGCTCCCTGGCTTTTGTAGTGATACGGCCGAGCTCTACCGTGCTTTCAGCATGTTCGTGCTCCCCTCTCGGCGCGAAGGTATATCGAATACTGTTCTGGAAGCTATGGCCAGTGGCTTACCTGTTGTGGCCACCCGGGTAGGTGGCAATCCAGAAATCGTGGATGAAGGCGTAACCGGTCAGTTGGTGCCGGCGGATGCCCCAGGGGCGATGGCAGAAGCAATCCTCAAGTATATCGATGCCCCTGAATTTGCGGAAAGGCATGGTTGTGCAGGAAGAGCAAGGGCTGTTTCCAGTTTTAGCCTTGAGGCCATGGTAAACGGGTATCGTAGAGTCTACGAATCACTCTGAGCGGCTATAACCTCCCGGAGTAGGCACAGGTGCTGTTCAGTGGTGTCCTCCCAGGTAAATTGCTCGACAAACTGACGTGTTGCAGACCGGTTGATGGGATCGATGAACAGCTTCCTTATTGCCTGCACGAGGCTCCACGGAGTTCGGTCTACCACGAGCACACCGGCTTCGGGCGACGTGATAACCTCCGCTATGCCACCTACACGGGTAGCTATGACTGGTGTACCGCACGCCATTGATTCGAGCAGTACGTTTGGAATGCCTTCGTTGCTCGACATTAGTACCAAGGCATCAGCTGCACCGTAGTAAGCAGGTAGATTCTGTTGATCTACATGACCCAGAAATCTTACTCTATCAGCAACGCCAATCTGAAGTGCTAGTCTACGCAGACTCACCTCATCTGGACCGTGGCCGGCAATGACCAATTCCACATCGTGTAGGTCGACAAGGGCCTGAATGGTTATGTGATGCCCTTTGAGTTCAATAAGGTGGCCTATAGAAAGTAGCGTGATGCGGTTAAACCCTAATTGAGATCGGATGGCAGCGCGATCACTAGGTGGTGAGAAGAGTTCAAGGTCAACACCGTGCCTAATGACTCTGGCTTTTTTATCGACTGTGATAAATTCATTCAACTTTTCCTTGAGAGCACTGCTAACACAAGTTACTCCACTTGCATGATGTGCTGCCCATTTAATCATATTTCGAGGCAATCGGTATTCGGCTATCAGGTTAATGTCGCTGCCAAGTGCAGTGATGACGACAGGTTTTCTGAAGTATCGCCCCAACCATGCTGCAGCAACACCATCCGGATAGAAGTAATAAGCGTCGATTATATCAAAATCATATCCTGTACGAATCATCCTGTTTATTGGGCGTATTAGTGCTGCTGCAAAAAACCATGGCGCTAAGTTCATACCAATTTTCGGAATAACTGGATAACGAGGATATAGGATATCAATGTCGAGCCGTTTGTCGTTTTGAACTACATTTGCATAAACACTATATTTTCCAAACCAATTGTTACTGATAGGAAACCAAGGTACTGGCGCGATCACTTTAATATCTATTTGTCCTGATTTTATCAGATGATGCACACGATGCTCGATGAAAATGCCATTGCGCGGTTGAATCGTATTAGGGTAAATACTGGATATAGTCAGGGCTTTGATCTTCATCATTTAAATAACATAGAATTAGGAAAGAGTAAGAATCGACAATCTCTTATATTATATTGATATTAGCAGGAGTCGAATTACACAGATACATAATTGGGGATTCCGCTGTAACAATTGCTCCAATCTTTTGAATAATTGAGGTCACCCATAAGTCATTTTCTATTGATCGTTGGTTCCCAAATGGTGGTGTTATGTACATCTTCAACAAACGCCATCGCCAAATACGATGTTCATTTTTGGCATTCCACTTGCCTTTGTGTTTACCCTTGCTAATTTTGTCCGTTGGCACACAATGGGCATAAGATGAGTATCCCCCTACCTTTGCAATACATTCAATTGGGCCTGTCTCATGCAAGATCGTCATACCCAGTATTTACCCAATACCTGGCGTGCTGGTGATCAAGGCATAATAATCATTATCTTTGCAGTGAGATAACACAATGGTTTCAACCCCCTCAATTTGAGTATGTAAGTTGTTGCATTAACTGGTAGGTATGTTGTGCAGAAAATGATGTTCGGCGATCGACTCCAGGTCATTATTAAGCCGTTTTTCACTGCTGAGTCGAACATTGTCGTCGATCAGTAAAATCATGCTGTTGTTGCTATGTAGGCCAATTCCACAGTAGAGTTCCATAGGTCACGCCGCCTTTGTTGAGTGTAAGCCCAGCTGAGTTTATCTCTGCATCCCTCCTCAAGAGAGGCAACTACTTATGATTCTCAGTGTTAAAAAGAACTGCCCAGAGCAATTTAATCCGATATTTTATCGTGGCCAGAGACTCGATATGTCTGACCTTGCCCCTCACAACTTGGCCTTAAATATTCATGAAAATGCCGGCATAGTCGGCTCAATATTCCGCATATCTGCTTCGGGGCGATGAATTTTCATCATTTCATGAACACCATCAACCCGTCGCGAGGGGATATCGACCATGAACAGTACCTGGCCAGCCTCAACAGCGGTCTGAAATGATTTTAAGCGACTGTTGGGGATGTTGGTGGTCACCATG
>Ga0209633_10005963_pt1 | contig 10539 bp, 11 predicted proteins | sample Cruoilmetagenom1_FD_187290 | JGI IMG/M metagenome (GOLD analysis project Ga0209633, IMG submission 187290) | Oil polluted marine microbial communities from Coal Oil Point, Santa Barbara, California, USA - Sample 1 (SPAdes) (version 2) | ecosystem: Environmental > Aquatic > Marine > Oil seeps ... | reverse complement strand
CCACCCTCTGACAAACAGCCGTCGCAATTGATGTCTTCTGGCTTGATCTTTTCGCCGAACTGCTTGGACCACTGTTCAGCGACCCTCTTTCTTTCATTGTCGTCATCTTTCTGGGTTGCCAAGAATGCGGGGCATTCGGTACACACTATTCCGCAAAACCCGATCATTTTTTCCATTTTGTGATTATGTATTCACCATACTTAAAATTTCGGATGGGCTTTGGGACAAAATTATTTTTACGATAGCCTTAAGATTTTCCTCCGCAGTAGACCTTTCGTACGTAAATCTCTGTCCGCCGAGAAAGGTCAATGTCGTAGCAATATCCTCTTATTTTTTGGTACGTTGAAGCTTAGGGATAACAAATTCCGATCTATTCGCCTAAATGGCGTACGACGCCATATTTTCTTGAGATCACAAGATCCGCCTTTCTTGCTTCTTGGTCTTCTTTTACGCTGTAATAAACATCCATAACTTCTATGAACTCTGCAGTATAGTCTTTCAGTACTCCGGGATATTCAAATATTTTACCGCCTTTGATCACTTCAAGTACGACCATCTTACCAATATGTCTTTCCAATAAAGGCTCGAAAGAGGTTCCTACAGAACTCACCAATTCTTGCTTTATCTGAGAAGTGTGTCTATCCTTAGAAACCAGTATCGCACCGGCAGGAGAGACTTTTTTAGTTTGACCGATTAACAGATTCACTACTTCCATTACAGAATCTTTCATTGTTTTGAAGAAATTCACTGTTTTTCGTTTAAATCTTCTTAATGTTGTAGGATGATAGGTTCTTTTTAATTCCGCCTCCCTTTCTTTCTTGCTTGGTTCATCCAATTCATCATGGTAACGAATTAAAACTTGAATGGTGGGATACTCGTGCTTGTATAAGATATAACTTGTTTCATCATGCCCGCTTTTATCGCTATGCCTGGTTAGATATACAAGTTCCAGGCCTGTGTTTTCTACGCTCAATTTACCCCAGATCACCTTACCAGTTGTTTCTTCCAGGGTTACCATGTCTCTTGAAAAATCCTTCAAACATTTATCCTTAAGTTTCCTTCTAATAAAAAAGATAAGGAAAGTACATATAACAATACAAATTATGGTTATGGTAAATGTATCAAGCATAATAACTCCGGATCCGTCAAAATTCTATCTAATTTTTTCATGCGCAATGTTCTGCATACGTCTACATATCTGCTATGTTCGCTTATATACTCCAATTTAGTATCAGTTTTCACCATGCTCTTTTTCAGTCTCCTTGGTTTTGTATCATTAAAGTTCTATGATTATTTGAAATTTACCAAACTTTTTAAATGCTGCTATCGTATCATCTGAGTCCACAGACATCCAATCAAACATAGAGATAATTCCAGATAGTGTTATATAGCCCAGATCCCATCTGCGGATACGAGCAAGAAAAAATTGCTGCACTGATATTTGTATTCGCATTGATCCTCTATGCATGTTTTACAGCCTATAGTCTACATAACATTCTCGAAAACATGCGTCCCTTGGATGAAGAAAGTCTGAAGGCAATAGAACCGGAGAACATAATCTTGCTTGGGGAATCACATTGGAACAGAGAAATGCTGGAGTTTGAATTCGAGTTTTTGAAATTTTTGAATAAGAATTATGGGTTCAGGGACGTTGTAGTTGAATGGGCAAAAAGCTTCCAGTATTATGTCGATAAATGTCTTGAAACTGAAGATGATACTTTCGCACCCGATGGTTTATTGGAAGGACTCTATGAAAACTCTGAAGGTTTTTTAAGAAAGATCTGCGAATACAACAAAGATCTGGAGCCCGAAAAAAGGATCAGGGTCTGGGGAGGCGACATGGATCATTCAAACACCAATCCGGCAAGGGGCCTGATTGTTAGCTATGCTAATCGTATCAAAAACGAGAGCGCGAAAAATGAGATTCTCAACTTCACAGAAGAGTTTTCTCGAGACAATATTCCAGAGGACAAATCACCGTTCTTGGAAGAATTGGGAAAGGCATCTAATAAAATAAAGGGGATGATGGAAGAAAACAGAAATTCGCTGCCAGATAAGAATTTCGATGCTGTAATTCATATATTGAAAAGTTTTGAAGATAATGGTAAATGCTATTCCTTTGGAGATGAAACGAATAAATTTTGGGACGAAAGGGAGAAAATGATGCTCAAATATTTTGAAGAGGCGTATGAGAAAAGCGATGGGAAGATATTGGGGATATACGGAGGCGGGCACGTGTGGAAAGCCCCTGAATGGTGGGAGGTTACATCTCTGAGAAACATGAGATCGTATCAATAGATATGCTTGGATTTAAAGGAGTTGGGGGATATGAAAAAGAGCAACCACAACGTCATGGAAAATGGTATCTCCTGGACAAACTGACCTCAAAAGATGACTTTTTGGTAGAGTCCAAATATTTGGGTGATGAGAGCACAGATTGGACGATATTTTTTGATGAATTGCATCCTGCCAGACGATAAGTAAAACCGTCAAAAACATAAAATTATATAATATAGAACGAAATTATAGGAAAGAACAAAGGAGAAGGAAAAACATGGTAGAATATGAGACCTTGAAATCGGAAGAAGTGAAGTTTGGGAAGAACAACTTCATAGAAGTGGCAAGAAAGAAAGCGATAACAGAGAACGGAGAGAATGAGTTTATTTCATTCTCAAGAGGGTACAGAACAGAGGATGATAGGGTGAAATGGAAGGGTTCAATTGCCTTGCCCTGTGATCCGGAGATTATTGAGCGGATCTCTGACAGGCTCAAAGAGATGCTCTAAACCAGATGCCTTTTTTTAATTTTTCTCTTTTTTATTTTTTATTTGTTCTTAATGATCTTTTTTCAAAACCCATCAACGAAGCGATTGAAGAACAGGGATTTACCAATTTCACTCCTGCGCAGGAAAAGGCAATACCTTCAATAAAGGAGGGGAAGAATCTGTTGCTGATAGCGCCGACCGGCTATGGAAAGACCGAGGCGGCTCTATTGCCAATATTCGACGAGCTCATAAAGGAAAAAACCAAAGGCATTAAGGTTTTGTATATAACCCCATTGAGAGCTCTAAACAGAGATCTGCTAGATCGAATGGAGAGCTGGTGCAGAAAGCTGGACCTAACGCTGGGAGTGAGACACGGAGATACCGACCAGAGAGAAAGATCCAAACAGGCAAGTTTGCCACCAGAGATCCTCATAACAACGCCAGAAACGCTCCAGGCCATAATCGTCGGGAGGGTAATGCGATCCCACTTGAGAAACGTAAGATGGGTTGTCGTGGATGAAGTTCATGAACTCGTAGACAACAAAAGGGGAGCACAGCTTTCCATCGCTCTGGAGAGGCTAAGGGAGATAGCAAAGTTTCAGATCATTGGATTGTCTGCCACCATAGGAAGCCCGGAGAAGGTTGCAAGGTTTCTTGTGGGCAACAGAAACAAGGGGAATAGAAACAAGGGGAATAGAAACAAGGGGAATAGAAACAAGGGGAATAGAAACAAGGAGACCAAGTGTGAGATTGCCATTGTATCGATAGCGAAGGACATGGAGATAAACGTTTTCTACCCGCAGGAAGAAAAAGAGGACAGAGAGCTCGCTGAAAAACTTTACACATATCCTCAGGTTGCCGCAAGACTCCGAAAAATCAAAGAGATCATAGATTCCCATAAATCGGTTATTGTCTTCACCAACACCCGTGCAATTGCCGAGGTGCTCACGAGCAGATTCAAGGTCTGGGGTGTCGAGAACGTTGGCATCCATCACGGCTCTCTTTCAAAACCAACCCGATTGCTCCTTGAGAAAAATCTCAAAACGGGCAGGATCAAGGGAGCAATAAGCACCTCCTCTTTAGAACTCGGCATAGACGTCGGGCAACTCGATTGTATAATCCAGTACAGCTCTCCAAGAGAGGTTACAAGGACTCTACAAAGAATAGGAAGAAGCGGGCATGCCGTAGAGAAAAAGGCAAAGGGTTGCATCATCGTTCAGGATCCGGATGATTTCTTTGAATCCGTGGTGATAGCAAAAAGAGCTTTAGAAGAAAAACTGGAAGAGATCGGTATCCCAGATAGGCCATACGATGTGTTAATGCATCAGATAGCCGGGCTGCTCCTTGAGAGGAGAAGGTGGAGCTTTGATGATGCTCTGGAAATAATAAGAAATGCGTATCCATTTCAACACCTGACCGAAGAAGAATTTGTTGAAGTTCTGGAGTACATGTACAGTGTCTACCCAAGATTCGTGTGGTATTCCAGAGAGGAAAGGGTCTTTACAAGGGCAAGAGTGAGAGAAAGGCTCTACAACTACTATTTCAGGAACCTCTCAATGATCCCAGAAGAAAAACACTATTCTGTCATAGAGAGCAAAGACAGGATGGGAGTTGGGCTGCTTGATGAGGGATTTGTCCTCGAATATGGCGAGGTTGGAAAAAAATTCATAGAGGGCGGAGTTGTATGGTGTGTAGAGCAGATCACAGGGGAGAGAATCTACGTGAAGAGGGCAGAGGATCCTTTTGGTGCGATTCCTTCGTGGGCGGGTGAGGAGATCCCGGTTCCATTTGAGGTCGCTCAGGAGGTCGGAGCTCTCAGATCCCGGGTGGAAGCTGAGGGCAGAAAAAGCAGAAAAGAAACCTTGGAAAAATTGCAGGAAAGATATCCATTTGACCCAGGATCGATGGAGACTGCCCTCAAACCCCTGGTAGAACATGCTTTGTCGTATCCAATGCCAACCCACGACCGAATCCTGATAGAACGCTGGAAGGAGTACACAATAGTACACTCGGCCCTGGGAACGAAACAGAACAGATCGCTCAGCCTGATCCTTGGAGAAGAGTTTGGTGGTGGAGAATCAATAACAACAAGCGTTGACCCATACAGAATAATTTTGAAGACTCAGGCACCTTTTGAAAAGGTAAAAAAAGTGATCGAAAAGAGATGTGAAAAGTCTCTCAAGCGCACGGTCACCAGAACGGGCATATTCAAAAAGAACTTTTTGAACGTTTTGAGAAAGTGTGGAGGCGTTGAAAAGGGTGCAGATCTGAGCAAGATAGGAATTGAAAAGATCATAAAAAGCTATGAAGGAAGCGTGGTCTGGAAGGAGGCCATGAAGACGACGATGTTCAAGGACTTTGAGCCCATAAGCAAAAAAGAATTCGAGATCGTTGGAGTGGATGGTCTGACCCCTCTGGGCAAGATAGCTTTAGAAAATCTGTCAAGAAAGTATGATATTATAAAACCGGAGAGAATGAAGAAGCTGATAGTTGAATACACCAAGGCAAGACTGCTTGACGAAGCTTTTACCTTCATCTGCTGCGATTGCTATTCCTATGTCGAAACGCTGAAGATCAAAAATGTGAAGGGTGTGGTTTGCCCTGAATGCGGCTCGAAGAGAATAGGATTTCTGAAAGAGAGCGAAGAAAAGGTTGAAAGGGGTCTCTTCAGAGGAAAAAGAGAGGAGTTGAAGAAGGAAGCAAACGAAAACTGCGATCTTTTACAGGAGCACGGACTTCCATTTTTGCTGGTAATGGCCGCAAGGATGAAAAAAGAAAGAGCCTTAAAGCTCTTGAAGAGCACGAAAAAGATAGATCTCCTGATCCCTCTGATTATAAATGAAGAGAGAAAAGAGCTAAGAAGAAGGTTTGGTTGAAAACGTTGCACGCATCCACAGAAATAGTTGACACCACCGTAGAACATAGAAAACGATGAATTGTGTGGTGAGGCGTGCTTGATTCCTGCAACTCTATTATTTTTTATTTTTTATCTCTGATTTTACTTCTGAGGGCTTTTTTCTTTTATGCTCAGTACGATCAAAGTCGGTGTCAAAACTTATGATTGTTAAGTTACGCTTTTCAGCAGCAACGTATTGATATGCGTCATCAAAATCGAGATTAAACTTCTCAATTGCCTCAAAGATTTGGTTTGTATCCTCAGGTTCGAGATGTATCAAATTGACCCCGCCCCCTACAAAAACTTCTCTCATAAAAAGCAACAAAGCGTCTTTGCGATTCAGTTTATTTAATATCAAGCAGATAGAATGAAGGGTGAAGTCTGTTACGAATAAGCGGTCTGGATGGGTACGGTTAAGAAAGTGCCCTCTTTGGATCTTTTCTGATCCAAAAGACGCTCTAGCCATATGTTTGTGTCCACCAAATACATGCTTCAGTCACCACGCCACTCCAATGCTTTTTTCTGGAGCTCGAGTGAGGTGTAGTTCTCTTTATATTCTCTTAAAGCACCGGCCCAGTCCTGTCGTAACCCTCTGGCGGATCTCTGTTTCTCTCGTTTTTCTACAAGAAAGTGCACAAAATCTTCAACTTCCTGCTTGAGCTCAGGAGGCAATTCCCTTATTAATTCTTCAATGCTTTCCATTATTCCCACTCTCAATATGATATCTTTTCTTTAAATAATTTGTCTTTGTTTAAGACCATCTCATGAAAAGAAAGATCGATCTCCGGATCCCTCTGATTATAAATGAAGAGAGAAAAGAGCTAAGAAGAAGATTTGGCTAGCTTTCCTGTCTATTTTATGCAATAGGGAATAATTAATTTGTGCTCTCAAACAAGGATAAAATTATATATGCATATATTAATGATTAAGGGAACGACATGCCGGATTATGAAGAAGATCACGAAAACGAACACTACGAGGAGGAAGAGCCCCGCATTGAAAAGAAAAGAGGAAAGGATCTGCATTCCACCCTTTTCTTTGGACTGGTCGTTATTCTGGCGGGAGTTCTCCTTTTCCTGAAATTTCAGGGAATCCTGGAATGGGGAGATTGGTGGGCATACTTTCTTCTCGGAACGGGATGCATACTTATGATAGATGCCATAGTCAGTTGTGCATCTCACACCCATAGAAAACTCATCTTCGGGAAGGTTTTCTGGGGTCTGATACTGATATGCATTGGAGCCTGTAAGGCCTATGGATTGAAAGGATGGTGGCCCTTGCTCATTGTGGTGGTGGGTGTTCTGATAATAGTCTCCGGGTTTGAAAGGGCACGGAGGCCTAAATAGGATCAGAATCCATCCCTTCTCATAGCCTCATCTCCCTCGCCACATCTTTTATCCCATACCTTAGGTTTTTAGAAGTGACACATGATCGGCATTACACTTCCAACCATCGCAAGTCCCCTTGCAGGATCGATAGAGGTTAGAATGGTCTATTTCATTTTGAATGCTTGCCCTTTCAGGATGTGGTTCGGGGGATCTATTTCAATGGTGGGTTCGCTGCCAATATCGGCTGTTACAAAAGTTATCTCTGAGCTTATCCAGACCTTTTTTACGATGCTCTCACTTCCATTGCTGACCCTTACTTCTACGGGCATCGTAAAATTTCCCTTTTGTCTAATAGAGGACTTTGCAAAACCCTTGGAAAATTACTCGTAGATGGTTATAAATAGTCGTGGAGCTATCTATTTTATGCATAACTATTTGATTTTGCCTTACACGAGTTGTACAAACACGTTAGCAAATTGGGAGACAGATTGAATCAGGTAAGGGACATAATAGACTGGGAGAGCTACGAGCGAGAGCGAAGCCTCGTTCTATAGACCGAGTTTAGCTCGGTCGTATTTAGACCCATCTTGTCCAGTCTATACGATAACCAAACTGAAAAGGGAGGAGGACCAAACGTGGATGAGATTGTAATGCTCAAAGTTCTGGGGTTACAGAACTGGCATAACCTCTCGGGTCAGGTATGACTATATGCTGGTGCGGTGACAGGGCATGGCTGGAGCCGTATCAGGGAGTCAAAAGAATGCACTTTTTATATAGACGACCGGCAAGGCAGTTTTGCCCCTTATCCCTATGCAGGAGACTTCACTCACCTAATGCTCGCGATCGCGGTCAATTCCCATACTTGTCATATTGTATATATATATGGAATTGACTTGAGTTGGTCAAGTTCCTATTGAAGAGGTGAGATAATTTTTTACTGCCCTTCCACCAAATGCTCTTCCACCAAAAAAAAGACCTAGCAGGGGGTGCTCCCAAGTAAAGCGTCGAGATGGGTGCGCATATCTCAAAAATTATTTGTAATATGATGTTTATTCTTAACCCGAATTGTTATGAGTGCTGAATATTTCCCGTATGTACCGAGGGAAAAACAACGCGAGTCTATCGAGTTCATCCAGAGAGTTATTGAAAAAAATGATGTTTGTCTCGACGCTGCGACCGGGTTCGGTAAAACGCCGATAATCCTGGCGTCGCTGTTACCGCACGTCGAGGATAGCTATGTGATATGGGCTGTTAGAACTGGTAACGAGACTGATAGGCCAATCGAAGAGCTGAAAGAGATCGCTAAGACGCACCCGGTGTTCGGTTTTTCATACCGCGGTAAAAGAGACATGTGTTTATTAGCCAGAGATGCGGGGATAAACTCTTACGAGGGCGTATCGATCTTATGCAAGTCATCGGCAAAGAAATGTAAATACGCGCTGGCGTTCGATGAGAAGTTTAACCCAGACGACTTTTTAGACGGCCCGAAACTGTACTCCGAGATAATGAGCATATGTAGACACGCTGGGATGTGCCCGTATCTGGCGCAACGCGCACTGTTGCCTTATGCCGATGTAATCTCGTTGAGTTACAACTATATTGTCAGCGAGGGATTGGGTTGGGTAATTAAACGCGATATGCCTTTTGATTCTTCGTACCTGGTAGTCGACGAAGCGCATAATCTACAGAGAATCAGTTTAAATTCCGACAAGATCACTCTGGGCACATTCAGGTATGCCGCAAAAGAACTGGCGCAATTTAGGAATGTTAGCGCCCTTGAAGAGCGTGTTAACGCGATGTTACGCCATGCTATAAAGATCCAAGCTGAGATAAAATCGGCACGAGAAAACGAACGAGAGTTTTCACCAGTAAAATTCATGCATGAAACTGGCGTTAACGAAACTATCTTAAAACGATTAAGATCGTATGGATCTAAGATACATAAGTCACAATTAACTCGTGGGAAATCGCCGCATTCTTCATTATACCATCTGGGAAATTTCTGGCTTGAATCGTTAGCCTACAACGGCGTCATGGGTATAGCATTCATCGCGACTCGGAAACGTGATAACCTGGAGATCGAGAGATGGGACATGAGGTCTGCTGAATTACTGAAAGACAAGTGGACAGAATTTAAGTCATGCATATTCTGTTCAGGTACATTGAGACCGATGAACGGTTTTGCGGAGATTGCAGGCCTAACCGATTGGAAAGGTATGCACGTTCCTTCAAGTTACAACGAAAACCAGATTATCACGGTAATTACCAAAGGGTTGAGTACGAAAGGTCAAAGGTTGACGAATCAGATGTGTCGATCTTATTTAGACGCACTCGACGCGTATACAAAGATCGACGCAAACCTCTCGATATTTAATGCCAGTTATCGTATACAGAACGCATTAATCAACGCGGGATTGAAAGCGATCGTTGAGCGAAACGGTAAATCTTTTTTTCAAGAACGCCAGGGCATGAGCGGTGATTTGTCGCGTAAAATATTAGACGAGTTTAAAGCTTGTGCGTATTCTGGCAGGAGAGGCGTACTCTGCGCAACCATGACCGGGAGGTTTGCCGAGGGTGCAGACTTTCCGGGGCGAGAACTCGAAGGTATATTTCTCGTTGGTATACCGTTCGACCAGCTCACGCTCAGAACCAAACTCTATTCGGATTATTACGAAAATTTATATGGCAAAAAGAAGGGAAAATATTACTCCTACATCGTCCCGGCGTTGAGGCGTTCGTCACAATCACTCGGGCGCGCATTACGATCGGAAAGCGACCGGGCGATATTTATCCTCGGTGACGAGCGATATGCCGATCGTAAATACCTTCACCTCTTACCGGATTTCGTCCAGGGTGGGGCTAGAGTTATCGATCCATCGGGATTATCCGGGCTAAAATTACCGGAAGTGCTTATGACAACTTAACTTCGCCACTTTAGCCCAATGGAAAAGGATATTGATGTTTTCTTCAATATCCCTTTATGAAAACAAACACAACATACCCATTGGGCGGAATTGTAATGATCGAGAAAGTTGAAAAAGACTTCGGTTTTTTCTCCGAAGTCTTTGAAGGGGTAGAGGGCAATACAAAGGATTTTATTCCGCTGGTGAAGCTCCACGTAGAGAACAAGCTAACTCATTCTGTTGCAGTTCATCAGATACTCAACACATATCCAGAAGAGAATATGAAACAGCTTGGAATGAAAAAAATGGTTTCTGAAAGAAGCTTATATAGAACGCTGGAGAGAATAGGAAGAAATTTTAATGTTTTGCATGAAAAGTATCAAAATTTTATATGGAAGACTGAACTTGTGGATTCAAATCAAGTTATTGACTTCTCTTCCACATATGTTTTAGGAAAAAAAGCAGAGTTTGTAGAGTTTGGATATTCAAGAGACAAAAGACCAGATAAGCTTCAGATTAATCCTTAACTCTGCCTAATTTAGGGAATAGGTGACGTTTTAGTTTTCCCCTTAAGGTAAATAAATAGCAAAAACCTTTTAAACATATTACGTATTTACGTATTATGAAAGAGCTTCCTGATTGGGTGAT